>Ga0208381_1000074_pt1 | contig 39315 bp, 67 predicted proteins | sample CryBogCBE13Jul09_FD_184572 | JGI IMG/M metagenome (GOLD analysis project Ga0208381, IMG submission 184572) | Freshwater microbial communities from Crystal Bog, Wisconsin, USA - CBE13Jul09 (SPAdes) (version 2) | ecosystem: Environmental > Aquatic > Freshwater > Lake | place: Crystal Bog...
AATCATGTAATTAAACGAAAGAGATTAGATGGCCGATATAACTATCCCATATAAATACGAAGCCCGGGAATACCAAAAAGAATTCTGGTTAGCTGTACAAGACGAACCAGCAAGCCGAGCTATTATTGTTTGGCCACGTCGTCATGGTAAAGACAAGACTATGATTAATGCGTTGCTTATTCAAATGCTTAAACGTGTTGCCAATTACTATTACGTGTTTCCAGAGTTTAACCAAGGGCGTAAAGCGTTGTGGGACAACCTTGATTCCAACGGCTTTAAAACAATGGACCATATTCCACAAGAACTTAGAAAGCGTACCGATCAACAGCAAATGCTTATAGAACTTTATAATGGTTCAATCTTCCAAATCATAGGTGCGTCAGACATTAACCGTATTGTTGGAACAAACCCAGCTGGGATAGTCTTTAGTGAGTATTCACTTATGAGTCCAAACATTATTGGATTCTTGCTACCGATTGTAGTTGAAAACAAAGGATTTATGTGGTTTAACTTTACTCCTCGTGGAGATAACCACGCACGTACACTTTACCAACAAGGCATGAAAAACGGTTGGTTTGTATCATATCTCACGGCAAAAGATGCAGGACAGTTTAGCGATCAAGAGTTAGATGAAATAAAAAAGGAATATAAAGGATTATATGGTGATGAAAGACTATTCAATCAAGAGTTTATGTGTTCGTTTGATGAGCCGATTCAAGGTTCTTATTACGGTGATCTCATTGCACTTGCCGAAGAAACGGATAGGATTGGAGAGGTACCTTATCGTCAGGAACACCCTGTTCATACTTATTGGGATCTTGGTGTTGGTGACGCTACTGGAATTTGGTTTGCTCAGTTTATTAATGATAAGGTTAATCTCATAGACTACTACGAGGGTAATGGTAAAGGACTTGACCACTACATTAAAGTTCTACAAAACAAACCTTACGTGTACGGCGAACACTTTGCACCACACGACATCAAGGTACGAGAGTTCGGCAGCGGACTTAGTCGTGTAGAAACAGCTCGTAATCTCGGAATAAATTTCCGTGTAGCACCTAAACTTAAAATTGAAGATGGTATTAATGCAACAAGAATATTACTTCAACGATGTTATTTTGATAAAAAGAAATGTGAAATAGGCATAGCTTGCTTAAAAAATTACCATAGAAAGTATAACGAAGAAACGAGGGTGTATGATAATAAACCACTTCATGATTGGAGTTCTAACGGGGCTGATGCTTTTCGCTACCTTGCAGTATCTGTTAAACAAAACCAAATAACTAGCAATAATGCAACGTATGACGATATTCCTGAATATGCACGTTCAGGATTTGATTCATACAATCAACAATCAACAAGTAGATTTAACCGCCATGCTGACAACGGTACAACTGTCGATGGCTTTGATAAAAACGGATTCTATAGATAGGAGGGTATATGACTATAGAAGATATTAAAAAACTTTGTCCTAAAGCTGACAATGTTGTCGTATCTAATGATGGTGGTGTAGGAATAAAAGTAGGAACGTTTGCCGGATCTTGTGCCGGAACTGTAGATGCTATTAAACAATGTTATCGCGAACTTATTAGAAACAACATGGAAATGGAAGATCAAATAAGGCGATTTAATGCATCACGATGATTTTTGGAAAATGTGGGCTGAAGTTGGTAAAGAACTAATAGACCACGGCGAAGAAGTACAGTTTGGGCACAGCTTACTTGAAATTAAATACATGGAAGGCCAACCCAAAGTAATTATTCTTAGCAAGTCTATTAAAAAGAAATACCCAACAGATGAAATAGCCAAGTTGTCAGTCGCACAGGAAATGGAAACTACCGAAAAGAATAACTTTACTGGTGCACGTACGTTTACACTGACGTATAACAAGGGACACATATCACACATTTTACTTGACGAATACACCAACAAATTGTTATAATACATACCAGTACTGAGCCTAGGCAAAGCAGGTACTCCTAAATTAAGGGAGTATTTTGCTTTGGATAAGAAACAACCTAGACTTCTCAATGAGATAAAAAACCGCAAGGGTGCCGACTATGACACCCGCATGCAAAACCTTGAAGAGTCCGACAATGTTATTGGCGGTGACCCTCAACTTCGAGGAATGTTAGCATCTCAATTCCAAGTAGCCCAACAAGCACTTCGTTACATGTCCCTCGACTGGGATGAATACGAAGATTTACTATTTGTCCAAGGCAGAACCCCTGATAACTCTAAAATTAGACTTAGTGAAGGTAGCTTATCTACCATTGTTATAGAACGTGCTGGGCGTGTAATGGCCAATTTGCCACACGGTACAGTTCAATCCTATGGCTTACAAGACCAAGGTAAAGGGCAATTAATGGACCTGCTTTTACACAAGTGGATCTATCCAAATGCAACATACCAATATGATTTAGAAACTAAACTATTCCTATGGGATATGTATTCAAATGTTTACGGTACGATGCCAATGTGCTACGACTGGACATACACTCAAAATTACACCGGACCAGATTGCTGGTTAGTGCCTATTAGAAACTTCTTTCCACAACAGGGACGATACTCTATGCACAACTGTGATTTTGCGTTTGTGTCTAATTACATTAGTCGAGATTACCTTGAAGATCTTGTAGAAAATGAAGTTAATGATTACGACCTTGACGCCATAGCTCAAGTGCTAGAACGAACTAAACAAGGTAAGACACGACCAACTAGCTATGATGATTACTTGCGACACAACCCAATGTGGACATTCCGAAGGCGAACTGTATTTACCGATACTGGTGAAATTGAAGTAGTTACTAAATACGAAGCTGGTGAAGATGGACGTTGGATAGATTTTCTACCTGACTTTGGTAACATCGTAATCCGTAACATACCTAACCCACACAAAAACGGCAAGATTCCTATTGTTCTTAAATACGCTATGCCGACACTTGATTCAGTTATTGGACTTGGTGACATGGAAAAAGGACGATACGCTCAGTACGCTATTGATACTGTTACAAACCTTCTTGTAGATGGTATAAAGCTTAGAACTTACCCACCAATTAAAGTACTTAACGGTAATGTTGTAATGCCATCTGTACGCTTTCAACCGGGTGCTAAATGGCTTGTATCTAACCCTAACGACATTAGTCACCACCAATTCCCAGATGTAGACGGCAACAACAACCTTACATTCCAAATGCTTCAAGGCATAATGAGTAACATTACAGGTCAAACTACTACACGAGCTAGTGCTGAATCTAACACACCAACACAAGGTAAAACTCCACAAGCTATTCAAGCTCAGAATGCTAGTCAATCCACACGTGATGAAATAGATACCAATTTTATGGACAAAGCTATCGAAGAGCTGTTTAACGGCATGATTGACCTTGTAAACAATATAGAACACGACAATCCTATTGAAATATTTATGTTTAACGAAGAAATTGGCCAGATTGCAGCCACGTATCCTGACATTCAGGACGCAATTAAGCTTTCTAAAAATGGTAAAAGTGCCAAAATTACTATTAAACCTAGCCGAATTAAGAACGAAAAGGGCTATGTCTACAAAATTAAGGCTAAATCTACTTACAAACAAAATATGGACGAAAAACACGCCCAACTTCTTGAGATTCACAACACATTAATGGCAAATCCTGGCATTATGGACGCACAATTACAACAAGCTGGACTAAAGTTTGATTATGGCGAGTACTACAAAGAACTATTTATGACTGGTGGTATGAGAGATACTAAACTTTTGCTTAAACCACTACCTCAACAACAACCCGGACAGCCCGGAATGCCCGGACAACAAGGACAACAGCAAGGACCACAAGAAAGTCTACGTGAAAACATTAATATTAAAGACTTACCACCGTCTGGTGCAGCACAAATGGCTCAACAAGCCGGCATTAACATAGATCCAAACGACTTTTTGCAATACCAACAAGCTAAGATGCAAATGGAAACACAATCTAAGATTGCATTACAAAACGCTAAGAACGGAATGCAGGCTCCACAACAGCCAGTACAACCACAAATGGGTCAAGTACCAACTCCAGCACCAAACGCAGCTCCTATGCCCCCACAAATGGCTCAGGGACAACCTATGGGTCAGGGACAACCTATGGGTCAGCCACAAGGTCCTATGAGCATTGGTGATCCAGAAATAGCACAAGCAATGGCAAAGATAAGGAATAGTCAGCTATGAATCGAGGACAATCAGCAATACGGGGTAACATGAAAGTTAATTTTGATGAAGCCCTATACCAAGAACCACATATTGAAGAAGATGATAATTTTGTTGCACAAGAAGAAGAAATAATTAATACCTATGCTTCACTTGCCTCACACGCAGGATGGGAATTAATTAAAAAAGACTTTGAAGCAACCATTAATTCATACCGTTCTGGCAAACCATTACAGGCTGCAATACCTAACAAATCACTTGAAGAAATTGGCCGTCTTACTATTACTACTAATGCAATAGCTGATGAGCTAGAAAAGATTATCTTAACCGTAGAAACAGCAGTCGCTCAAGTAGAGGAGAAGATTAAGAATGGAAAACGACAACAAGGAATTTAAGGAGGAAATACTAAATGCTCAACCTGTACAATTCCCTGACTTTACCAAAATCAATAAACAACTATCTGAGAAAAGTGCTTCCGGTGTTTATCATTCGCCAATCCAACAAGGGCCATATCTTATATGTAGAAGCTGCGACCACCAGCATACGCTTGCTTTTGTCGGGATGGATAAGATGCTTGTTGGTGTTAAGCAGAACGGAGATCCTATTGTAAAAGATAGGTAATGCCCTTCAACTCCTGTTCGTCCCAAATAGATGAGCAGGCGTTGGGGGACATCACCCCCAGGCGACGCACGAGCCTTAACAAGTGTGTAAGAAAGGAGCAGCCATGGCTGATTCACAAATGACGCAAAACACCACCACTGCAGGTGGAACATCAGATTCGTCATCAGATGTAAACTCAAACGCAGGTGCCGAAGCACTACAACGATCTAACGCCAATGTCGATAGCGGTATTGATCAGGATAATGGTAATTCCGACTCTAGTGATGAGAGTAACGGTGCAAATAGTAGTGATGGGGCTCGACAACGACCTTCTCGTGCAGAAAGGCGAATTAGCGAATTAACAACTAAAATTAAGGAACTAGAAAGTGCTTTACAGCAACCCAGTTCATTATCCGATGTCTTGTCTAACAACCAAGTTAGTCCATCAAGTGTTCAGTTGCCTGACTATTCACAGATGAGCGAGATTACTCCTGACCAAATTAAGCAGGATATAATCAACGCCGCTAGTCAAATAGTAGACCTGAAAATGCAAACAACCGCAAAGGTTTTGGAATCTAACTTAACTCGACAACAAGCATCTGAGAAACGGGCTCAAGAAATTGAAAAAGCTGAAACCAAATATTCAGTCCTTAATCCAAATAGCGATGATTATGATGAAGACTTGGTTCATGAAATTACCGAATCTTACGGTGACATATATGCCAAAGACCCTACATATAGCTTTACGAAATTCCTACAGCCTTTAACTCGGGTATTGGACTCGTTATCAAATACAAATCCGCAAGGAGCGACAAATTCAGAATCAGCATCAAAAGGGAAATCTGCTAATCGTCCAAACGCTACTGTAAAAATACAGAAATCGTTTAACGAAATGAGTTCCAAAGAGATGGAGGACTGGTTCTCAATGAATCGTCGTTAAAAACAAAGGCATAAAATTCAATGGCAAATACAACACAGAATACAACCGCTGCTTATGACTCCAGTTTAAACCCTGGTGGTCTATCAGCTGAAGTAGCCGTTTACTACGAACGAAGGTTCCTAGAACGTGCACGTGCTATGTTAGTACACCAAGAAGGTGCTCAGCTACGAGCTTTAGAAGGCAACGCTGGAAAGCAAGTTATCTTTAACCGCTTCTCACCACTTGCTACAGCCGTAACTCCACTTACTGAAGGAACAAACCCAACATTAGTTACTCTAACTGATACTCAGGTTACTGTTACTCTTCAGGAATATGGTAACTCAATTCAAGTTACTCGACTTTTGGGTACTGTAGACATTGATGACCGCGACAAAGAAAAAATTGACGTTGTTGCTCAGAACATGGGTGAAACTTTAGACGCATTAGTAAGAAACGCATTGTATGCAGGTAATACTGCTCTTACAATCCCAACTTCTACTGCTAACACCAATGCTACGATGCAAGCTCAATATATTGCTCAAGCCGTTGCAACTCTCAAAGAAAATAAGGCTTTGATGTATGATGGTACTTTTGGCTGGATCGGTAAGATTCAACCTCAGTCAGAATACGACCTAATCCTTACAAGTACTTGGCAGAACGCAGCAGCATACTCAAATGTACAAGCTCTTTACGCTGGTGAAATTGGTGCTTTGTATGGTGTACGTTTCCTAGTATCTAACCAAGGTCAGACTACTACTCAAACTGCTACTCCTACAACTCAATACCACAACTTCATCCACGGACGAGAAGCATTTGGTGTATACGACAATCAATTAGACGCTCCAAAGCTCTACATTGTCACAGGTGCAGATTCAGCCAATGCTGCAGAACGATACCACACCATTTCATGGGCTGGTCAGTTCGCTGCAAAGACTTTGAACTCATCATGGGTCATCGACGTTATATCTGGTGCATCTATTTCTTAATAGATAAACAGAATAAAGTCATAGGAGGTAGGAGTTTTATCGCTTCTACCTTCTTTTAATTAAATAAGGAGAAAATAATGGCAAGCAAACCGGCAACACCAGCATCAACAGATGCAGGCATAATGGTTCCACTTACAGAAGAAAAAGTACCTGTACACGGAATTATTGCTAAACAAAAAAGTCTTGATGAACTTTATGAAGAAATTGATACTGAAGATTTAAGTACTGTTAAAGGTGTAGATAATCAAATCGATGGTTTTATTAAAAAACATTATGAAGCACGTGATGCAAACATAGACCAAATAGCTGAAATCCTTAACTGGGAACCTATGGACGTAACACGCAGGCTTAAAGACCTCGGTTATTCATTTGCAGAAGGATCGTAATATGGATCCACGTAAGTTAGATGCTTCTCGACAAGCTGATTATTTAAAAATGCAAAAAAAACTTTCTGATCCTAATACATCTGAATTAGAAAAACGTCGTGCAAACGATATTATTTACGCTATTAATTTACAGCAACGTTCACCGGCTATTCAAAAGCTACGAGAACAAATGAAAGCTGCTGTTATTAATGGTGATAAAGATAAAATAGAAAAACTAGGTGAAATTGCTCAAAAAGTTGATAGGGACTGGAAGTTTAGTTGATATAAAGCTTCTTTTCTGATATAATGTATGTAATCAATGACTTTGAAATCAAAGAGTTGTGCCTTCTTTTAGGTATGACTCTTTTTTAAATAGGAGATTTTTATGGATTTACAAGGAGGTGCAGGCAATCCACAATATGGTGCAAGCAATCCACAATATGGTGCAGGAATGAGTAACGCATTACAAGGCGGAACACTTGGTGTAACTAATTATCCAGCAGGGTTAATACAAGGTGCAAATGCAACAGATGTTCAACTAACTCCTCCGGGACAAAACACGGCTACAGACGCTATTAACAATCCTAATGCCGGTGCAACAAATCAAACAGTTACAAGCGGTACATCAACAGGTTTAGACCCTTTAGCAACAGCTCAATTATCGCAAGCTATTCAAACTACCTATACTAACCCAATTAAAAATTACATTAATCAATTAATGGTTTCAGGTCCAGCAAATTATGCACAAAACGTAGGTGATACAAACGCTTATTATAGTGCATTATCTCAACAAAGTGCAGATACAACACAAGGTCAAGTAAATGTTTTAGGACAACAACAAGCTGGCAATACTGCATCACAACAACTTTCACTTGCACAACTTGCTGATTCAATTAGAGGTCAAAATCAAGGTTTCCAAAATGCATTAGGTAACACGGGAGCTGGTAGTTCAAGTGCTGTACAAATGGGTGAATATGCCTATGGCAAAGAACAAGCTAAAGAACAATCTTCAATTAATCTTAATACAGCAGTAAACAATCAAAATTTACAAGCTCAAATTGATGCCGACCTTAAAAATGGTGTAGATGTACAACAGGTTATTGGAACACAGAAAAAACAAACATTAGATAATATTACACAAACATACCAAAATAACATAATAAATCTTCAAAATCAACTTTCAACAGCAGTAGGTTCTCAAGCACGAGATCAAATTTATTACACTAAACAAGCATTAGATGCTACTACATTAGCTGATTTACAAAGTTTGAACGACAATGTAAACGCTGCTACAACAGCTTATACAAATTCAATTAATTCAGGTAATCAAGTAACTGCAAACGCTCCAATGGCTACAGCACCTACAACACCTGCGGCTACTCTTCCATTACCTTCACCAAATTTACAAGGTAGTACTCAAGGTCTATCACAAATACTAAACCGTTAGGAGAATTAAATGGGTCCATTAAAGGTTAAAGATGACACCCCACAATCTATTAGTGTTATTCCTAATGTGCCACAAACGCCTATTAGTATTGCTCAACCTGCACAACAAACTATTAGTTTAGCTCCACCACCAACTGCTACTCTAAAACCAATACCTACACCACCTAGCGATATAAGTGTTGCTCCATTACCTCAACAAAATCTTAGTATTGCTCCTGCTCAAGCACCTTCATCAATATCTATACCAAAAGCACCACCGCAACCCGCTCAACCAAAACAACAAACACCACAACTTGCACCTAAAAAAGGTAGCATATGGAATGATGTAGTTCATTACGTTGGTAAAGCCGTAGTTAATACTGCAAATTTACCAAGTTCATTGTTATTGGGTGCTGCTCGTTCAGCCATTGGAACTGCTCAAGGTGTTTCAGGTTTAGTTGATCTTGTAAGCCCGGGAACAGGTACAAGTCAATTTAGTAAAGACCTTGATACTGCTGCTAAAACTGTAGATACAGTAGATAAACAAATGAATGGAAATGATATTCCTTATAAAATTGCACAAGGCGTTTCAGATGTAGGAACGTTTCTTGCTGGTGGAGAAATTGTTAAAGGTGTTACTGAATTACCTAAAGTTGCAAATGCAATTGGAAAAGTTGGAAATGTAACTTCTAAAGTTGGAAATGTAATTTCTAAAGTTCCAGGCGTATCGGATGCAACGTCTGTAATTTCAGATTACGCTGGACAAGCAGCTAATGATATTAGAAATTTTGCTGATGAAAACGGATTACAAAGAAGTTTAGTAAACGCAGCAAAAGCTATTGTATCACCAAAAGGGATAACTATTAATGCAGGCTATACAGCATTAAATACAGGGCAACAAGCATCAAAAGATATTAAAATAACGCCAGAACAAGTTGCCACTAATTTAGCAATCAATGCTGGTTTTGAAGGTGGAAGTATAATAACTAAAGACCTTTTACAAACCTTTTATAAAGCTGCTCAACGTTACGTCCCAAATCTATTACAAAGCATAAAAGACAAATCATTACAAATATTAGCTACTACAAATTCTAAAATAAGGCAATTAACTATACAATTATCTGATGCAATAGAAGCTCATAAAGAATTTATGGCTTCGAATTATGATAATTTGCACCCCGATGTACAAAATAATCTTGTTCAAATACATGCTATTAGTGATGAATTAGATAAAGAAATAGCATTAAACAATCATGACGAAAACGTAAAACAAAATGCTTCACAACCTAATAAACCTGCTGACATTATAAATATTAATAATGACACAAAACCAACCCCAGAAACTACTCAAGAAGCTAAAGGATACGCTGACGTTAATAACATACCTCCTAAAGATGCACATGATGAACTTTACAATACACGTCAAAATCCTAATGTTGAAATACAAAACAATGTTAAACCATTTATAACAAACAAAATAAATGGATGGAAAGAAAGCTTTAAAAACTGGACAAACATTGATAGGGCTAAAAAAGACGGAACTTATGACAGTAAAGTAGCTGGAGATAACAGAACAGAAGTTTTACACAATCATTATCAACAATTAAAAGTAGAGCGTGCTCGCATGATTAAATCTGGTATGAAAGAAAACAGTACAGACATGGTACGCAACATGAACTCTATTAACACAACGCTTGATGCTTTAGATCGAAGATTAGGAAAAACTGAAGGCGTTAATGAAACAAATTACGTTGTTCCTGAAACGGGTAAATCCGATGCTCCGTTTGTTGAAACTCCAAATCCTTTAAACGTTGAAGATAACAACGAACGTTTTGATGTAAACAATTTACCTGTAGATAAACAAGAAGACGTTACGCAAGAGTTTAAACGCGAAAGTGAAGCAAACAAATTATTCTCTCCACAAACACGATTGTCTAAAATGACAGGAGCTGGTCGTGAATTTATACAACGTTTCTTAAACAAAGACATTATGTCATCCAGACTTTATACCAAAATGAAAGATTCTATTCCTACGTTTTATTCATTATCTAAAGACGAGCAAAAACTTGCTTGGTTAGTAAAAGAAGGCAAAGCTACTACAAGTGACGTATCTGTATTTCAAGCTGTACAAGAACTTAGAAATGTTATGAGTCGTATTTATAATGAAGCAATAGATGCTGGCATTACTATGGGTAATTACGGTACAACCTATATGCCTCATGACTATAGCGAATTTTTAAACAAAAAATCTAATTTTGAACGTAGTGTGCAATATTTAGTTAAAACAGGTCAAGCTACCTCACGTGAAGATGCAGTACGCATATTAAACGAAATGAGAAACAATACAACGCTTAGTCCAAATAGGTTTGGCAATTTTGAAAAATCTAGAACTGTAAAATTGCCAGGTTATAAAATAGACATTGATACACTTGAAAAATATTTTAAAGGTGCATCTGATCGTATTGCTGAAGCACGTCAGTTTGGTGCAAACAATGAAGAAGTATACAGAATTCAAAACAGATTATCTAAAGCTGGCCATGACGTTCAAGCATTTAACGAAATTGTTGATGGTCTAAATAAAAATCAAGAATCAGGCAGTAGAGCACTAAACAAACTTTCTACTGGTTTTATGAAAATTACAGGTTTCTTACAACTACAAAAAGCTTTTATTGCTCACCTTCCTCAAGGTTTTGCTAACATTGGTTCTCGTGCAGGTTTTGGTAAATATTTTAAAGCTGTAGTTAATCAAGTATTCAATAAAGAAGAACGAGATTGGGCACATCATGCTGGAGTTGATGGTGAAGATGGACATAATGTTAATAGTATTCGTGGAACAGCAATGTTCCTTAAACAAGTACGACAGTTTCACCGAATTACCGCTTTTATTGCGGGTAGAGCAGACGCTATTGCACTTGCAGCTGATGGCAGTGAAGCTAGTATACAAAGGCTTCGTGATTTAGGTGTTTCAGGTGATTTAGAATCCAATGGTAAAGGAGGATATAGATTATCTGATGATCAACAAATTCAAGCCGCTCACGGACTTTCAAATTCAACTATTTTTAGTACAAGTAAAATACAATCTCCACTTTGGTTAAATACAAATTGGGGTAAATTAATAGGTCAATATCGTGGTGCTTACACACTCAAACAGTCAAACTTTATTATTCAATTAGTAAAAGATGCACGTAACGGCAATGCTGCTCCGTTAATTAAATACTTGTCTACGGTTCCATTAACGGGTGCTACAGTCTTTGCAATTAAACAACTTTATCAAGGCAAAAACCCAGTTACAACTGCTAAAAAATCTCCTGGTAACGCTATTGATTCTATGGTATCTGATTCGGGTGTAGGTTCATTCGGAGCAGGTATACCACAGGATATATTTAACGATGTAAAATACAACTATAACAACGCTTCATTAACACAAAACATTGTAGGAAACGTGTCAGCTACTGCGGGAACACTTGTACAAACTGGACAAAATGTAGACAACGCTTTAAGAGGAAACGTAAATCCTATTTTAAAACAAGTTTCTGGATATTTACCACTTGGTGATACGATACTTAATAGTAGTATTGGAAAATCATTAGGTTACACACCGCCAGCTACTTTAACACCAGTACAACAGCAATTTATAACAGCATGGAGTAACGGCAGACAGCAATTAAGTAAAGACCTTAGTCCTCCATTTAGTCAAAGTGCTAATCCTGAAGCAATTAAAGAACTTCAAAAAACAAGAGATATCGCAAATACTTTTCTTGATAATGACCACACATCAGACGGTAAAACTATATTGTTAAATTCATTTCAAAAAGGTGAACGATATGGGCAACTTGCTAGTGATCCAAAAGCCCTAGCAGCAGTTCAGAAATTTGAACAATCGTTACCTAATCACAACACTATATGGGATTTATCAACAGATATATTAAAAATGTACATGCAATACGAAGCTTTAGCACCGGGCGACCCTAACCGAACAGTGTTAGAACAAAAAAATCCAGATTTAATTACCATTTTTGCAAACGAAAGTGCATGGGAAAAAACGCAAGATATGGGAAACAATACCGTAAAAGGTCCAGGCTATGTAGCATCTCCAACTTTAAGCAACGACCAATCACAAAAGTTAAGTCAAATAACTGCTTTATCTTCTAACCAAAACAGAACGCCAGTACAAAATGCTCAACTAACAACTTTAGAAAACGATTCATCGGTTCAAGAAGCTCATGGATTATTAGATGCATATACCAATGCAGAACGTGTTAATTGGGGATTGCAACCAATACCATATCCTATACAAAGTCTTACACCAGAACAAAACGCTATGCTTAAATATGAAGGGTCATTACCTAGTGGTACTGGTGCTAAATCAGCGTTTATTAAAGCTAATCAAGATGCTTGGAACCAAATACGAAACGTATTAGCACAAGAAACAATTTACAATGTAGAAAAATATGGTGGGGTAATACAACAAGGTGGAAAAGAACCAAATTTCTTAAAAGATGTATACAATGCAGGTCAATACGACATTGCCAAAAATGCAGACGGTAGTTACGCAATTAATCCTGAAGCGGCTTATGCAGCAAATGCAGGCACTTCAAAACCACGCCTTATTAAACCTATTGTTTATCGAGCTAAAAAAGCTAAAAGCATTAAAGTTCGTTTAAAAAAAGCACCTAAATCACGGCCTGTACGTCTTGCTAAACAACGTTCTATTAAAATTAAAGGGTAGGATTTTAACTGTAAAAATGTTATAATACAGTTGATTGCTCACAGCAGAGCTGAAGCACTCCCTTGTTGGAGTGTTTTTTTTATTAAGAAAGGAAATACATGGCAAATACGAGTCCGATGAGTTACCAAAACATCATCAATGCCATTCAGTTACAGACACTTAACGATCCTACGGCACCAGTAGTAGGTTCACAAGAATACAATATATACGTTGGTATGATTCGTTCTCTTGCTATTCCTACATGGGAAAACGAGCGTGGTGTATTATGGGATGAGTTATGGGTATATCAGCCTGCTTATTACACTATTACAGCTACACCTTCCACTACTACTACTCCGATAACAATACCGCTTCCAGGTGATTTTAAATTTATGTTTGACGGTACAATAAACATAACGTATCCATCTTCAACTAATTCTGCACCAAACGTACGTGCATTTAGGCTTAAAAAACTTAATGAAATGGCTCTTAACCCACGTAACTCACTTCCAGAGTTTTATATTAGTGGTAACCCGGTATCAGGTTATAACTTAATAATGGGCTGGTGGCCACAAGCTGGTTCTGCTGAAATCGGTGCTACAATCTCTTTTCGTTATTACAAGTTTGCTAACATTCCTGACGTAACAAGTTCAGGTGCTCTTCAAAATCCAAACGACACTCCTGAAATGAGCGACCCTAACTTTATTATTTACAAAGTATCTGCACAGGTATCTGCTAATAACTTTAATACTACCCTTTACCAGATTATGGAAGACAAGGCTAACTACTCACTTCTCAACATGCGTATGGCACAAGAGATGAGTGCTAACTTCCAAGATGACTATGTTAAAGATGTTGATGCTCTTATTGGTTACAGTACTTACCTACCTAATAGAATGAATAGCGGATTCTGGACCAACAATGGTACCGGTTACGCGTAGGAGGATAAATGCCCAGTAAAACAACTAAAATTAAACAAAGTAACATCAAACGTTATGAGCAAGTTATTGGTGGTCAAGGTAATCCTATTAGCTGGCGACCGGGTGTTATTTCATTTGTAAATGAAGACCGACTTCCACTTGGTTCTGTAGTTCAAGCTAAAAATATGATGATGTCGCAAGACGGTGTATGGACTACCCGTTGGGGATCAAAGAATTATGGTGCTGCTTATACTGGACCAGTAACAGGTGGAACTGACTGTACGACGTTTAACACAACCACTGGTGCTGCTGTTAATTACTTAATGATAGTAGACAATGGTATTCTTAAATATTCAAAAGATGGTGGATCATGGACTACTGTAACTAACTCAACTACAACTCCGGGAAGTACAAATCATTTTGTATCAACTAACCAATACACTACAACGCTTGCAACAGCTATATCTTCAACAACAGCTACAAGTATTTCAATTACAACTGCTGCATCACTTCCATCATCTAACGGTTACGGATTAACTATAGACAACGAACAAATGTATGTTACAGCTGGTGCTGGAACTACTACGCTTACAGTAACCCGTGGGTACAATGGAACTACAGCTGCAACGCACGCACAATATGCATTAGTTAAATCTGGAAATCAAATTTGGACTAACTTGCTCCAATTTCAAAACAAAGTATTAATTAGTAATGGTGTAGACAATTTTGGATATGTAGATCTTACTACTTCTCCATTTAGCTGGGTAGGTTTTTCACAAGTAACCGCACCAACAATTCCTGCAACAACTAATTATTCACCAAGTGGTGTACCTTTAGGATTTGGTAGTGGTGTTTCAACACATAACACAGCTACTACACAAAATGCCCTTAATTATTATGTATCTGCTGTAACTAAAACTGGAGAAACAGTAGCAATAGCTTTTCCAACTGCTTACACAATTCCTGCTCGTTCTAATTGGTGGAATACAGCAACTTCATCTTATTCTACTTCAACATTCATAAACCTTACATGGAACGTATCAACAGATCCTAACGTTATTGGTTATAATATATATCTTGCTGAAAATTCTGGTGGAGTACCATATTTCTTAGATACTGTTCCTCAAATTGGTGGAACATTAACTGGTACAACTAGTTATACGGATTATGGCGATCATAATGTAAACAATTTTATTGTTGCTCCTATATCAGATACTACGGCTGCACCAAAGTTTAGCTGGGTAGGATTATCAGACAATAGATTATGGGCTATTGGTGACCCTGCTAACCCTAACCGACTTTATTGGGCTGGTTCACAACTTAATTATTCATTAGGTTTTTCACCTTTTGTTGGTGGTGGTTGGGTAGACATTAAATACGGCTCAACTGAAACACCACGCTGGGTAGGACAATTTAGGGACGGCAAAGGTACGCCTATGACTACTATTTTGTTGTCAGAAGCTTCTGGCTATGGTTCAGTATGGCATTGTCAATTAACCACGCAATTTATAGCTAATATACCAGTTACAGTACCTAATCTTGTCCAAGCTATGCAATCGTTTGGTACAACAGCCCCTAGGAGCGTTGTACAGACGCTACAGAACGTTTATTACTACTCACCTGGACCTGCGGGCTTTTATTCAAACGGAAGCGTACAGACGCTGTTTAACGTGCTTGCAACTAATGAGATAAGTCTTGTAATCCGACCCGATTGTAAAGCTATTACTTATAGTGTTAATCAAGCTATAGCTGGAGTAGAGTTTGACAAAAAAATCTTTTGGTCGGTACCCTATGGCGGTACAACTAACAACCAAATATTTGTATACGATACGGCCAAACAGAATTGGAACCCGGCTGCGTTTAACTTTGGTGTAAATCATTTTATTAAATATACCGACAACTCTGGTGTACTTCACTTACTAGGTGTACCAAGCAATCCTACGGCTGGTAATTATCTACTTGAAATAAACTCTAATTTTAATGGAGATAACGGTTTACCTTTTCAAACTCATTTGCAAACAGGTTTAGTTCACGTATCACCTGATCACATTCAATTTGCTAACATCCAATATGCTTACTGGGAATTAGGATCACCACAAGGACAAATAAATTTAACGTTCTCGGGTACAACTAAAAACTCACCTCTTAGTCAATTAGCTTCTTATACTTATACCGCTGGTAGTTCGGCAGATAACATAGGATTTTCTAGCTTTGCATTTAGTGCTGTAGCTTTTTCGGCTGTAACAACTGCTCCATTACAAGTAACGCAATTAGCAGATAAAAAACGTGTGCGTATTACTAAACTGCTTAATAACTGGGAAGCTGAAATAACTACTAATTCATTGTCTGGTGACTATACTATGAACCAACTTGTAGTTAAAGGTTTCTTAATACCAACTCAAGATCCTACAGCTTGGATTTTAAACTAATGTGTACTTTAACGCTTAAAAATGATATAATAACAAACGAAAACTCAGTCGAGAGTGACAGGTTCTCCCTAATCGGAGTGCCTGTTTTTTATTTAGGAGAATAATATGGCAGCAGCTAACACAGATTTAGTACGAAACGCAGCACCGAACTTTGCAACAGCATTGACTAGCTCTATGCTTTCAAGTGATACAACAATGGCTGTATCTTCAACTACAGGATTACCTACGGGTACTGCTATTACTTTAGTTATTGATGCAACTGATCCTATATCAGGATTAGCTACAAACTCACTTAAAGAAGTAGTTACAGGTGTAGTTACAAGTTCAACTGGTATTGGTAGCTTGTTACGTGGTAAAGACGGTACCACAGCACAATCACACAATAATGGTGCAAACGTTACAATGTGGATTACAGCTAACTTATGGAACGATTTTCAAACAGCTTACCTTACGCAACATACACAAGCTGGATATCACGTAGGACTATCAAACACGGGTGGTATGAGTAACTCGGGTGGATTATCTACAGATACACTTACAGTTTCTGGAACAGCTACGCTTCCTAGTCTTGGTAATACTTCAATAACAGGTACTTTATCTGTATCTGGTGCTACTACGCTGTCTGGTACTACTACCCATAGCGGTGCAACTACTTTTAACAATGCTGTAGTAGTAACTCCATCATCAACAACATCAGGTTCTACTATTACACCTACACTTACATCAACCATGTATATAGTATCAGCATTAGCTACTGGTGCCACAATTGCAGCCCCAACAGGCACACCAAGCGATGGTCAATCTCTTATTATTCGTATTAGAGATAATGGAACATCACAAACACTTAGCTGGAACGCAATTTACAATGTTATTCAAGTAACACTTCCAACAGCTACAACAATTAGCAACACGCACTACATTGGATGTAAGTACAATGCAGCAACTTCAAAATGGGATGTACTTAGCGTAGGAAAGGGTTAATAGATGGCTTCTGGAGGTGTAGCAGGAAGTGGAACTGGTTTATACGGATCATATATTCGATTAGACTGGACTTCAACAGCCAACCGACCATCTAACAACAGTTCGGTAACTGTTAATCTTTCACTTGTATTAGGTAGTGGTGTTTCAAAAGTTTCTACCGAATCTGGAAGTATCACAGTAAACGGAAGTACTTACAGTTATAACAATGGTAGTCAAAGTCGTGGAACTGGCCCAGGTACTTATTTAATCGCTTCAAATACGTGGACTATTGGTCACAATTCAGACGGTACAGAATCAATTACAATTTCAGGTTCAATGGTAGATGGTTACTTAGGAACAATGAATGTCGGTAACACTGCATTTGCGTTAGATAACATTCAAAGATACGCAGTACCACAAACTTTTACATCAAGTGCAATAACTGCAACTGGTTTTACACTTAGCGGTACTACTAATGAATCAGATTCAACTATTAAGTTTTCGACAGATAATGGAGCAACGTATGTAACTGCAGCTACAGGGTCAAGTTCAGGTACAAAAGTGTTTACAGGACTTAATGGCGGAACTACCTATAACTGTTACATGGATGGCGTAGACCCATATTCAGGATTTAATTCATATTCATCTTTATTACAAGTAACCACTTTACCTAATAATTCAGCATTAATGATAGAACCATTTTAAAGAAAGGAAAAACATGGATTACAAAAAACTGACACTTGAAAACAAAGCCAAACCCAAAAAGGTCATGGGTAAAGTTACACCAAAAATTAAAATGAAAACAGATAAACGACCTAAAAAATTAAGGAGTTATTAAATGGCAAAAAGAGGCGTTAAGCCAGCAACACCATCGGACAAAAAAATGAGCAAAAGACATATAGCGGCCGGAAAGAAAATGCTCAAGCAGTCACTTAAATACAACAAGCAGCATATGGAAGATCACAAAGCGGAACTCTTGAGGGTGAGGAAAGCTATGAAATCCAAGTATGCAACAACAAGAACAAAATAAGGAGATAATATGAGTACACAAAATAAATTTGCAAGTGGCGGTAAAATTGGAATGAACATTGCTCCATTACCAAACGTTTACGACGCAAAAAAAGCTGGTGGTGCACGACAATCATCAGTAAACAAAGTAACAGCACAAAAAGGTAAAGACTTTAAGCCAGGCGATAACTTCGGTACGGCCGCAATAAGCACACACAACGATATTAATACCTTCACACGTGGAATTAAGAGCCGTGGACCATACGGTGGCCCAACCTTCGCAAGCCTTAATAATTACGGTAAAATGGCACGAAATGGTAGCACATCAAGCATTTCAAGTTTCAAAACTCCCTCAGGTGCAGGAACTGGTGCTTCATTAACTGTACAAAAAATGTACGGTGGTAGCTACAACGATCCAATGAAAAGCAACCCAGCTGGAAGCAATAAAGCTAATAGAACTACACCAACAGTACGTGGTGGTTCTAGCAAGCGTGGTGGTGGTTCTAGCAAAATAGGAAGCGGAAGCAACCGAGCTACATCTCAAATGGCACGAGCAGGAAAAAGCAACAAAGACGGCAGTGGCTACATGGCTTCTGTTAGAAAAGGTAAGTAATATGCCAGCTAAATCTTTCAAAGGTAAAAGTATGAAACCGGGTGGTGGTGGACGATTCGCTAAGATGGTAGCATCTGGCAAATCCCCTGCCCTTGCAGCATACATTGGAAGAAAAAAGTATGGAGCAAAAAAGATGGCTTCATTTTCAGCACAAGGTAAAAAAAGAGCAGGAAAAAAATAGCATGACCCAACGTGAAACTGAAAGACTAGCTATAGTGGAGGCAAACCAAAAGAATATGAGTGATAATTTAGAAGAAATTAAACAAGATATCAAAGAGCTTAAATCTATGATGTACGATGTTAGACAAAACTATATTACTAAAAACACTGCTCGTTGGATTGCTGGTGTAATCATTTCTGTTTTTACGGCTTTCATTTACGTTTGGGACGTTATTTTAAGAGGTGGCAAATGAAAAAGTTTAATGATTTGTTAGCGGACAAAATTACTGAAGGTGTTGGAACAATGTACTGTGCCTATTTATTCGCTATTGTAGGAATAATGGGTATGGTTGGTGCTTTTACTAATAATGTAAAACTTGTCTTAATCATTAGTGCTTTTTCTGGATATTTTTTACAGTTAGTATTACTTCCAATAATTATGGTTGGACAAAGAATTCAAACTGAAAAACATCAAGATACTATTAATCATTTAAAGAAATTACATAAACATTTAGGAGTAAAAAAATGAAAGTAAGTTCACAAACTCCAGCTATACAAAATGCAATACGTGGGAATACCTACATTTTAAACATACCTGTATATCAGTCAGACGGTGTTACACCATTTAACTTAACAGGAGGAACAGTTTACTTTACTCTTAATAGTTCATCAACTCCTGCAAGTGATGGTACGGACGCTTCTGCTGCAATTAAAAAACAAGTTAGTTCATTTATTACACCTAGTGGTGGGACATACCCTAGCCAAGCTCAGATTGTACTCGCTAATACCGATACATCTGGTTTAAGCCAAGGTACTTATTATTACGACGTTCAAGTTAAAGATTCGTCAGGCAATATCATTTCGCTACAGGCAAATACTTTTACAGTAATAGATGACATAACAACAAGAGTAAGTTAAGGAGAAAATTATGGATAATCAACCTATCGATGCAACAATTGTCAAAGATGTAGTTTCCGTTGAAATTCTATCTGGACATCCAGAAGGATTTGTCGATGCAAGCGGTGAAACTATTGTCGCTGACAAAGACGAAAATAGTAACGTAATAGGCTGGCACAAAGAACCAGCAGGAGGATCTAACTAATGGCATCAACAGTATCATGGTCCGAATATAACGGAGCAACCCCAACAATCACAGGTTCTAGAACTGAAATGAACCTAAAAAACATAGATGACAGCACAACTGCCTATTCATCTAGCCCAATTACAGCTGGTAACAACAGTTACACTAAGTATCAATCAGCAGTACACGCAGGTACATATAACACACTATCTTCAGCTTCATACACAATGAGCGTAGCAGGTGGAAGCCTTGGAACAGGTCTAACATTAGTAGGTGGAGTTAAGACTAGTTACACAACTCCAGCAACAACAGCTAGCGGTGACTCAACAGTTACAACTTCAGCTATGACTGCAAACTTTAATTCAAGTTCAACAGGTGTCGGTACTGGTACATCTACTTACACTACAGCTGGTGGTGTATATGTAAACCCATTACGACTTCAACTACAGACAACTACAAGTGCAGCTCCTGGAGATACAACTTCAGAAACTATCACTTACACTTGGACTGAAAGTTAATTAATTGTCCTAACGGACAGGGAAAAGCAATACAATGCCCCACATAGAAGCAGAATATAAGGATGGTTTCGTTCTTAGTGAACTAGAGCAAGACGATAAGTCTATCTACGAAGAAGGGCGAAACACCTTTTATGACATCTTAAACAAGCTACCAGAAGCCGACCATGGCCCTATGGTACGCTTGTCTTTGCATGTTCCAAAACAGAAATTAGACATAGACTGGACATCAGTTCCTGACAACGCTAAACCTATTAGATTTAAGACTTACGCAATAGAACGAAACTTTGCGACAGGTGAAACATCAGACCCTATGCTACAAAAAATAGTATTTGGTTATGAGTATCTAGACCCAGAAACAAAAATGAATGTACAGAAAGTTCAAGAAATTAAATGATTAACTTAAGAGGCAGTAACACTTTTTCAGTTAGTTCAACTAGCAACTCTCCAGGATTACCAGTAACCACAAATGCTGGTGATACTATTATAGTTGTTGCCTCAATGGCTAGTGGTGTTACCTTAACTCCATCTGGTGCAGGTGCTACTTGGGTAACCCCTGTAAGTAACGCAGGAACTGCTCCAGGTGTCTATGTAATGATAGGTTATGGAACATCTGCTGGTCAGACTTCTTTTAACTTATCTTCTTCATCTACTGGTGGTTCAGCAGTTATATCTGTATGGAACGGTATAAACATTACATCTTCGCCTGTAGTTCAATCACAAACTGCAGCTGTATCTTCTAGCACTTCTGGTACTGCAACATTAACTTCAACTACTAAATACGGTAACCTTATTATTGCTGGTTCATCTCACTTTGGTGCTACCACATTCACTCCTACATGGTCTAACTCAGCAACTAACAACCATGTAAACACAGCTACCTTTAGCTCTAGACCTGCAACACTAGATTACATACCAACTACCACTGCCCAATCATCTCTTGGTGTTACTTATACTTACGGAAACTCTAACAGCGGTGGTATAGCTATAGTAGAACTTCAAGCTGGTATATACACTTCAACTCAACCAGAAGTAACTCGTATACAAAAAACTCTTACTTTTGTTAAACCAAGCGTATTCAAAACAATAGGTAGTAACCAAGAGTTCCTATCATATACTGCTGCTGGAACTTATTCATGGACTGCACCACAAAATGTTACATCTGTAATAGTAGATACTTACGGAGCTGGAGGTGGAGGTGGAGGTGCTTTAGGTAATGACGTTGGTTCGGGTACTGGTGGTGGAGGAGGTGGATACTCTCGTTCTACTGTAACTGTAACCCCAGGAACTACTTATACTATAGTCGTTGGTGCTGGAGGTACAGGAGGAGCTAACACTGGTGCTAACGGTAATAACGGAGGTGATTCAACATTTGCATCTACTACAGTTGTAGCTAAAGGAGGTAGTGGTGGTTATGGAGATGTTGGAGGATTAACAAGTGGTCCTCTTGGAGGTGTATTAGGAACAGGTACTGTTAGATATATTGGTGGTGCTAGTAATACAACTAGTACTTCTACAGCAGGTTCTGCTGGTGGTTCAGCAGCTACATCATTCTCTAATGGAGTTGGTGGATTATCTGGAACTGTAACTAACATATCTGCATCTGGTAACGGTAATGGTGCTGCTGGTGGAACTCCAACTAACGGTTATAACGGTCAGAACGGTACATTCCCAGGAGGTGCAGGTTCTGGAGGTGGAGCTAAAATTACTAATCCATTCATATCTGGTACTGGTGGTAATGGTGCAGATGGTGCTGTTTACCTTACATTTTACCAACCTACAGCTACCACTACTAGCAAAGCTCGTATAACTAATACATTTACAACTCCTCAAACTTCTAAAGCTAGAATATCTAAGTCGTTTACTTCAACTCAATCATCTGTAGCCAGAATACAAAAAACACTTACATCTACTGAACCTAGCAAAGCTCGTATACAAAACACGCTTACAAGTACTCAACCAAGTAAAGCCAGAATATCTAAAACTTTTACTTCAACACAACTATCAGTAGCAAGAATAAGTAAAACTTTTACAACAACTCAGACTTCTGTAGCTAACATAGCTCCAAACATTCGTACAACTACTCAGACTTCTAAAGCTCGTATAGCTAAATTTTTTAATAGTAACCAAACATCTGTAGCACGGATCATAGAACAAGAAACTGTTAATCAGACTTCCAAAGCTAGAATAGTTAAAACATCTAGTACAACTCAATCGTCCGTTTCAAGAGTACAAATAAATGGTACAAGTAACCAACCATCTACAGCACGCATAAGTAAGAGCTTTACGACTATACAAAGTGAAGTAACTCGTATTACTAAAACTCAAACTAGCACTCAGCCATCAGTTTCTAAGATACAAATAAATCGTTCGTATTACCCAAATCTTTTATATAATGGTGATTTTGAAATTGGCACTACTTGGGCTGTAGCAGGCTGGGCAACAACAACAGGTGCAACTGTAAGCATAGATAACAGCGTAGCTTATACAGGTACTCAATCAGCAAAAATTGTAGTAGATGGATCTAATACTAATGTTGGTATACGAACGGCTGCAGGTTATGTATTAAGCGTACCTACAACTACATCTTTCTTGTTTAATGTTTATGTAAAATCTGATACTGCTGGACAAATGCAAATTCAATTTATGGATGGTTCAACTCCTGTATCTGGTAATTATTTACAATCTGATGGTGTTACTTGGAACTCAACAGCAAGCTATTTTGCTATTAATACCAGTACTACTTGGCAATTAATACAAATACCATTCACTACTTCTTCATCTGGTTATTTGCACATATCTGATTTTAAACGAGCAAACCCACCTTCGCAGGCAGGAAGAACTTTCTGGGTAGATACAGTTTCATTTAATAACCTTACAACTCCAGGGCAGCCATCTGTATCACGTATTAGTAAAACTCAAACAGCTACTCAGACTAGCATATCTCGCATCCAAAAGACGTTTACAGCCGTTCAGACAGCCGTTTCGCGTATAGTTGAACTTCGTACCACTACGCAACCTAGTAAGGCTAGAATCGCCTCTAGGCTTACTACAATACAAACTGCAGTATCTCGGTTACAAAAAACCTTTACTATTACTCAATCTGCCGTTACACGTATAGCTAAAACATTTACTGCTACTCAAAGTGAAATAACACGTATACAAAAAACTTTTACTTCTACACAGCCATCTGTTGCTAATGTGCAGATTGTTCCTACCGTTGCTGCTTCAGGTCAAAGTTCGCTTACAACAAGTGGAACAACTTTAACTGTAACTTACCCAACGTATTCAGCTAATCAAACAGTAGTAATTAACATATCTTCTACTCAACCGATAACTGTTCCGACTGGTTGGACGTTAATTGGTTCAAGAGGTAGTTATTTATATGCTATTTACAAAATAATGAATGGATCGGAAGGTTCAACACTTTCTATTACACTTACTACAGCTGGTACTGCACGAACTACTCAATACACAATTAACGCTGGTCCTACACCTTACAAAGTTCTTACTGCTGGAGCGGTATCAGCTAACTTTACAACTTTAGTTATACCACCAGCCATAACATTTAGTGGTTCTAATAACTATTTAGTATTTAATGCTTTAAATATGACCAATGGAACAACTATATCAGTTACTTCTTACCCAAGTAATATGCAGGGTAACCAACTTTCAACTGCATCTAGTAGTACTGTTCCAGGCGTTGCATCATCTAGTGCCACAGTTTTTGGTGTTTCATCATTTACACCTACAGCTTATTCGTTAAGTTTTATTGTTTCTGGTGTTGAAATGACTTATGGGCTTTACTTTGCCTACGAAGCCAGCAACCAACCGTCTAAAGCAAGAATTAAAAATACTCTTACTGCTTTACAAACAGCTATAGCCCGGATTGTAGAACTTCGAACTACTACACAAACATCTAAAGGTTCTATTCAAAACAAGCAATCAATTACGCAAACATCAATAGCCAAAATTGCTCCTATTAAAGGAACTGTAATAAACGTTCCAGTTACCCAACAATCACCCATTGCATTACCAGTAACTCAACAAAGTCCAATTGCACTTCCTGTTACCGACTTACGCTATATATCCATACCTGTAACACAGCAAGGCACTATAACGTTGCCAACAACCGTACAAACTTCCGTCACTACCTCTGTTACGCAAAATCCTGTATTGACAATACCTGTAGTTGCGAGTACACCTATTACTATAAGCATTATTGTTTCATTTCCATGAGTAAAGTAAATAAGAAAGGATGTAACTATGGTTACACAACAACAAGCAATTGACTGGCTACATAGTCAAGAAGGTAAACCATTAGATTTTGACGGAGCATATGGCTGTCAATGTGCGGATTACTTTAATTTTTACTTTCAGTTTATTTCTGAAGGTGTAAGTCCATATTCAGTATTTGGTTATTACGAAGGTGCTAAAGATCTTTGGCAAACCAACGATTATTTTGACCTCATACCAGACAGTGACACGCTATTCCCATTACCTGGTGACGTATTTATTTATGGTGCTAGTTGGGGCGGTGGTTATGGACACGTAGACATGTGTATTGTAAGTGACAATAATGGTTCGACATTCTCAGGCCAAAACGAAAATGGAAACCCATACAACACTTGCGTAACTGAAGGTTACCGAACTTGGGGACAACAAAGTGGACTAACAGGGGTAATGCGACCACGATTCAAAGTAGAAGCTCCAGCACCTGCTCCAGAACCAACTCCAGCACCAACTCCAGAGCCTACACCACAGCCTACGCCTGCACCAGAGCCTGTTAAACCGGTTATAACTGTACAGACGACATCAACATCAACTATTAGCTTAAAGCCAGTAGACAAGCCTGTACCGCCTTCAAGCAAAAAACCAGGCTGGGTAAAAAAAGTTTGGAATGCAATACTGTATTTTTTTGATATTAAAGTAAAAACACGATAAGGAGATTTAAATGGTACAGCTTAAAGACATAATTAGTTTTGGTAAACCAAGTGCACCACAAGTTAAACACGATGTTTGGCTAGTAGCAGTGGCTTTTCTTAGTACATTTACGGCAACATGGGACGGCTCGTTTACAAAAACAGCTATTAAAGCTGGAGCAGTCGCAGGTGTATCGGCAGCAATAACAGTTATTAAGAGTATATTCACCACGTTATAGGCATATTATGCAACCATACAAAGTCAGTTGGGAAGGGCAAGACTTAAAAAACTTACTGACTATGACCAACGCTGAACTGAAAGCTAAATACTTTTGGATGAGTTGGGATGTTATCAGAAGAACCAGAAACAAATATAGAACAAAAGCAAGAAAGGTAGTTGAAGTGGAAAACAAACCTGAAAAAAAAACAGCAGAAGTCGATAAATTAGCCGAGTTATTTGAGCGTAGTGGTATTGATCCGAACGATATACTTAAAGTAAACCGAGTTAATTTATATCAAGGGTACATGAAGAACGAAGACAACGAGTTTGAAACTGTTGATCTTATGAGCGTACAATATGTACCTAAATCTACTGAGCTTACGGAAGATATGTTTATCTCACAGGCTAAACCAACTATCATCCGACCAACCAAAAGTACAGCTAAAAAATCTACATCTGAAAAACTTGCTATTGTATTACCAGACATACAAGCTGGCTTCCGAAGATACGAAGATGGTACGCTTGACCCTATCCACGACACAAAAGCGTTAGACATTGCTTTACAGTTAATCAAGGACTGTAAACCAGACCAAGTAGTGCTTAACGGAGATAATCTAGATTTTCCACAATTAGGACGTTTTTCGCAGGAGAATACTTTTGCACAAACTCTTAATCCAACCCTAGATTATGTGCATCAATTTTTAGCTCAAATTCGAGCCAACGCCCCCGACACTAAAATAGTTTATTTGGCAGGCAATCACGAACTTAGGCTTAGTAAATATATCATGCAATACGCAGAACGGCTGTACGGGGTACGACAAGCTGGTACAACTGATAAAGTCCTTACCATCCCATTCTTACTTAACCTTGCAGATATAGAGTGCGAATACAAATCAGGCTACCCAGCAGCACAGTACTGGATTAATGAAAGATTGAAAGCTATTCACGGGCATTTGGTCCGACCCGCTGGCAAGACCGCCGCAGCCATTGTAGGTAAGGAAGAAACTTCAACCTTGTTCGGACATATACATCGACACGAATACGCCGCCAGAACGGCTCACAACTTCTCAGGAGCACGATTTGTAATAGCTCAGTCGTTTGGATGCCTAGCACGTGTAGACGGTGCAGTTCCGAGCTACGGATCAGGCGTGGATGAAATGACTGACAAACCTGTAGAAAACTGGGAAAACTGGCAACAAGGTATCGGAGCTGTTTATTACCAAGACGGAGATAAACCTTTCGATACACAACAAATAACAATACAAACACACAATGGGTATCAAACTCGATTTAACGGTAAATTGTATTTACCAAATGAGGAAAAATAATGGAAGCACGACACTACGATCATCTTGATGACATCCTATCTGAATTTGAAGAACTAGCTACTGAAAAGTATGAAAAGGGTCAATTAGAACATGGTGGTCAATTATGGCAAAAAGAAGGATTAATTGATATGGCTATAGACGAAGCTATTGATCAAGTAATTTATTTACTTACCATAAAACATCAACGTGAACTTCGAAAATATGAGTGAACTTAGTTTTGGATTTGGAGAATCACGAGAGTTCTTGCCAAATTATGCAGGGGTGGCCTGGCAAGAAGCGTGGGAAAACAATAATCCAGATTACGAACAACCGCCTGTATGGGCTGAATGTATAGATGAACTAGGAGAGTTTTGTGAGCAGCTTAATCAAACTAATTGCGTGTTTTATATTAACGATACCAACAGTGACTTTGATTGTATTGTAGTAATGGATCACCGGGATAAAGGTGGTGATTGGTGGTTTTCACGTGAGCAATTAGGTGATGAGGAATTTGAGGATTTATACGATAATATTGGCGATGAAGTTATGGTTGTACACACAAAATATCCACCTCAAACCATAGCTGAATATGTAATGCGAATTATAATGAGAGATATTGATCAATCATAAAGAGGTAATGAATCCGGATCCCAATCGACATCTGAACATTCTCTTATAACAAAACTTCCAACTTGCTGTGCTTTTTCACGAGATTCAGCTTCTCTACGTTGTGCTACTAACGTTTCGACTATTTCATTAATAGTCATGTCTAATATTTCAAATTCTAATCGTTTTTGTTTTTCCATAGATATATATTATAACATATTTTAACGAATATTAAACTTATTTAATACCCATACCTCTAATAAATAAAGGGGTAGATAGAATATTGAACCAATAATATAAACTACAAACTTCATGTATATACCGGATTTTCTATTGAATATTCTTCTGTAATTATAGGACCATCATAACGATCGCCATTGCTGTCGATTATTCTAATGTCACCATATTCCCATACTTCACAAACGTACGATTCACCTGTTTTGTTACCAGATTTAGGAAGCTTAGGCGTTATAAAAAAGTAATGACCTACGGGGGTGTGGTGTATTACAAATTTCACCTTAGCTTCCCAGAGCCGATAATAAAATATAAGATCATGATTGCCATGTATTTTAGTTTTATCCCTATCAGGATTTAATTCCATTGGCTGTATACCTTCAGTAGTAACACCAAATTCATAATCAGCCGAGAAATACGGCCGTTCTAGTTTTTCAAATACACTTGCTTTAATTAATGCACAACCTAAACCTGCACGGATTGTTCCATTAGGATAAACTTTTACGCAGTTACCAAACCTTCCAATAGGGTAATCACAAATAACTACATCTTCATTTTGTGCCAGCATCTGTTCTAAAATATCAGCAGGTAATTTTTGATCATCTTCGACAAACCAAATGTAGTCGACGCCTGCATCTAATGCATTGTTAGTAATAAAATTAGCACTATCAGGAATACCCCGACCGTGAGAGAAAAAGAATTCGATGTCTGTTCTACCCTGAGTGTTACGCAAAATATCTTCCATTGTTCTGGAATAAACGTAACCCCTGCTTGGCAAACACACCCCAATTCGCATAATTATCTTTTCTTGATTATCTTTGGTTTTTTGTAATGTTTACGTCGATATGGATCTAATTTCACATCTTCGTAATACAGTGTAAATTTAATCATCATCCGGTGTCGAAACACCATTGATTCCTTTATTTATGCTCCTATTATAGCAGAATCTCCCATTAATTCCTGTCGTATTTTACGCAACTGTCCTTCTTTAACTATAATTTTGGTAATTATTTCATCTAATTTAATAATATCTATTTTAGTACCATCTAATGAAACTTTATAAACTTCTTTGTTATGAGTAAAAGTTAGACTATCTTTCTTCTTAGCAAACGTTACAAATATTTCAAGCTTCGTAGTGTCGGATGTTGGATTTTGATTCATCAATTATGCCTTCTAATTCTTCTATTGTTAATTTATGATATTCCTGAGCCAATGCCACAAGTTTATCTGCTGTACCATCTCCAAACTTTAGATCAAGGGCTTTTGCGTATCGGTATTGCTCACCTTGATTATACGTGTTACAGGCGGCACACTGAGCATTTACGTTTTCATCATCGTATCTGGTTGAGTTATGCCTACGTGATTGAAAGTGCCCAGCGTGCATCTGTTTAATAGGTAATTGTTTGTCGCACGTTATACAAAAAGCGTAATAAACTCCACCCTTTTTGGTTGCATCTCTGTATCTAATATATTTACTAAAATATAAATCAGCTTTCTTCTTCAGTTGTGCTACTGTCGGTTTTTTCTTCATTATCCCAATCCCTTTGTTGATTACTTGGTGAAAATCTATCTCTTGAGTATGGCAAATCGCCAAATGGCGGTGCAACATAAAGCTGTTGTAGTGAACAATTATCATTTTCCGCTTGGATAATTCTATCTATTTCATGCAGGGCTAGATAAGCTAAATACTGTTCCGATTTATGAAATGCAGCAATCCTACGATTAGCTGTTTCTATTTCCTCTTGCTCACAGGCTTCGGCTATTTCCCTTATGGCTTTCTCGCCCCCACCGTGTTCGTGACTCATGATTCCTCCACTTTAAATAATACGTCTGCAAATTCTTCATTTAAGCGTATCACTTTGATGTTGGAAGCACCAAGATTATTAGCAGTTTCTGCTATGCGGTCGGCAATCGGTTCTTCAACATGAAATAGTGATTTACTTTTAAAATGAAACTTTTCTACCACCCAGCTCATTTTGTGTAGAAAGGTCGTGTTGCAACCTTCTCCATCATTCTTTTGTATTGAGGGCTATTATACCACTCCTTAACTTCTTTAAATTCTTGTTCAATATACTTTTGATCTACAAATAATGGTCCTTTTCTTTTTCTTGGCTTACTAATATAAAGATACTTTTTCATAAGACCCCCCTTATTGATTATGTGATTGTACTTTACCTCGACGTGATTTTAATCCGCCTTTACGCCCTGCTTGACTAGCAAGTTCTCTATCTACTGCAAAACCTTTTGGCACTTTTTTACTTCCACCAATTGCACCAATTTTTGAGTAAAAATCTTCTCCATGTCGTGCTTTAGTTGTTAATTCAGTTAAACTTTTTTCTCTAGTATTTTCCATTATTCTTTGTCCCCCACAATGTAATAATAAGCTACTGATAACACTCCAAAAAAGAAACCAGCTATAAAACCTAATAATACATCTCTGTTGCGATCTTCAGCCATTCTACCGCAGACCACTGCCCATATTGCACTCATTAGTAATAACAACATAATTACTCTCTTTCTAAAATTTCTAATTCATTAATTGGTATAAGATACAGCTTAACCCCGGAAGGTAACGTCTGAATCTCGTGTTTTTTAATACTTTCTCCTGACATGTAATACTCATCAGGGTAGTATCGTGTTCCGTCTTTCTTTGTAGCTGTAATTTCAATCATATTATGCTGACCTACTCTAAATGTAGCTACGCCTATAACTCGTTGCTTCCAACGTGGTTTTTCAATCACTATATGTTGGACTGGTGTTGTACGTGCTAATTTCATGTTTGTTCCTTGTCTACCGATTTTTTCAATCTGTTAATTGGCGAAAAATTAGAATGGAATATCTGCTAAGTTGATTGGTTCATCATCAAGATATTCATCTGTGTTACCCCATTCATCGACAGGTGGTTTTGGCTGTACGGCTTCTCGTTTTGCTTCTACACGTTCTTTAATCTGTTGTCCGACTTCATGAAAGGTTTGTCGTCCAGTTGGCTGATTGCGTAACAGTTTTAAGATTTCGTCCAGCTTATCAATGATAGTCGCAAATTTATCTTGTTTAGCTACTTTAGCTTGTATGCCATACTTTTCGTCATCATACAGTTCTAGCGTATCGCCAATTTGTACTGGTCCAAATGGGAAATAAGTGCTACCACTATCGGTTAGTACTTTAAACTTTTGCCATGTTTTAAGCTGATTAGTCTTACGATCAGTGTACTGACCTTCTTTAACAGGCTGTCCGTCGTTTAAAACTTCTGTTACTTTCTCGTACTGTTTTTCCATTATTTTTTACCTTTCTTTCTAATGCTTACTACTTTACCGATACCTGTTTCGATATCTACATCTATTCTTGATACTTCGAGATAAGTAAATAAATCGTTAATTGTGTTATTGATTTCATTCATTTTATCGTCAATATTCCAATACAATTCTGTAATATCATCAACTAAATTATCAAGTTGTTCTTGTTTGCTTGGTTTTCTCTTAAACATTTATATTCTCCTTGTTTCTTGCGAACCATTCTAAAGAGCATGGTTCATTGTTAAAAAAGTAATCATTGTACACTTTACCCAGCTTTGTACGTTTAGCCATCCAGCCATTGTCGATAAGGTGGCAAGTACAGTCAGGTATCTCTCCATAGTCTTTATATGCCCCCCACGACGCATTTAGAGCCCGCCAGAAGCCTTTTACGTCATTTTCCAATACATTGTCCCACTTGATGCTTTGGAAGCGGTAGCGTCCGTTATCTTTCTCAAATTCGTAAATCATTGCATCCACCAGCTTTGGGTGGTCTTTCTGCAACATCATTAGGTAAGTACCTAGTTGCATACGATGTAGCTGTCCCATTTCTTTTTTAGGGTAACCAAATGCTTTAGAGTTTACTGTTTTGTAATCAATCAGGATATACTTGCCGTCTATTTTTACTACGTCGTCATAATGTCCCCTGATCATGTACGTTTCGTCCTGAAGCTCTTGCTCCTGAGCGACTGAGATACCTGTTGCTTTGGTGATACCTTGAACCCAGCCATGTACAGCGTGTCCAATACCGAAGTTTCGTTGTGCTGTTCCGAAGTCATCATTAAGTTCTGGCACTTTTGGTAACTTGAGCCGTCTAAATACTAGCAGTCGTTGGCACATGCCGGCACTACTAGCTGACCAATAATCTCCATAATCTCGCACTTCTTCTGACTTATCTTTAAGGTACTTATTAATATAAGGCATTAGATAGTCTTTTGGCTCGCTAAAATCCATTTATATATTCCTTTACTAATTCTGCATTACGTTCCAAGCAATTGTATACAGTCTGGTGCGATATGCTTAACAGATCTGCAACCTGATATACGCCTAATTGTTTTTTCTTGCTTTCCAGTGGCAGTTCCAACGACATAAGTAATAAAATATACTTGTCCATTGTTTGTTCTTGTCGTAAATATTCTGCGTACGTCATTTATGCCTCGTATATAATCTCGATATGTTTCACTCGTTTAGGTGTTACGTCCTGTATCAATTCAGATTTTCGAGGTATCATAACGCTGTTTAATTCTTTCAATCCAGCATTGATGTACGCTCGCTTGACTTCTTCAAGATACTCGTTGTGTAACGTTTCTAATGTACTCATACTGCTATTCCTCTTCCTGCTAGTTTCGCAACGTAACCAAAGGCGTACTGAGCGTCCTCTAAATTACCTTGCTCTATCAATACAAGAATTCTATCTTTTGTTTCCTCTGATATATCACTTTCCGTGATAAGATCACTAAATTCATCTAATAAATTTTCAAATATGACATCATTTACTGCGTTTGACATCTTTATCTCCTTTACTTAATATTTTAGTTAATTCCTTTAATTCCTTTTCTACATCAATACTTGATATTTCTTGTAGTTGGAATTCTAGCCACTCCACTCTGCTAGCTAGCTTTATCATTGCCCAGCTTGTTATTGCTAAACAAATAAAAACTAATAAATACACCACTCCACTCATAAAACCCCCGTCATTTATTATTTATTACTTGTAGGGTAAGGCGATACTTATGGCGATCGCCCATTGCCAATCGACCAATTGTTAGTTACAAACTAGCACTCTACTTCTATCTTGTGCTAACGATTGATTAATTTCTGCTTGCGTTACCCTGCACGCTCGGCATTACTTCTATTGTATATGCTAACTATTTTATTGTCAATACAATTTTACTATAAGCGTTTATTATAATAAATATGTTTGACGTGTTTTCTAATTGTTATTATAATGCAAGGCACGTAAGATCCGCACCAACTTAAAACTGATATGCGTCAATAATCAGTAAGCCTAAGCCGATAACTCAACGACGAGCGACGGATTAGCAAGCAGGCAAGTGAACACTGAGGGTAGTCGTTTACCCTGTTTGCTTATGCCTCGAACCTTTATAATTTTTCTTTGTCTTATTATTACCAACACCAACCTCTAATCTAACTCAAAACTCTGGATTAACTGTGTTATAATAATATTATAATATTTACTGTTATTGATTAGTTATACAGTTATTGATATAATGCAAATCAATGGCAACACTCAAGCAAAAGAAAGCAATCGAAGCTCTCAAAGATCCAAAGGTTAAAACCTACAAACAAGCAGGGTTAATCGCAGGGTACTCTGAGAAGTCAGTTAAAGTATCAATGTCCCTACTTAAGAAGAAAATGGAAAAGTACGGGGAAACAGGATTAGATGTTCTCGACAACATAGCCCGAACAGGTAGCAACGAAATAGCCCGTGTGCAAGCCGGTAAGACGTTAATCGAAACAGCATACGGCAAGCCCAAAAATAATGATAAGGACAGCTCGCAGTCTGCCCCTATCAATATTATTTTTAACCGAGTCGAACCTGATAAACCGGTTATTGATCTCTAACTATCAAATAGTTCCGGGTAGTCCTCAATCTCATACAATATACCCTCTGTGTCGTAGTCCATTATTTTACTTTCTTTAGTTCGACTTTATAATTGTCTACTTTATCGATCCGGTTAATCCTCCATTCGCAATTATTCATTACATCAAGCCTGGCGTCCTTGTCCATATTCATTTCATATTTAAATAGATTATCGATTCGCTTTATTGCCTCAGTAGTGCCGACAAAATCGCTTTTTGATGTAAACACTTCCCAATACGGCTCGCCCTCATAAGTCAAAACCAATAAATGCATATACATTTTAAATCCTTTCGTACTTTAGTTTATGTTTGCCGAGTACGTTCCCGGCTTTAGCACTAGCTTTAATCAGTCGCCTTCCTGCTGTACTCTCGATCCGTAGCTTTGCCCAATCGCATAAGATTAAGCCGGCAATCAAGCCAAAAATAAAATCTAGCATTATTTAGCTCTTTCAAACTCTACTTGCCACGTTTCTTGTATATAATCAGCAGTAAAGTATTTATATTTAGTAGTTCGTGCCTCATCAAGCGACCAAAAGCGACTGCGTAAACTATTTAAACTTTCGGGCTTTTCCCACGTATTGCCCATAAAGTCCATGTTTTGCAAGTCAATAACTTTATACTTTTTCATTTCAACCATTTTACATATTCTCCATTTTAAGTTCGTCGCTGTCGTCATAATCCCCGGCATCTGTAACATCTAAAATGTCCAAATCAGCGTTTGTTATATCGTAACCATTTTCTTTAAAAACTTCCTCAGCTAAGTTTAATGCGTCCATATCGCTATGAGCTGTAACTACTGTTTGATCTCTGAGTGTTATTTGAATTTTGTAGTCCATATTATAGTTCAGCCTCAAAAGTGCAATCGCCTTTTGCTTTCACACAATCATAAATCTTTTTGCCTAAGTGATAACGTGCATACCACTCTAATTTGCTATTAAATTCCTGAGCATTATAGCCGTGTTCTTCAATAATCTGATCGTTATAACCATTTACTTCTTTGAAAAACTTATCCATGTTTTGTAGCCAATCCCCTAATTCTTTTTTGCACGTTTTTAATCCTTCTTTAATTGTTGGCATATCGTCCTCGCTAAATTGATATTCAACATAATTTGGCTCGAATTCTTCACCACCGAAGAAACTTGCGTCCGTGCTACTCTGTACCCCGAACCAAAATTTGCCCTCTATATCGCCATTGTAATATCGTCCCATTATTTTAACTCCTTTAAAGTATCTATTGTTTTAACTACTAATTTTATCTGTTCGCTTGTCAATTCGCCTGAGGTGTTAAGCTCCCCATTTGCATAAAAGTCTACATGCCATTTATAATCCATTTTGTCCCCCATAATATTTTTCTGTTACTCTTGTAAATTGCATACTATTTTGTAAATATCCTTGCATACCTTGCATAAAAGCATTTTTAGCATAGCCCCTTGACTTGTAACTTTTTTCACTTATAGCAACTATTTTGTTTGTTTTAGCGTGTCGCTTAACTATATGCCAATTTCCGTTATATAACTCTGGTCGTGTCATTTATTCCTCGGCACCAATCTGATCTAAACTTCTGTAACCTGTTGTAGCGTATAATACATCCTCAAGTGTGCTTAAACTGTATCCGTTGATATCTGTAACCACTTTTAAAGTTTCCTCGCTTGCAAGTCCGGTATCTAATAAATAGTCCCATAATTTATTTCTTAATTTATCCATTTTAAAATACTCCTTGTAGTGTTCGTATAGTGATATACAGTACACCGATTATTATTATTATTAATTCCCACTTACTTACTGGGTGTTCGCTCATTTTGTTTTTCCTTTTTCTGGAGTACTAGCACCAGTGGTTTTAGTGGCGTTGCTCGCAAGCTAGATCCCTATTTATTTACTACTTTTTTATGATTATTCTTAACGCATTTACTACATATTTGATATTTAGTAAATAATGCTAGTAAGTCCGTTAGTTCTTTTTTACATTGTTGGCATTCCATTTTTTAAACTCCTTTAATTTATAATTCCCACTCTGTCCAATAACAGTCCCCGTCGTCGTCGTAATGCTCAAGCCAAGTCTCATTATCTAAAGACTTATTCAAACATTTTTCGCTACAATAGTAGTTATCGCAACAGTACCAACCCGATTGAATTTTTTCGTTACAGTCCATATCAAGTGGGTTATTGCAGATAGTACATATCCGAACATCATCATAATTATCGAATAGTACCGAACAGCTTTCGCATTCGAACAATTGAGTTAAATTATCATGCAATCCGTCGCATTGCTTTAATAATTCAAGCTTTTTATCAGATAATTTTTCAGTCATTATAATACCTTTTTTTCTCTTAATTCATTTAATAGTTTTGCCTCTGTATTAGTAGGCAATTCACCTATGGTATGGAACGGCTTAATAATCTCATCACCTGAATAGTGTTGAATAATCTTACTTACTTGGTTACCATTAATCATGTAGTGACCATAAATTCCGTTGCCTTTTATAAATATGGTGTTCCCGTGTATTCTATAATCCATATACTGTATCTCCTTTATAGTGTTTATCAATAAACTTTTCGGCATTATCCATAGTCCTAAATCTTTTATAGTGTTTTTTATCAGTCCAAGATGTAGCAAAAGTATGATACTCAATTATCGCTACGTAACCACCTTTAAAGATCTTGCCAATATCTGCTAGATGTATAACATCATCAGATACTACATTTTCTCTTAATAATTCTGTTGTCATAGTTTTTTACTCCTTTACTATGATTAGTTATTGAACTGCTTATACAGCTCATAAAATCCACTGTATAAAGTGGACTTTAAAGCTTTACAAGGTTGCTAAACTTGCTAGTACAGTAGTAACTCACGCTCTCATCTGATAATCAGTACTCACGCTCTGTATGCTCTGTACACCAACATAAACTATTTTTTTATAAAACTTCTTTTGTCATCTTCAACACGACTATTTCACAATTGATAAACTAGGTAGCACGCCACTTGATGTTGGCTCTATTTTTGGCTATTACGTGTATTTTCGCTGTATAAAACTTGTGAGATTAAGACTTTTTTCATTATCAGCACTCACTCAAAAAAAGTGTTTATATACTTGTAGTTTAATTTTTTAAGGTTCGATACCACCTATATACAGAGTAGACAATGCTTGTAGTTATTGCTGTTGTACTATACCTGTACTGCTGGTGTAGTTAAGTCTTTTACTCTTAACTATTATAAGTATAGCAAAACATATAACTAATGTCAAGTATAATTGATAAAATAATAGGATAAAACAGAGGTTACTTGTGGATAACTTATAAAGTGTAGTACTACCTTGATCCGGTGCCGTTCGAACTAGTGAGCACAGACTATGCATGCATTACTCATATAGGTACAACATACACTCAAAAGCTATAACTACTTATAGCTACTACCTCTGTTACTTATAACACAACATTATTGCATATAAAGCAAGTAACCTTATACAACAGAGAAAGAAAAAAAAAAAGAAAAAAAAGAAGGGTAGGTAGGGCGTCCCGTAACCACCCTTTAGGTAAATGAATTATTAGTAATTAGGGTGAATACAATTGTATAGAAACACACAACTAGTTAAGTAATTAAGACCCCCAAAAATATTTTTTATATTCGTGTAAGGCCCCAAATGTGTTATAATGTAGAAAAGAAAAAAAACAGGAGATAAAAGTGGCAACAGTAACAGTAACACCAGCAGAGATCATTACAGACACCCCCTCGGCTAATGCTCAAATACAAGTAGGAACTAGTGGAGTTTATGAAGCTGCTAGCTTAACAATAGGTAACTATAGATTTATAGGTACAGCAACCACTACAACTCTTGTTACAGGTCCTGGTGTTCTCGTAGCAATTATTGTTGGTAAAGCAACCACTGGAACAGTTACGGTGTATGACAACACTGCAGGATCCGGTACAATCATTACTCAATTTGGTACTGGTACAGGAACGTTTGGTTTCCAGATAGGTGCACGCTACTCCAACGGACTTACAGTAGTTACAACTGCTGCTGACAACATTACTCTTATCTACGTCTAGACATACTCAAAACCATATAGTATAATGTATACTATAAAATAAATTTTTAATTTATGGGTAGGGTATGCCACAAGTAACGGTTTACGTTAGAAAGAAAGATTTAAAGATCTGGAAAGACTTGAAAGATAAGTCTGAGTGGTTAAGTAAGCATCTCAATGCAATACTCGATGAACAATTAGAGAACGGGGAATCTAATGAACAAAAAGAAACTGATACAGCTGACGTTGTTTTAATTCAACACGTTGATGAACGTCCACCAAAAATTAATCAATTAGATTTAAATACTTTACTTGCGTCGCGTAAAATTAAAGTTTGTAAACACAATTACTCTGTTGGGCTTTGTAAGTTTGGATGTAAGCGATGATTACAATTGCTGTCTGTACCATACCTACAAGAGCAAGTTTATTAACTCGATTATTATTTTCTCTAAACGATCAACTAGAACCCTACAAAGATAAAGTAGAAGTTGTCATAGCAGATGGGTGGGGTAAACAAAGCGATAAGTTTAATTCTATTGTAGCTGATGCACCAAAAGGTTTTATAGCACTTATTGATGATGATGATTACTTATCACCTAATTATGTTGAGCAAGTAGTTAAAGCAGCGTACTCAAAAGATAAACTTAGAGATGGAATAGATTACATTGGCTACCAAATTTTAATGACGTTTGACGGCAAGTTTCATGAGATTACATCAGACAAAGAAGCTAGTGGTGATTATTATTCAATCAAGTGTTTGTTTAACACTGACATAATGAAACAACTCAAACTCGAACCAAACATAAGTGACGATGTTACATTAGCTCACAAGGCTGGAGCAATGAGTAAAGGCTATTATTTTATTCACGACATTCTTTACTATTATGATTTTTGGGTAAACAATAGTGTGTTTAGAAATCCTGTAGATGCAAAGCAAAGAGATATTGGTGTGTATCCATTTGACAAAAGTAATTTTACTTGGAGAAACTATGAGCATTGAAGAAGACCTAGCAGAAATATTTAAAGACAAAAAAGAGAATGAATTAGAAAAACATTTTCTTAAACCATACATAGGATGGCAATGTCCACTTTGTTTTGAAGTTTACAATCCGTTAGTATTGAACTGCATTAAAAATCATGTAATTAAACGAAAGAGATTAGATGGCCGATATAACTATCCCATATAAATACGAAGCCCGGGAATACCAAAAAGAATTCTGGTTAGCTGTACA
>Ga0208381_1000075_pt1 | contig 39303 bp, 27 predicted proteins | sample CryBogCBE13Jul09_FD_184572 | JGI IMG/M metagenome (GOLD analysis project Ga0208381, IMG submission 184572) | Freshwater microbial communities from Crystal Bog, Wisconsin, USA - CBE13Jul09 (SPAdes) (version 2) | ecosystem: Environmental > Aquatic > Freshwater > Lake | place: Crystal Bog...
ATCCTATCTTACTCCGTGAGGTAATGTCTGGTACAATTTCAGTAGAAACTATTGTAATATTGAATAGTTTTCTTAATTTTTTTCCAATGTGGGATAGAAAAATTGATGACGACCTATTGTGGCCAAATCACAGATTAAAATTCACTAAGTACGAACCATTTTTAGTTTATGATAAAGAAAAAATTAAGAATATTTTAATGAAAATTATCAGAGATAATAAAAATCATTAGGATATTTTCTCATCCAATGTCCTAAACTTTTGGTCTTATAATATTCTGAAGCTTCTTTGTTGGAATTAAATATGCCAACTGGAGTTTTTACTTTCTTTTTTCTTTTATTTTCGTTTGTTTTGAAATATTCTTTCAAACCTTGAGATACATTATTTTTATGTTCTCTTGTTAATTTTGTGCCGGTTTTGCTTAGTGAAATTTTATTTTTTACAGATTGTGGTATAGGATTTTTATTACCTAAATGTCCGGTTCCACCTTCACCACCATCGGTACGATTTCTAAGTATACCAGTTTTTTTATCTTTTCTCCCCCACCAGCGGATATATCTGCGTTCAAGAGCAAAAGCACCAATTTCGGTAAGATTACCTTCCATGATTATGATTTTAGATTTATCTTTTGGTGGATGTGTTACATCTTTTTTCTTATGTTTCCACGCCCTATCTTCTTTACCCTTACCAATATAGTATGGAGTGCCATCTTTTCTAAGATAGGCATAGATGTAATAAATACTTGACATGTGCTGTGTTTCCTGTTACAATGCTAAACATAGAGTCCGTGGATGGTGGTACATCGTGACGGACACCTATATTTATAATGAAAGATAATGAGATGACAAAATTTACTAAGATTTATTTGGACCTTGATGGTGTAATTGCTGACTTCACCAAACGATACCGAGAATTGTATGATTGTGAACCATCACATGATGATGCACGTAAGCGTTTTGGTGCAAGGTTCGGTGCATTCATTCAAAACAAAGAGTTTCAGAACCTTGATATGATGCCTGATGCAACAGAATTGTTGTCATACCTCAAAACTTGTGGTGTGCCTGTAGAGATTCTTTCTTCTACTGCACGACCAGTGAGCAATGCTGAAATCTCCCGTCAAAAGGAAATCTGGCTTGGCAAACACAACATCAACTATCCCGCAAACTTTGTACCTGGCAAACAGTTCAAGTATAAATTTGCTGACGAAAATTCCATAATCATTGATGACACACCTTCTGTTATTGATGATTGGAATAAAGCAGGTGGTACTGGTATTCTTCACAAGGATGCCTTGACAACAATTAGTATCTTGGACGCATTGTTGCGTGGATAAATAGGTATATGAACGACCTAGATTTTTTCTTAGAGGACTTAAAAGAATTCTGTAAAACTTTCAAGTTTGAAGAAACAGAATTTATACAATCACCCATTGGTGAAAGTAATCCATTTTATGGTTGCAAACATGATGATGAAACTAAAAAACATTTATCTGAAATGCAATCCACAAAAGTAGGAAAACAAAACCAATTCTTTGGCAAAAAGCATAAGGCTGAAACCATAGAACAGAATAGAAAAAAGAATATTGAAATTTTAACCCAATTGCAGGGTAAAAAGGTCAAACAGTTTGATATGGACGGCAATCTCATTGCAATACATGATAGTGTCCGTTCTGCCGCAAGAAAAATCAATGCAAAAAATTATAACCAAATCTCCAAATGTTGCCGAGGTATTATTCGGTATTCATATGGTTATCTTTGGGAGTATGCTTGACAACTCTTGTATTTTATTATAAAATAAACTTTTGTTATGTTTAAGTGGATAATCCGTTAATATTTTTTACACACCGTTATATAAAGGAAATAATATGACATCATTTGCAAATCTTAAAAGAAACTCCGGCAACTTGGATAAATTGGCCAAAGCCGTTGAAGCACTAAACTCATCATCTTCTGGTGCTGACAATAAAGACAATTACTGGCGACCTGAGGTTGATAAAGTTGGGAACGGATCGGCCGTTATTCGTTTTCTTCCTGCTCCTGCTGTAGATGGTGACGATGCGTTACCGTGGGTTAAGGTGTTTTCACATGGATTCCAGGGAAGTGGCGGCTGGTTGATTGATAACTGCCTGACTACCAAGAACCAACAATGTCCTGTGTGTGAACACAATAACAAGTTGTGGAATTCTGGCATTGAAGCCAACAAAGAAATCGTTCGTAAGCAAAAACGTAAGTTGAATTACATTGCTAACGTGTATATCGTTTCTGATCCTAAGCACCCCGAGAATGAAGGACAAGTTAAGTTGTTCAAGTTCGGTGCTAAGATTTTTGAGAAGATTACAGGTGCAATGAATCCCGCTTTTGAAGATGAAACAGCAATCAATCCATTTGACCTGTGGACTGGTGCTAACTTCAAGTTGCGTATCACTAAGGTTGCTGGCTATCAGAACTATGACAAGTCTGAATTCGCCGCTTCATCCGCTTTGTTGGATGATGACGATGAGTTGGAAAAGATTTGGAAGTCAGAACACTCTCTTGCAGAGTTGGTTGCAGACAAAGAATTCAAGTCTTATGATGACTTGAAGGCTCGCCTTGAAAAGGTTCTAGGTTTGAATGGTGATACACCAATGCCTAAGACCACAGTAGAGACATTGAAATCTGCACCTAAGAAACCAGTTCAGGAAGAACCTGAGTTGGTTACCGATGATGATGACGATTTGGCCTACTTCAGTAAGTTAGCTGACGAGTAAAATGAAGACCCCGCCTAGTGCGGGGTTTTTTATACCATCCTCAAATTCTTCTTTTGAATATTCTGCAAGGTTGGATCATCGGTTCTAACCGGGACAGAACCATCCATGGTTACAGCAGGTCCAGAAGAACCACCTGTATTGATAGATTTTGAATTGTCTATCTTAATAACATTAGGTTTATTGTTGGTTAAGTTCAGGTTATTGTTTTCACCAATAGCATCTTGCACTCTTTTTGTAGTTGAATTTGGTTCAGCCGGAACAGGAGAAGCGGTTAGTGCTTTACCTGTTGTCGGATCATTAGTCTTACCATATCTACTATCCCATACCTGTGCCTGTAGTGCATCACTAGGTCTTGGTTTAACGTCTAAAGGACTTGGTATGTTAAGCTTTCTAGACATATCACCCGAATCGGCCATTTCACCTGCTTGTTGCAAAGCCTTAGAAGGAAGTTTTGCACCTTTTGCATTTGTGAAAAGGTATTCACCACTACGTGTAACACCACTCTTAACATAGCCATAAGGTTTTACTATTTCTTCTATCTTCTTTTGCTTGCTTGCAATTGCTGCGGCCAATTTGGCTTGCTTTGCCTCATATTCAGGACTATCATATTCTTGGTCAGGAATTTCTGCTAGTTGGTTTCTATTGTCGGATTGTTGAAGTTCTTTTGTTATTTTTGCTGCTTCAGGTCCACCCAATCTCTCATTTTCTTTTTGAACACCTTGCATTATCTTTTCATTAAGTTTGATAAAACCTTCAGCAAGTAAATATCCAGCGGCAACACCAATAGCAACTTCACCTAACAATCCTCTAATAAAAGGATTCTCCAATAGATTCTTTAACATACTAAAAGACTTCATCAGGCCTTCACCAAATAATTTTCTAATGTCATTGAAAAATGTCAATACAGGACCAAAAAGTTCTTTAAGTTTTCCAATTTCATCGGTGATAAATTTTATAATACCATCAAGAAATCCTTCTCTCTTTTCTGGTTTTGCGGTTGTACCAACTTTGACGTTAAAGCCACTAAGTGCACTAATCAAATCTTTATGCCACTTCTTACGTTGTTTTTCCTTGTCAATGTTTAGATTATGTTCTAACTCATGGTGTAGTCTTTGTTCTTCTATGTTTGCTTTGATGAGGTTGTAAATCTTAGACATTACATCAGCAAGACCATCACCCCTTTTCAATTTTCTTCGGTCACCTTCAGACACTTTGGTGACCAATGGATTCATTCTACTTTCTACTTGTCTTGCTTTGATTCTTCTGCCTGTAAAATAAGAAATATCTTCATTACTACGACCAGTCAATCTACCAACAGCATATGCACCTAAACGGCCACCAAGAGCCTTGGCTATATTAAGCGGGTCAAACTTCTCTTTGATGCGTGTAAACTTTGCAACTGTTTTATCGGATATGGCAATTCTAATTGAGCGACCAACACCTTCACCTGATATAATTCTATCTACAATAAGTGAACCAAGACCTTTATTTTTAAGGCCTTGGGCTCTTTGATAAGACATTCTATTTGTCATTTTAGTTACCTAATATTACTGGTTTTTCTGATGGTGTTGGTGTTGTAATTACTTGAGGAGTTTGTTTTGAACCACCAATTATGTTTGTTTGTGTGTTGTCTATTATAACCGTGGTTTGCGAATTTGATTTCTTTAGGTCACTGTTCAAGTTTGATGCATTCAAAATCTGTTGACCGGCGGCCGCTTGTGTTGGAACTTCTTTTGTTTTGTCAATTCCATTTTTAATAATTAGAGCATTTTCTTGGGCCCTTTTTCCAGTATCTTTATAATATTTTGAATTAATAATACTTTCGGATGCGGCATTCAAGTCCAGTTTTTCAAGTGCAACACGTAATCCTGGCCAATTTTTAAACCAACCAACACCCATGTTATAAGTCATATCAACTAATGCTGCCTGTGCTTTTAAGTTGAGTTTATCAAAGTTCGGTAAAGTTTTTGCATAGTCTTCATACTTCTTATAATCAAATTCGGATAATTTATCGGCATCTTCTTTTGATATAACCGTATCTTTACCCAACTCTCCAAGAACAGGTATCTTTTTACCTGAAACGTCAATGTACCCTCTTTTTATTTCTTGACTGGTTATTTGATGACCATAACCAATAGAAAAATGTTTTTCTATTTCTTTACCTTTAGAGTCTCTTTTAGGATCAGGATATGCATGAGCGGAGTATTCTTCATTTTTTCTTATTTTGGCTAAAGCAATACTTGATACTGCGGCAACAGCAACACCTGATGCAGCTTTAGCCACAGTGGTTGCGGCCGCACCACGGGTGGCAGTAGAAACAACAGTAGAGGTTGCAGTTCTTGATGATGAAACAATTTCTGGTTCAACTTTCAATGCAGAAGCAACTTTATTTTTTGGTATTTCAACCTTAGGTCTTGTTGCAACCGTCTCATTCTTAGCCAATTCTGGTTTAGCAGGTTCAGGTTTAGTTGGTTCAGACTTTGCAACTTCAGTTTTAGTTTTTTGTGTCTCTTTAACTTTTGAAACTTTTGGTTGTTGTGCTTTCTTTATAGCATCCAACAACTCTTTATGTTCCTGTTGTTCTCTTTCCCATTTTTCTTCTTCAAAGTTTTTAGACAATTCTTTTCTAATTCTTTGTTCTGCTACGTCATGTTGTATAGTTGCATAGATTTTAGAACCAATGTTTGCCGCTGAATCACCTTTACGCAATCTTGGTTTGCTTGCAGTAATAGCATCAGCATAGAAACCAGAATTCACAGAACCAAGTTTAACTGAAGTCTTGGGTTTTGTAGTTTCTTTTACGGTAGATTTTCTATTTCTACGATTGGTTAAACCCCTAAGAATTTCTTCGGGGTCCATTGAAGCTTTTTTAGCTAAGATATCAACAATTTGTTTGTCCAATTCGGCACGGCGATCCTCAAGAGACTTTGTTGTTGCTCTTAATTCGTCAATAACCGAATCTAATTGTGACTTGTTACTCATCTACGTTCCATGTTTCTTTGTTTTATCTTCTCATTTTCTTCTTCAATATACTGAGCAAGCATAGTAACGTAAACTTCACGCTCCCAAGGTATCATACCTTCAAGTTCCGACAAACTGTATTTGTGATGTTGCATCAATGCAAAGTTTGTCGTATAATAATTTCTTAATGTATCATGACGAAATGTTACCCGAAAAAATTTTCTAACCCTTCCACCTCAATCGTATGGTGAAAACCACACTTACCACAGTCCATTTCAAGGGTCTTATTCAATGTAGGTAGGTTGTCAAAGAATTCTTCAATCTTTCCAAATTGGTCAGTATTCAAAGATTCAATGAATTCAACCATTTCTTCTTTTGCAACTTCATTTGCATAGTAGAATTGCTCACCGTCAAAAATGTGAACAATACTGCTTACAATCATTTCAAATGCCATATCAGTTGCAGTTTCAATTTGTGCTGAAGCATTCAATACTGAAAACTTCGGATAACTTAGTTTAATACTAATCTTATCGGTCAATTGAATTTCATCTTTAACATCACTTTGGTTAACTTTGATTTCCAACAAGTTGAATTTGTTTTCCATCAAATGACCACATGGAGCACCGTTAACAACGTTCTCACAACGATATTTGTTTTCAACAACTTCACCAACAGAACGGGCCCTCAGTTGAATGAAATAGTATTCAATATCAAGAATAGGTAAAGAATCAATGTCTACATTCTCTGTCAAGGTACAGTTATGTAAAACTTGTTTGATGTTCTTTTGAATAGTTTCTTTATCGTCTGATTCCATTGCCATCATAAGATTACGTTGTTCTTTGACCAAGAAAGGTCTAAAACGAATTAGTTTCTTAGATAACGGTAAAGTCAAATCATAGATTGGTGTATCAATTTTTGGTAAAGCCATTATATCTCCTCAAATCATTAAAAATTATTTGTTATCGCATTAATTCCATTAGCTGTCAAACCTGTCAAACCACCTGTGTTGTTAAGAACACTAGAAATACCAGCCTGCAATAGGCTGGAACCAAGTGCTTGAATAGAATTGTTTTGCCAGTATCTGTAAGCAAAGACAACAGCAAGTTTGTGATGACCTTCATTAGACCAATCAAGGTCTAACTGATTAACAGAAACGGGAAAAGCATCAATAAGGTTGACTGAGTATGTCAATTTGTTATCTACACTGTATTGGTTTACTTGTAGTGTTGAAATGTAATCGTTTCTATAATTGAAATCAAATGAGATGGTTGGGTTGATATACTCCATCCATGCATCAAAGAAAATCTTTTCAGACATGTTATCGGAAACAATGAAAGTCATTTCAGATTCATTATAGTTTGACTGATATGCATGTTTTTCAATAGGGTTTGCACCAAACTTTTGGTCGGTGGTTGCAAAGGTTCTGCTTGGTAACTGTGCACTCTCACATCTAAAGGTCAAGTTACGACTTGTGGCAATGTATGGCAATAGAGGAATGGGTGCATTAATGGTAACATCAAACCTGTTTGGTCTTGCTATGTCACCTTTAAATGAACCTAAAAACGATGAAATGTTTGAATTCATTTTTATTCTTCTTGGTTAAAATGTGCCATGTGGTCTTTCCACTCTTGAACAGAATCTTTCCATACTGTTTCAGCCTTAGCACCTCTAAATTGTTGTATTGGTAGCAATGTTGCAACATCCCATTCATTAGGTTGAATCATCAACAATCTAGAACGAATATGACTATGCAAGTATCTTTTCAAACATGGTTTAAACTCAGCATACTTTTTGGTTGCATTCAGAATGTCATATGAGATTCTCATTCTTTGTATATCATCATTAGGTGTCAACTGTGCATATCTCATCAGCTTGTTCATAAAAGCAATACGCCATTTAACAGGAAGATAGTGTATGTTTAATCCCAAGAAGCCATCATTGTATCTTTCTAGCACCAAAACCATTGGAAATCTATCCCAATATGGCAAATCTGCCTTAGTTTTAGCATCATAGTAGAAGCAATACATCATTCCCAGTCTAAACTGGTTCATCTGTCTAAACTTTTCACGGTTTATAGTAGATGGTATTTGAGAAATCTGACCTTTTTTCAGTTCAGATATCTTTCCTTGCAACCATACGGTGGCATCTTTGGACATAGTTTTATGACCAAGAGCCGTCTTTTGTTCTGCAAGTGAGGTTAGTTTAGATGTTGCCATTTCTTTTATTTAGTTACACTCTTGGGTAGTTGGTCCTCTGTAAAAATAATAAATTCCCAAGAGCGGTCTTTACAGTATTCTTTTGCTGCTTTCCATTTTGCCTCATTTACACTCCAAGTGACCACTTCGGTAATATATTTTTTGGTTTTTCTTGATTGTATTTCTGGAGGTTTGGTTTGTTTTTTAGGTTTAACCTCTATCATCCAAGTTTTTAAGTTGCCGTTTCTATCTTTGACTTTTATAACAAAATCAACGAAATAACGGTGCCATCTACCATCAACAGGTGATATATAAGGAACTATAATTTCTTCACTTGACCACGAAACAACCCAGTCTTCCTCATCAAATTTTTTCATAAATCTGAATTCCCAGGTAGACCGGTAAATGATGTTTTTATAGTCACCCACATACTTTTGTGGATTCTTAGGTGTAAATCTTCCAGAATAAGCCATAAATATAGTATATATTCCTCATTTTAAGACAAACATGGCAATAATTTCAATTCCAACAGCAGTAGGTGGTGTGGCGCTACCTGGTCCACTTGGCCAAGTAGCAAGCGGACCTTTGGCCGCATTGTTTGGTGGTCAAGGTTTAAATAAATTACAATATCCACCAGAACTAGCTACTGATGCAACAAAAACGCACTATGTTGAATTTGCTATTAAAGAAGTTGCACCAGCATCTTACGAAACTTCACCGAGTGGTGCAAATTTAACACTTGGCGGTACAGCAAATGGAATTAATGCAGCAATATCAACTGATATTGGCCAAAATGTTGTTGGTAGCATAAGCAATATTACGGGCATAAACAAAGATAAAATAAATGGTGTTATTGGTGGTTTTTCAAAAGCACTGCAAGAAGGTATATCAATTACACCTCCAGTAAAAAAATTACAATCTTTAATTTACTTATACATGCCGGACACACTGGCTGCATCTTATAATGCAACATATAGTGATGTTGATTTGAGGGATGCTTTAGGAGAAGCAGTTAACACATTGAGGTCAATTGACCAACTTGCTAATCCAGCCGTAGATATTTTGTCTGGTGCCGGAAGTTTAAGTGTGAAAGCAAAACAAGCACAAGGTGTTGCTTCAACAGACCCAAATGCAATTGGTTTAGCTGTCAAATTGGGAACAGCAATCTCTGGTGCAAAATTTGGAACAGGTGGAGACCTTGGTAGCGTTTTACTACAAGGACAAGGATTAGCAATTAACCCACAAGTTCAAATGGTCTACAAGGGACTTCCACTAAGGTCTTTTCAACTATCTTTCACATTCACACCAAAGTCACAGCAAGAAGCAAAAACGATAGATGAAATCGTTTATACATTTAAGAAATGGGCTGCACCATCATTAACTAACGGTGCAGCCGCATCAAGCCAAAGTATGTATTTGATTCCTCCAGCATTGTTTCAAGTTCAATTCAAAATAAAAGGTGCTGAAAATTTCTATCTTCCAAAATATGCGGATTGTGTATTGGAGAACATTGATGTGAACTATGCACCGAATGGTTTTGCAGCACACACTGATGGTGCACCAGTTCAAACAACTTTAAATTTACAATTCAAAGAGCTTGAAATTGTTGATAGAGGTCGTTTACAAAAGGGCTTTCAGAATATTAATGATCCTCAAGGACTGAGATAATGAAATATTTTCAAAGTTTTCCTCTTGTTGCTTCAACCGACTATAACGGCAATCAAGTTGCACTTACAAATTTGATGTTGAGGTCGGAAGTTGTTCCCACTTTGTTGAACAACCCTTTGTTATTCTATACATATGACATTCAAGATGGTGATACACCAGAATCTATTGCTAACAAGTATTATGGTGATCCATATCGCTATTGGATTGTATTGTATTCAAACCAAATCATTGACCCACAATGGCAATGGCCAATGGGTCCAAACTTGTTCAACGACTATATCATTGACAAATATACTGAAGCCACAGCAAACACATTAAACATTGCTGTTGCAAATGTCACATCAACACAAGTTTTTGCATACACACAAAGCACAATACAAGATTACATATTGACGTTGACAACATATGAAAGTGCTTCATCAAATACAACCATAACAAATTATACAATTGATGCGGCAGCATACGCAAATGTTAATGTTCTTATTAGTCAGAATCCTGGTACTCCTGTTTACTTCCCCAATGGAAACTTTGTAACCAAGACTTACTCAGCTTCAACACAATCAATCTATGATTATGAAATTCAACAGAATGAAGCAAATAGAACCATCAATTTGGTCAATTCAATTTATGTTCCACAATTTGAACAACAATTCAAATCATTGATGAGTAAATAATGGCAGATACACCAGGTTTAACTAAGACGGGTATAATTTACCCAAATGACTATACAATAATCAACTTAACATTGTTGACTTCTGTTAGCACATTTGATGTTAAGAATATTTTAATTGAACTATCGTACAATGAAGACATTTTCAATAACACAGCATCTGGTTATTTGATGTTGGTTGATGCAACAGGTTACATTGAAAAGTTGCACATGAATGGTAATGAATTCATTCGTATGACTTTTGGTAAAGCAGACGACAGCACCAATATCGTTGACAAGATTTTCCGTGTGTTTAAGGTAGCAAAAAGAATACCTGAAAATGATGGTAACACAGAAACATATTCTCTCTACTTCTGTTCTGAAGAATTGTTGCTATCAGAACAATATAAGGTCAGTAAGTCTTATAGAAGTAAAGATATTGCATCTAATGTTGTTGACATTCTAAAAACTTACTTACAAGTTCCAACCAATAAGATTGCAAGCATTGAGCAGACTTATGGTGTTTACGACTTCTTAATTCCAAACATCAAACCATTTGACGCAATCAATTGGATGTCAACATATGCAAGACCTGCAAATAATCCAGGTGCCGATATGTTGTTGTATGAAGATAAGTTTGGTTACAATTATCGTTCTTTACAATCTTTGTTTAAACAACAAGTGTATAATGCATACAGTTTCAATCCAAAGAATATTAATCAAAGGGTTCAAACAAACACACAACAAATTTACAATGTATTGACATATGAAATTATGGATTCATATGATTCACTTGGTGCAATCAATTCTGGTGTGTATGCAAACCAATTGTTGTCAGTTGACCCTTTGCTAAGAAGATACAAGGTAACTAACTTTGATTATGGTTCTTACTCAAACAAAGCAAGTAAATTGAATGAGTATCCAATCACCAACAATTTCGCCAACCGAAAAGGTGATGGTTTGAATCAGACACCACAGGCTGTTTATAAGTTGGTGTTCTCAAACTACAATCAAAACGATTCAAGTTACATCAAGAGCCATCCAGGTTCGGTAGCACACGATATTTTTGCCGAAACATATATTCCATACAGAACCGCACAGTTGCCTCTACTCAACTATACAAGAGTTAAAATAACTGTTCCAGGTGACCCTGGATTAACGGTGGGTCGTGTAGTGAAATTCAATTTACTATCTAAAGACCCAAATAAAAAAGAACCAGATGATTTCTATTCTGGTAACTATTTAATTACAGCAGTAAGACATATGTTGACCGTGCACCAATATAGAACTATATTAGAATTGGCTAAAGAAAGTACCACAAATCAATACTCTGCGGTTAGCACAGGTTCTTCATTGTGGAACAATACCGTGAAAGGAATTACATAATGAAAATGGTAAACAATTTTGCAGGTCTTAATGGCTTTGTCTGGTGGGTTGGTGTTGTTGAAAACCGCAAGGATCCATTAGAGGTGGGTCGTTGCCAAGTTAGAATTTTTGGTTGGCACACAGATAACAAACAACTAATACCAACAGCCGATTTACCTTGGTGTATGCCCTTGTATCCACTAAATCGTTCTAAAGACTTTTCAACACCAAGAGAAGGTGATTACATTGTTGGTTTCTTCTTTGATGGTGAATCTGGACAATTCCCTATCATGATGGGTGTTTTACCGGGTATTCAAGGTGCGGTTGCATCTGGAGATTCTGGTTTCCAAGACCCAAGAACTGCGGCAGAAATTGCGGCAGCACCTAAAGTTCCTGCTGGTCAAACACAATACACACCAGGACAACCAACGATTGCACCATTGGCTAGAGGTGAAATTGCAAACTCAGCAATCTCAGCAACTAATTCTACAAGAAGTGCGGTGCAAGACATTACAACACCAATCAAAGCATCATTGGCTGCCGCAAAACTACAAGCAATGTATTTTGTGCAAGAGATTCGTTTGGCTAAAGATGCAATTATTGCTGCATTTAGTGCTCCAGGTACAGGTATTGGCAACTTAGCACAGACAGAACCTATACAAATTGCAAACAAACTTAAAGCATATGCACAAGAAGCACAGGCAGCAATTACTGCAACTAAAGAAGTTCAAGCTGCCGTTGCTGAGGTAAATTCTTCAGTATCTTATATTGAGGGTCTACCCGCCGCTGCTGTGCAACAAATAAATAGTGAAGTAAATCTACCTGGTCAAACTGGTGGTCTATACAACAGCATTCTTTCTTCCGCCAAATCAACAGTCAACCAACTAGAGAATTCCATTAAATTATGAGTAACAGCACACAAGAATTACCACCGTTAGTAGCTTGGATTGAACCTAGGTCTGATTATCAAGCACAATACCCATACAATACATTGACACAGACAGAATCTGGTCACTTGTTTGAGATGGATGATACTCCTGGTGCTGAAAGAGTTCGCCTACAACATAGAACTGGTACTTTTACAGAGGTACAATCTGATGGCACAGAGATTCATAAGGTTGTTGGTACAAATTATGAAATCATTGCACAAGATAACAATGTTCTAATCAAGGGCAAATGTAACATCACCGTTGTTGGTGATTCGGTATTGCATGTGCAAGGTGATGCAACCATGCAAGTTGATGGAAATGTATATGAAAGTGTAAATGGCAGTGTAAATCAACAGGTTGCAGGCGATTTGACCTCTACTATCACAGGAAATGCAATCATTTCATCAAAGAATCAAGTTCAAGTTCAAGCCGATGTGTTGGTCAATGGTGACTTGAATGTTACTGGTGACATTTCATCAAGCGGTAGCGTTACTGCGGTGACCAACGTAACTGCTGGTGTTCAAGTGTATGCACCATTGGTTATGGATGGTCCAGGTCAAGTTACCGACAGTATTCTATATCTACGTGCACTATACAACACTCACACTCACCCATTTATTGCAAAGGCCGGTGCGGATGCACTTGTTACTTTACCTACAACATCTCAAGATGTTCCATAAGCACGATAAATAGAACATGGCAACATTACCTAAGATTTACGCAGATTTGGATTTAACCTTCAACCGCACTCCAGGTACGGGAGATGTTGCTATGCGTTATAATGACCAAGCTGTTATCGCATCAGTCAGAAATTTATTGTTGACAAATTTTTATGAAAGACCTTTCCAGCCTGACTTAGGTTCAAACATAGATGCAATTCTATTTGAACCAGCGACAGAATTGACTGCAAACATGTTAGAGACTGAAATAAGAAATGTGATTGATAACTATGAACCTAGGGTGCAAATTGATAAATTGGTTGTGCAATTAAATCCAGACCAAGAAACATTTTCAGTCTTGTTGCAATTTTATGTTGGAAACAATACAGCACCTACAGCAGTTAACCTAATTCTTCAGAGGTCCAGATAATGGCATCTAATACAAATATTCAAGTTGCTAATTTAGACTTTAGTGACATCAAGAAAAACTTCACAACATATTTGCAATCGCAAGATACCTTTAAAGATTACAACTTTTCAGGCTCAGCATTGTCTACTTTGTTAGATGTTCTTGCATACAATACACAATATAATGCATACTATTTGAACATGGTTGCAAACGAAATGTTCTTGGACTCTGCATTGCAACGTTCTTCTGTTGTATCACACGCTAAATTGATGAACTATGTACCAAAATCTTCTGTTGGTGCTGTTGCTGAAATCAATGTAACATTTAATGGTGTGACCACAACAACATTCAGTATTCCAAAATACACCAACTTCATGTCAGAATCTGTTAATGGTGTTAACTTTAATTATGTCACCACAGATTATTCTACGGTTGGTGTTGTAAACAATACAGCAACATTTACTGGTGTCAATATAAAACAGGGAACATTAGCAAAATATACCTTTACAGTAGATTCCACATCAAACCCACAGTATATTTTTGAAATACCTGATGCAAATATTGATACAACGACACTAACCGTATCAGTTCAACAGTCATCTTCTAATAGTGCATATCAAGTTTTTTATCCAACAACAAACTATTTGGCTTTAACACCAACCGATCCAGTTTATTTCTTGCAGGAAGCAGTTGACGGCAACTATCAAATTTATTTTGGTGATGGTGTATTAGGCCAACAACTATCCGATGGTAACATTGTTGTAGTAACATATATTTCTACTGCCGGTTCTGCTGGTGGTCTAGCTAACAGTTTTGTGCTAATGGATAACATTGGTAGTTACACTAGCGTAAGTGTTAACACCACTGGTGGTAGTCCAGCAACTCAGGGCACAGACAAAGAATCAATTCAGTCTATCAAGTTCCAAGCACCTAAAGCATTCTCCGCACAAGGCCGTGCTGTGAATAAGAACGATTACATCACAGCAATTCAACAAAACACACTTGGTATTCCATTTGATGCGGTGTCTGTTTGGGGTGGTGAAGAAAATGTTCCTCCAGTTTACGGTCAAGTGTTCGTTTCAATGAAACCAACAGGCGGATATGACCTAACTGCGACACAAAAACAATTGATTAAAGAACAAGTTATCAAACCAATCAGCGTTTTGACTGTTCAACCTGTCATTGTTGATCCAGATTACACATACCTTCAAGTGTATGCAAATGTGGTATATCAACAATCACAAACAGCATTGACACCAACTGCAATGCAAACTGGTCTTCAAGGTGCAGTTTACAACTATGCAGCAAACAATTTGAATACTTTCAATTCAACATTCAATTCATATTTGATGTTGCAATACATTAATGATTTTGATCCTTCTGTGATTAGTTCTGACTTCTCTATTAATGTACAAAAGAAAATCTATCCAACACTAGGCACAACACAAACATATACACTAAACTATGGTGCAACATTGCAAAGAGGTGTTTATGGTAGTGGTGTTTCAAGTTCACCACCAATTCAAGTTATTAATCCAGCAAATACACAATTGACCCTTGATGGTGTTTACATTGAAGAAGTTCCAACTTCAACAAGTTCAGTTCAATCTATTTCAATTGTCACAACAGGTTACAATTATCAACAAGCACCAACAATTCTAATACAAGGTGATGGTTATGGTGCAAATGCATATGCAACCATCGTTAATGGTGCATTGTCCAGTGTCGTTGTTGCAAATTCTGGTATCGGCTATACATCAGCAGTCGCAACCGTTGTTCCTGCAATAGGAGATACATCTGGTCAAGGTGGTTCTCTTGTTGTTAACTTGTCTGGTCAATATGGTTCAGTTAGAACATATTACAATAGCAATACAGCAGGTAAGGTTGTTGTCAATCCAAATGCTGGAACTATTGATTATACAAATGGGATAATTACATTGACCGGATTAGATGTTGTTCAAGTTGATAATCCATTGGGTGAATTGACTGTCTCTGCAAAACCAGCAACAACATTGATATCTTCTTCATATAACAGAATTATTAGTATTGACCCATTTGATCCTACAGCCGTAAACATTACAGTAACAGCGAAAAGATAAGTAAATGATACAGAGTAATCAAAAGCAATCGTTACTGGTTCCTTACGAACTCCCTAAGTTCATCAGTGAGGACCCAAATTATGCCAACTTTACGCTGTTTCTGAAGGCATACTATGAATGGATGGAACAACAAAACAATGTTCTAGACTATTCTAAAAGTCTTTTGCAAGATATGGATGTGGATACAACCACACAAGAATTCTTACAATACTTTATCAATGATTTCATGTCCTATTTCCCACAGGACATTCTATCAGACCCACGTAAAGTTTTAAAAATTGCAAAACAGTTGTATCAATCTAAAGGTACACCTGCTTCATACCAATTCTTATTCCGTCTTCTATACAATACTGATGTTGATTTCTTTTACACCAAAGATGCGGTATTCTCACCATCAAGCGGTAAGTGGTATGTTCCAAGAAGTCTAAAACTAGCAACAAGTGATCCAAACTTCTTGAACATTCAAAACTTGAGAATGTTTGGTAACTTCTCTAAGTCTATTGCTACCGTTGAAGCTGCAACATACGATGGAAAAAAGACTGAAGTTTTTATCTCAAACATTGAACGTCTATTCCAATCTGGTGAAACTGTAACTGTTGTTGATAATAGAAATCAACCAGTTTATTTCTTGGATGGACAAATTGTAAGTGCAAATACTGTTGGTGCTGAAACTCTAACAGCAACAATCGTTGGTCAGATTAGCCAAGTTCTAATCAATCCAAAAGCAAGAGGCTTGTATTACAACACCAATGACCCTGTTGTTTTTATTGGCGGTTTAAATCCAAACGTATTAACTCCGACTGGTGCAACTGCTGAAGTTGGTTCTGTAACCGTTGGTTCTATTCAATCCATTTCTGTTCAAAATGGTGGCTACGGATATTATTATTCAAGTCCAAATAATACTCCTGGTGCAGCAAACACGGAAGTTATATTTACAAACGTTGTTGGTACCAATCAACCTCAAGCACCTATTGCTGTGGTTGCTGGTGTTGATACAACTCAATTGGCTAATGCAACATTCATTCCAATTGATAGTTTGATATTAAAAGAACACATCACACTTGGTAACACCAACTATCACTTTAATGCTGGTAACTACCTAACTGTACCACAACCAATTCAATTTGCAAACAATGAGTTTGTGTATCAAGGTACATCAAACGCAACCAGCACATTCAATGGTCAAGTAACCAACATGGATCCTGCCAATAACGTATTGTTGTTGGTGCAACACACAAGAGGAACAATTAATAACACCGCTCCATTGATTGGTGTTAATACTGGTGCAGTTCGTTACTTGCTGGCATATGAGGGTCAAGGTACAAACAATGTTCGTATTCAATATGCTAACGGTCAGTTCTACACTGGTGAAGGTGTTTATCAAGGAACAAGTCTAGCAAATAGCACATTCTCTGCTTCTATTTTAAGCATCAACACAAATGTTGGCGCAGGTAACAACATATTACAATTGAACAATGTTGTTGGAACAATTAATGTTGGTCAACAAATTCACGGTTATCTTTCTGGTGTCAATGCAAATACATTATTGTTTACAACGGCAAATGCAAACACCAAAATGTCTGATGCATTTTCGTTTACATCATTCCCAACATATCCAATAACATCTATCATTGTTGAAAACCAAGGTGGTGGTTTGACACAAGCACCAACAGTTGGTGTTGAATCTCTTTACATTGAAGATGAATTCAGTCAATCAAATCTTGCAAATCTAGGTATTCTTGCACCAGTTCAAATTGTTAATGCTGGTACAGGTTATCAAGTCAATGACCAGATTCTATTCTTGGGTGGCACAGGTGTTGGTGCAAACGCTATCATCACAAGTTGCAATAACAGCACAGGTGCTATAACAGGCATTCAGTATGTTCCATATAAAATAGGAAGCACAGCAAATCCATATCCTTTGGGTGGTATGGGTTATTTCAATGGTCTTCCTGATGTTGTGGTTAATAGATTAGCAACAGGTAATGTCAGAGTAAGTAATACAAGCACCGTTGTTGTTGGTAATGGTACAAACTTCTTGACACAAATGACTGTTGGTGCAACTCTTGCAACCAACACAAACATCGTTATTGGTACAGTGCAATCTATTGTGAATGCAAATACACTATTGCTAACATCAAATGCAACAACAAATAACGTTGCAACCAACTTCTATTTGGGTTCAGCAATTCTTTCAGCACCTGGTTATCTTGGCTCCGGTGCACAATTTACTTCTGTTGCGAACCGTATCGGTGAAATTACTAGCTTCAATATCATTGACAACGGTTCAGACTATGTTGGTGCACCACAAATTTCTTTGGCAGTCCAAGATTTGATTGTTGCAAACGTATCACAATTGAATTTGCCAGTTGCGGGTCAATTAATCTATCAAGGTGCAAACACCAACGTTGCAACATATGCAGCAACAGTAGATTCAATCTTTGTTGTGGAAAATGCTTATCCAACAAGCAACACAGTTTATCAGTTGAGAGTTTACAACTATGATGCAAAACCAAACTTCAACTTACCATTGAAGATTGATGCAATTGGTGCAAACTATAGATTAGTTCCAAACTTCACAAATATACACACAACATCATTTATCAATACGGGTGACGATTCACGCTTTGATTCTGCAAATGGTGTCATGACATATGGTGACGGACACGCAAAAGCGACTTCAACATTCTTGAATGGTCTTGTTATTGGTAACGGTGAATACCTTGACAATACTGGATGGCCAAGTGCTTTCAGTGTATTGCAAAGTACTAAGTATAACAACTTCACATACGAAATTACACTAGAAAAAGAAATTGCCAAGTATCGTGATGTATTGTTGAACTTGTTGCATCCATCTGGTATGCAGGCTATTGGTCGTTATGCAATGAAGTCCAATGCTTCATTTAACCTATCAACTATTGATGCGATACAGACTGGTGTGCCACTAGACCACTATGCAAATACTGGCACAATAGCAACAATCGTTGGTGGTACTGCTGCAAATCCAAGTAATAATATCATTGTGTTTGGTAATTTGTATGGTGCAAACTTGCATAACATATTCTTTGCAAATTCAACCACAATCAATTTTGAATATGGCAGCAATCCTGATGATTGCGTGGTGTCTTTGGTCACTGGTGTTGACGGAACAAGTATCACACTACAAGATAATGTGTGGACTTATTTTGCAAATGTTGCAACTTCTACTTGGTTGAACAGCAACAACTACACACTAAATATAACAAGCTTAACCGGTTCGTATGATATCGTAAATAATGGCTTCTATAGCAACACAGCATATCCTATGGAAGATGTGATTCGTGTTGGTGATTCAGTATATGTAAATGGAGTTGGTGCAGTTGTTACTGTTGTTGATTATAATTACAGCTATGATAATAATGGAAACATAATCTCTTATGGCACCGTTGATTTGAATGGTCCTTTGACTGCTGGCGCAAATGGATTGGTTTCTATCAGTAGAACAATGGTTTCTCTATATGAAGATATTCAAATATTTGGACCAAAAGGAGTTCAATATTTTGTTGAACTGACTGATGAACTAGGAAACGTATTGACAGACGAACAAGGAAATGCACTTCTAATAGGATAAAAAATGTCACAAATAAAGATTTCACAACTACCAGTATTCACTGTAATCAATGCCAATACGGCAAACACCTTGTTTGTGGGTGTTGATGTTCCTACAGATACCACTTTCCAAATGACTGCCAACACATTGGCTTTAGGTCTTTTCAGAAATAGTTACTTGAATGTTGGCAACAATAATCTTCAATTCACAAATACTATTGCACAATTTTCTGGTTCTGATCCAAACTTTATACAAGTTAATAATCAAAACTTCAACTCAATGGGTTCGGCAGATTATGTCTTGTCGGCTGACCAAGCAACACAAGCAAATTATAATTATTTTGCAGATTTTGGTATCAATAACTCACAAGTAACGGGAAATAATACAGGTTATACAGCATTCAATTCATATGATGCTTATTTGTATGTTCAAGGAGCAAATGCAACCACAGGTCTTGCGAGTCATCAAGGAAATTTATTGATTGGTACTGCAACAACTAATGCAAATTTGAAGTTTATGCTTGGTGGCACCAATTCAAACAATATTGTCGGTTGGATTTCTGCAAATGGATTGTCACTAAACACACAATCTTATATTGTTTATGGTGATAATACAGTTCAAACAACCGCTGGTGCTCCATATGCATATGTAAATGCAGCATTTGCGCTGGCAAATTCACAAGTTGGTATCAATAACACACAAAACACAAACATACAACTTGCTTGGAATCTTGCAAATACAGCAGTTCAAAACACCGCAAACATTATTTTGCCAGGTAATGTAACATTCAACGGCGCAAATACAAACTTTAACAGTAACATTGTTACATACGGCACAATGACAACCACAGGTAATGTGGTAACAACCGGCAACTTAATTGCAACAGGTCCAGTAACATTCAATGGTAATTTTGTCAATAATGGACAAACCATCAATAACGGAAATACCATTAACAATGGCAACCTAACAACTACAGGCAACGTACTGAGTATAGGAACTTTGACATCCAATGGCACATCAACATTCAACGGTAACACAGTTTTCAATGGTTCTGTTGCAATAACAAGCAACCTAAATGCTAATACTGTATTTTCAATCAATGTCGCATCTCAAGTGATGACAATGAATGGTAGTATCAGTATGACTGGTTCCATCACAATGAACAATTCAACTTTCCCGGCCAATTCGGCTGGTGTGTTGATTGTTGGTTCAGCAAATGGCGCAGTTCAAGCACCACTTGCAGACGGAACAATGTTGCAAATTACAGGTAAAGATGGCATTAGTTCTAAAGTAACAAACGATTCTGCCGGTACTGGTGTATATTCTTTATATAATGGTCGTTCAATGAGAGGCACTGCCACAGCACCGTCAGCATTACAATCTGGTGATGTAATGGTTAGATATGGTGGTAATGGTTACGGAACAACAGGATTTGGTAGTGGTGTTGGTGTTGGTGGTGCATACATGCAGTATGTTGCCGCAGAAAACTTCTCCGACACAAACAAGGGCACAAACATTGTATTTGCTAGTACACCAATTGGTTCTAATGCACTCGTTACAGCATTAACAATTTCTGGAAATACAGTAACCTTTTCAAATAACGTTTTCATTAACAACACCAAAACAGCAAACACAGTCATTGCAAATACATTTGTGTATGGTTCTGCTACTGCAAACTCTGGTGTAACACAATTAAGCAGCAAATCTACCGCAGTCACAGCAAATGGCATTTCTGGTCAGATTACAATGAATAATGCGACACTAAACTCAGGAACTGGTGTAACATTTACTGTCAATAACAGTTATGTACAACACGTATATGATATGGTTTTTGTTAGCTTCCAAAATGCAGGTAGTGGAAATTATCAAGTATGTGTTGCAAATACTAGAGTTGGTAGTTTTGACGTTAACGTATATAACGGCGCAAATGGTCCTTCAGGTAACAGAGGTGAAGCACTTGTATTGAATTGGTCATTAATTAGAGTTGGCAATTAAGAGATAAATACATCATGGCAAATAATCTAAATCAAAATTTACTTACATATTATGCACCAGTATCTCAGGTAGAACTTGAGTATTATATTCCTGTTGCGGTGATTCCACAAGGACCACAACTATCTCAAGCAATTTCTGTTGGTTCCCTTTATGCATTTTTGGGTCAAGAAGATTCGTGGCCAGTTATAAATGGTATTGAAACTCCAAGCCCACCGCAGCAAACAACTTCTTATCTGAAAAAAGTATTCAAGAACATGTTTGCTATAAAAAATATCGGCTCAAACAACTTGAGTCCTGTTATCCAAAGAATCAACTGGACAGCAAACACAGTCTATACTGCATATTCCGACACATTGAATCTACAAGAAAAAGATGAAAATGGTTTGTTAATATACCAATATTATGTGAAGAACCGTTATGACCAAGTTTTCAAATGCTTGTGGAATAACAATGGTGGTCCTTCCACATATGAACCATACTTTGAACCAGGTTCATATGGCACAAACAACATTTATCAAAATGAAGATTTGTATAAGTGGAAATACATGTATACAATTGACTCTGGTGCAAAAAGGTCATTCATGGACTCAATTTGGATGCCAGTATTCATCAGTGCAAATACACCACAACCATACGGAACATCTGCTGGCGCAGGTAGTATTGACGTAATCAACGTTACAAATGGTGGTTCTGGTTACGATCCAATCAACCAATATATTACAGTTCAAGTTGTAGGTGATGGTACAGGTGCAAACGGTGTAATTACACCAGCACAAGTTGTTAACAATCAAATTGTAGACATTGTTGTTCCACAGGGACAAGCAGGTCAGAACTATACCCAAGCAAATGTTGTTATAACTTCTTATACATCATCTAATCAAAAATATTTGGCACCAATCACATCACAAGCAACTGCAATTGCACCAACTTCTCCAGTTGGCGGTCATGGTTACGATCCAATTTCAGAATTGGGATGCAATCATTTGATGTTCTCTGTTGAGTTCAATGCCGATGAGGGTGGTGTTCTTCCTACTGATGGTGTTGTTTATCGTCAAGTTGGTTTGCTAACCGATCCATTGATTCTTACAGGAAATGGTCCACAAATTGCAAATAACTCTGTTTACAATCTAGCAACACAAGTTTTGTGTGCTGGTGGTCTAGGTTCTTTTGTATCTGATGAAATTGTAAACCAATATGATACAAGCACACCACCAAATTTACTATTTTCTGGCACAGTTTTATCATTCAACACATCAACCAACCTATTACAGCTAATAAATACGTTTGGTAGTTTTGTTGTTGGTCAGTCTATCACCGGCGCAACCTCAGGTTGCTCAAGAACGGTGTTTACTGTCACCGAGCCAACAATAATTCCATATTCAGGTTTGATTTCTTATATTGAAAACCGACAAGGTGTTCAAAGAAGTGAAGACGGTATTGAGCAGTTAAGATTTGTATTGGGCTATTGAGGGACTTTTTTACTTATATACTCTATATAAGGAGTGTAAAATGTCATTAATTTTTAAAGTCACAAATACATTAAATACAAAACGGTACACCCTTGGAAATACAAGATAGCAGATGGTCAACAGATACTAAAAAAGGTTAATTAAATGTCTCTAAATTTTGACACATATCCATACTACGATGATTTTGATCCCGGAAAAAACTTCCATCGCATTCTGTTCAAACCAGGCTATGCTGTTCAGGCCCGTGAATTAACACAGTCTCAAACAATTCTACAAAATCAAATCTCTGAGTTTGCTTCTGCAATTTATTCACAAAACACTCCTGTATCTGGTGGACAAGTTACAACAAACTTGAGTTGCCATTACCTGAAGTTGAACCCAACTTTCAACGGTACAGCCGTAACCGCAGCAAACTTTGCAAACCAAGTTATCTTTGATTCTGAAACTGGAACTATTCTTGCACGTGTTATTGCTACTGTTGAAACAACTTCATCTGGAACAACCGTGGGTGACCCACCTACACTGATTGTTTCTTACATATCTGGTGGACAATTCACCGATGGTTTGACAATCCAAACAACAGGTTCCACACAATACTACGCAACTATTGCAAATTCTTCTACAACAACAGGTCCTTCTACAGGTCTTTCTTCTACAGCATCTGTTGCAAACGGTGTTTTCTATATCGTTAACGGCTACAACCTGTCAAACACTACAGGTCAAACATACTCAATTGGTAACTTTGTTGACGTAGCAAACCAAACAATCGTTCTAGACAAATACGGCAATACACCATCGTATCGTATCGGTCTTGAATTGACTGAAACTATTCACGACTACATTGACGATTCTTCATTGTTGGATCCTGCTATCGGTGCATCTAACTTCCAAGCACCAGGTGCTGACCGTTATGTTCTTTCATTGTCATTGGTTAACTTACCTTTGACACTTGGCAATGACCAAAACTTTATTGAATTGGTTCGTATTGTTAATGGTCAAATTGTAAGCCAAGTTGACGGTACTGTATACTCAACCATTGATGACTATTTTGCAAAGCGTGACTATGAAACCAATGGTGACTACGTTGTTAACGATTTCAGCCTAACACCATCAGCAAACTCATTGGGTGTTAATGCAAATTATGACTTGACAATCGGTAAAGGTGTTGCTTATGTTCACGGCTATCGTATTGAAAATCAATCACAACAGATTTTAACCAATCAAAGAGCAAGACAGACCAATACAATTCTTGAAGATGCTATCTATGTTGATTATGCAAACTACATTACAATTGACACAGTTGGTGGTATCTTTGACATTGGTCAAGTTCCACAAGTAACATTCCATTGCGTTGGTGCACCAAACATTTCTTCACCAACAAACGGTTTGTCTGCAAACTCAAATACTTATAACTCAACAGTTGTTGGTACAGGCTTCTTGAGAAACCTACAATATGTTTCAGGCTCTGGTGCTAATACCAAGGCTTATGTCTATAATGCATACATTTCAGACTTCAGTGCAAACACACTATCTGGAGTAGCCACAAATTCTAGTACAGCAACAACTCTAGTAATCAACGATGCAGCAGATACATTCTCTACTGTTGCAAATGCTTACTATGGTGTAACAATAACTGCAACTACTGGTGCAATCGTTGACGTAAGAACAGTTACAGGTTATTCCGTATCTGGTGCAACAAAAACATTTACTGTTTCTTCTGCAACACCATTTACAGTAACACCAACAACTGCAACATCACTTACATTGAATTATAATACGACAGATATTTCATCTATTGTTATTGCAAATTCAACTTACTACTTGACCGCTAATGCGGATATCAATTTATCTGGAAGAATGCAAAGTCTTCCAACTGGTGGAACAATTGTAAACGGTTTTGGTCAACCAGAATTGATTTTCCCATTAGGTTATTCACATGTTGCTAACGTATCTTCAACAAGTTACTATTCTACCAGAGTTTACCGTAACAAAACATTTACAGGTAACACACTAACACTAAGTTCCACATCTGGAAATAGCGGAAGCCCATTGAGATTTGAAGGTCCAACCTCAACTCAAACAGGAACAGTCAACCAACAAAACTTTATTGTTATCAATACTGCTACAGGCAATATTATTGACTTCACCACCTCTGGTAACACTATTACAATTTCTTCTGACCATACTGCTGCCACATTCACAACAAGTGGATATCCAACAGGTATGACAGTTGATGTTATTGCACAAGTTCAAGTTTCTAGTGGCGATTCATCAAGCTTCGTATTGAAATCTAAAAACTTGGTAACAGGTAATACAACATACGGTAGTTCTACAATGACTACTGTAACATCTACTGCATCAGTTGACTTGAATAAGGGTCAAACATTGATTGGTAAAGCTGCCGTTGCATACGGTGCAAAAATGTCTTTGTATGTAAATGACATTAAGAAGATTACTAAAGTTTATGATACAGGTACAACAGGTGCTTCTATCAGCGGTGTTGCACTATCTTCATTCACTGATGTTACAAACTACTACACATTAGATAACGGTCAAAGAGATAACTTCTATGACTTTGGTTCTGTGACATTGATTCCTGGTGCACCATTGCCATCTGGAAACATTTTGGTTGTTTACAACTACTACTCACATACACAAGCGTCATCTGGTGACGGTTATTTCAGCATTCAATCTTATCAGTCTGCAAACTCTACATATGGCGGTGTATCAACATCTCCTGAAGCGTATGCACAGATTCCAGTATACACTGCAAAAGACGGTAACGTATACAAACTATCCGACTGTATTGACTTTAGACCTGCTCGTCAGAATGCTCAAACAGCATATGTTTGGGAATATTCTTCTGGTTCACAACCAACAGGATCAAGCGACATTGGTGTTTTGATTCCACAAAACTTGACAAACTTCCAATCTAACTACGGTTACTATTTGGGTCGTCAAGATAGATTGGTTCTAACAAAAGACAAGAGTTTCCAAATCATCCAAGGTAATCCAGCAGTTAACCCATCGTTGCCTGCACAACCAACCGGATCGTTGTTATTGGCTAACTTGTTGCATGACCCATACACCGCATATGTTCCTGGCGAAGGACCTGCTGGCGCTGTATCCAATCTGTCCATCAACAAGATTTTACACAAGCGTTGGGCTAAGACTGATATTACAGACCTAGAAACACGTATCAACAACTTGGAATACTATACATCTTTGAGCCAACTTGAAGCAACTGCTGCTGCTACACAAGTTACCGACTTGAATGGTGTTGCTAGACCAAACTACGGTATCTTGGTTGATTCATTCAACTCTTATTCTACCGCAGATACAAACAATCCAGATTACTTGGCAAACATCAATGTGAGAACAAACACATTGACACCATTGGCAATCGTTGATAACTTCCAATTGCAAAACCCTGTTACTGTTTCAACAGTTGGTACATTGGATCAAACTAACACATATACAATCAACAATGTTGGTTCACAAACTTATGTGTTCACATTGCCATACACAACAGCAAATATTGCCGTTCAACCATTGGCAAGTAGTACCGTTTCTGTTAACCCATTCTCTGTTGTTATTCAACAAGGTGTTGCACAGTTAACTCCACCAATGGACAATTGGGTTGATAACACCAAAGCACCTGCATTATTGGTTACAGACCCATCAATGCAAGTATATCAAGCAACTGGTGGTGTTAACTTAACCAACTCTGGTGACTTTGCAACAATTCCAGGTACTTCAAGTGAAGTTTCAAGTTCAGTTAGTGTTGTAAACCACGGTTCTATTACAAATAGTCCATATGGTGCAACTGTTGGCTATACAGCAACAACAACACAAACATATGCAAGCCAAATTCAAAATACTACTGCATCTTCTTACAGTCCAGTATCTTCTACCTTTGGTTCTAACAATGGTTATTTGACAAACATTGCTATTCTTCCATACATTAGACCACAACAAGTTATTGTTCAAGCATCAGGTCTATTGGTCAACACACCATTGTCAGCATGGTTTGATGGAACAAATGTTAATGCAAATATCAGTGCACCAAATACAATTGAATTGTCTGGTGTATCTGGAGCATTTAATTCTGGTGACATTGTTGGTTTTAATTTAACCATCAGCGGAACAACATCATTCTATCCTGTTGCACGTGTAATCTCTGTTTACAACTATCCAAATGGCACACAAACAAGATTGTATGTTGCAGACACCATTGGCTTCCCAGGAACAATTGCTCCGGGAACAACACAATTAGTTAATGCATTCTATGATATTACTGGCAAAAATGTAAGTTCTACAGCATCTGGAACAGTTTCTTCTAGCAGTGTTATCAATATCAATGCACAGGGTCAAGTCGGTGGTGTTGGTGGTGGATACTCAGTCGTTTCTGCTAACACAACTTATACCGGTAACTTAGTTATTGCACCCGTAAGTTCTGCATATTGCTCATTCTTGAATCAATATGGCGTTTGGGGTGATTCTAACCAAAGCAGCACATATACTGCAAACTTGTCATTCCAATCAACCACAGCAGGAACATATACATTCACAGCGGCAGCAGATAACAATGCACAGTTCTATTTGAATGGCACACTATTGTTCCAAATTGGTTCGGGTTCAAGCGATTCAAACAGAGCAAACTATGGTCAGACAACCACATTTACAACATCGTTGTCAGCAAATACAACTTATGCAATTAGTTGGACAGCATTCAACACAGGTGGTCCTGCCGCAGTTGGTTTGTTGATTTCAGATCCTGCTGGTAATGATGTATTTGATACAAGAAATCCACCAACATTGACATACAACAATCCAGGTCAGGAAGTTGTTATGCCTGGTGGCGGTGTTTGGTTGACAGGTGTAACACAAGTTAACCTTGGACCAAATGCTTCTACAGTACCAAACTACTATGTTGGTTCTCAAATAAACATTCACTCACAATATGTTTACCAACAAGCAGTTGCTGCAACATATACACCACCTCCTGCGGCACCAGCTGGTGGCGGTGGTTCTGGTGGTTGGTGGAGTTGGTCTGATTGGTTTGATAATCAACAAGGCGATTAATCATCGTAAGTTTATAAACTAAATACCAAAAGATTTAGAGAAACATCGGAACATTAAATGACAACAGCAACATATTCTAGTTTATATAATTATACAGCAAACATCATTGCTTATAATGCGACAACAGGAGTAGCAACACTTGATGCTCCTGTAAACATTTCTTTAGGAACAAATTCATATAAAGGTTCCGTAGTTTCTTATTATGACATCCAAGGAACTGCAACAAGTGTAGCTTCAGCAATTAGTTCTGGTGCAACACTGCCACAATTGTCTTCTGATGAAGGTGGTAATTTTGTTGGTATCTTTAATGTTCCACCTGGAAAATTTCAAACAGGTTCTAGAGTATTCCGTGTTGACAATAGAACTGTAATGACCGATGAAACCACTGCAACAACATATGCAGAAGCAACATTTACAGCATCAGGTCTTTCATCCGCTTCTCAAGCATTAGATTTTGCGCCTTCTGTTGATGCTTCTGGTCAAACATTTACACAAGTAAGTGCATTGGCAAACCAATTGATTAGCACAATTACAACATATTCACCATATGATCCTGTTGCACAAACATTCTTGGTTTCTCAAGCAAATTATCCAAATGGTGCATTCTTAAATTCTGTGAAGTTGTTCTTTGCTACTATTCCATCTTCAAGTGAACAGATTACAGTTTCCATTGTTCCAACATTGAATGGTTATCCAAACGGTTCAGCATTGAATTATTCAACTGTTACTTTGTCACCAAGTCAATGTAAGACAAGTTCATCACCACATTATTTGGATCCAAATTCCTTTACTGAATTCAAATTCTCTGCACCAGTTTATATTCAACCAGGTGTTTTGTATGCTATTTTGATTAAAGCAACTTCTCCACAATACACATTGTATTACGCACAGCAAAATCAAACCGCTATACCTTCTACTGCAAAAGCACAACCATCTGATACAAACCCAACAAACCCAACTAAGATTGGTACTGCACCATACATTGGTGCATTGTTTGAATCACAAAACTCCATCACATGGACTGCTGACCAAACTAAAGATTTGATGTTTGTTATAGACAATTGTGTGTTTGAAACAACAACATCAACTGTTCCATTCAGTGTACCACAAAGATTGCCATACAAAAAGATGGGTCAACACGATTTGTTACACAAAGTTGATCCAAATAGTGTGCCAAACGTTAGAGGTAACTATGCAGGTAACACTAGAATAGACGCAATCAATGTTTCTACCACAGATTTTACACCAACTGGTACAAGCATTAACTATTCATACACCGCATCATTGCTTTCTGGTCTACAAACCGCATCGGCTCCAATCAATCCAGGTAAATTGGGTTCACCAGCACCAGTAAATGTACCATTGAATGATGGATTGGGTGAACGTAAGTTGTTTACATCATCAAATTCATCTTTTGCATTGAATGCAACAATGTCTACAAGCGATCCAAACGTGTCGCCAATTATTGCTGACGATGGTGTTAGCTTGTATGCTGTTCGCTACATGATTAACAACATGGGTATTGGTAATAATATTATTAACGTTGTCAGTGGTGGTAGTGGTTATAATGTACAGACTGCTTCAGTAACAATTACATCTCCTGATGTTACTGGTGGTGTTGCACCAACTCTTGGATTTACTGCAAATTCTACCGGCGCAATCAGTTCTCTTTATGTAATTAGTCCTGGTTCTGGTTATCTAACAACACCAACCATTTCTATTTACGATCCAACAACAAGAAGTGGCAATGCAAATGCCGTAATCTCTGTACACGGTGAAACAGGTTCAACTGGTGGTAATGCCGTTTCAAAATACTTCACCAAGAAAGTTGTATTGGCTCCAGGCAACGATTCTGGTGACCTTCGTGTTTATCTAAGTGCTTACTGGCCATTGGGTGCTGGCATTTATGTGTACTATAAGGTTCTAAGTTCACAAGACACATCAGCATTTGAATCTGGAAACTGGCAATTGATGACTTGCACAAACAATTTCAATGTGTTCTCATCATCAATGAACAATTTGATTCAGTATGAATTTGCTCCTGGTGTTTTCAATAGCAACCAAGCAAACAATAACATTTCATACACGAATGTGAACGGACAAACTTATACATCGTTCATTCAATTTGCTATCAAAGTTGTGATGGCAACAAGCGATAACACAAACGTTCCTTCAATTACATCACTACAAGCAATCGCTTTGCCGCCAGGAACAGGAATGTAATATGGCTTTAGTTAGAATTCCTAATACAAATTTGATGAGAGACACCAATAGCATGGCTCTTTTGCCTATTGATAACACTCAAAAAAATGAGTATCAGGCTAAGCTTAGAATGGTAAAAGTCCAAAAAGAAGAAATAAATAAAGTAAAGTCGGAGATAGAGGACATCAAAAATGATGTTGGCGAAATCAAGACATTGCTACAACAATTAATAGGTAAAATCTAATGGCAAATACCGTTCCAGTCGTAAGTTATGCAAATACTTTTGGTGATTTAATTGCTTCAAGTATAGCACAATCAGGTGAACTTAACACCTTAGGCTTCTTAAACTATACCAAACCATCAGGCACATTGAATCTTAATGGTACTGGTTACGGTGTAACTGTTGCCAATAATGCATTAATTTCTGGTGCACTTCAAGTTCAAGGTGTCGGTTCTTCTGGTTATGTTCAATATAACTTGACAGTTGGACCTACAATCCAAGGTGGCGGTCAAGGTGGTTCTCTATACTTGAACACAATCAACAATGCAAACGTCAGTATGTATGTTGGTGGTCAATCATACATGAATGCATCCGTTTGGATTGCTAATACAGGTATTCCTGCTCTGTATATTTCTGGTAACACAGTTGCTACTGGATACATTAGCGTAACTGGTAATACATGGATATCTGGAAATACTTGGATTGCAGGTAATACCAACATTGCAAACACACTATATGTAACAAACAACATCATTGGTTCTGCAAATGCATCTATTAATTACAATGTATTTGCATCTGGTGTTCAAGCAAACGTTAGTGTAATCACAAACACATTGCAGTCTAACGTAAACATCGTTACTGGTTTCTTACAAGCAAATACAAATCTTTACACAAGTAATGTTGTAGCAAATACAACAGTTGTTACTGGTGTCCTACAAGCAAACACCAACACATATACAAACAACCTCTTGGCTAACACCACCGTTGTCACAGGTGTATTGCAAGCAAATACTAATACTTACACTAATAATCTGTTGGCTAACACCAGCGTGGTCACTGGTGTGCTTCAGGCTAACACAAACACATATACCAATAACATGTTGGCTAATACAACTGTTGTTACTGGTGTCTTACAGGCTAACACAAACACATACACAGCAACATTGGTTGCAAACAATACAGTTGTTACTGGTGTTCTACAGGCAAATACTAATACTTACACCAACAATTTGTTGGCTAATACGACTGTTGTTACCGCTTCTTTACAAGCAAACAATAATGTATACACCAATAACCTATTGGCAAATACTGTAGTAACAACTGCTACAGTCCAAGCAAATACATTGGTTAACACAGCAAACTTGGTTGCTACTGCAATTTCTGGTGCAAACGCATACATTAATAACGTACAAGCAAATACAAGTGTTACAACAACCACACTTACTGCAAATACATTAATCACATCACCAAATGTGGTTGCAACTTCCGTTTCTGGTCCGTTTGCTTATCACAATTTGATTCAAGCCAATACTTCTGTGTTGACTGCTTCTATTCAAGCAAACAATAGCATTGTTACAGGTTACTTACAAGCTAACAACAATATCTTTACCAATAATGTATTAGCTAACACAACTGTTGTTACAGCTTCTTTACAAGCAAACAATACTGTTTTCACCAATAACTTGCAAGCGAATACGGCAGTTACAACAGGAACTGTTACAGCAAACACATTGGTTAATACTGCAAACTTGGTTGCTACTGCAATCTCTGGTGGTGCGGCATACATCGGTACAGTTCAAGCTAACACTTCTGTAGTAACTGGTACACTCCAAGCCAATACAAGCGTGTTGACTGGAACAATTATAGCAAACACATCTATTACTACACCTAATGTTGTTGCTACTGCAATTTCTGGTGGTGCAGCATACATTGGTTCAGTTCAAGCCAATACATCTGTAACCGCAAATACATTGGTTGCAAACACATTGATTACATCACCAAATGTGGTTGCTACTGCAATTTCTGGTTCTACATTGTCTTACAATACAATCCAGGCAAACACATCTTCAAACACTTCTGTTGCAAATGCATACACATTAAGTGTTTCTGGACCATCTTACGTTAATACCGTAAGTGCAAATGGTGCAACATGGACTGGTGGTACTTCAACTGTTAACGCATTAGTTTCAAATAATACTGTACAAGTTGGTTCAAACCTAACAGTTTATAGCAACATTAATGCACTAACCGGAACATTAACAACAAATAACGTTGTTGCAAACGTTTCTAGTTTATCTGGAACTTCTTATGTCAATGCATTGGTTGCAAATGCAGCAATTCAATCTGTTGGTCAAAGTGTAACAGGCAACTCATACGTTTCATACGTTAATGCAAACAACAGTGTAACAACACCATCATTGACTGTCACAACAATTAATGCAAATAACAACAACTCTGGTACTGCATACTTTAACCAAGTTAGTGCAAACAACCTAAGTCTTGCTGGTAACTTTGTAATTAATGGTTCAACCGTTTATAACGGAACAACTTTTACATTGTCTGCTGGTTCTCCAATCTCTACAATAGCATCTTTTGCTGTTAATAGAGGTCAGGCTCCAAATGCTACAATTCAATGGAGTAACACCAATAACTATTGGTCTATTCTAGACGTTAATAATCCAAACAGCCTAACACAATTCTCGCAGATTATGACTGCGAATATGATTAGCACAAGCACAACTTCTACAAGTACAACAACTGTGCCTGCAAGCATAGTTACAACTGGTGCATTCATTCAGGCTAACGCAGCATATTCTCAAGCAAACACAGCATTGAACACCGCAAACGCTGGTGGCATATACGCTAACGGTGCTTTTGCTCAAGCCAATGCGGCATATGCACAAGCAAACAATGCTGGTCTGTATGCACAACCTGCTTTCACACAAGCTAATGCAGCATACCTTCAGGCAAACTCTGCATTCACCGCAGCAAACGTAGGTAAAACATTAGTAACATCTGGTGGTACCATTAGCGGTGACACAACCATTACTGGTAACGTTGCTGTAGGAAAAACTGTTACGATTGCTGGTAACTTGGTTGTTAGCGGTACTTCAACATTCATTCAACCTGCAACAATTCAATCTACCAGTTCATTGCTAGAACTTGCTGCTAACAATACCGGTGACTCAGTTGATATTGGCTTCTATGGTCAATATAACTATGTAAACCCAACCAATTCTTCATATACAGGTCTTGTAAGAAAAGCTGGTGCAAATTATTATTTGTATCAAGGCGTAACCACAATTCCTACTTCAGCAAGTATTGGTACGATTACAAGTGCAAACTATGCAACATTGTATGCAAATATCCAATCTACAACAATTGGTGCAACAGGTACAATTACAGCAGGCACATTTAGTGGTTCTGGTTCAGGTCTAACTGGTACAGCATCTTCATTAACTGCTGGTGCTGTTAGTTCCATTACATCAAGCCAAGTTACTACTGCATTGGGTTATACACCAACAAACTCTGCAAATGCAGTACCTGGCTCACAAGTTAGTGGTAACATTTCTGGCAATGCTTCAAACATCACTTCTTACACTATCAACCAAAACGTTGGTACTGGTAATGCACCATCATTTGCTGGCATGACTTTGACTGGCAGCCAATACATGGGTGCACAAACCGGTCTTGCTGTGTATTGGGGTAATATTGGTGCAAATGGTGGTTCAAAAATTTATGATAATGCACAGTTACACATTTGGACCGATGACAACACCTATTTTGATTCCACAAGTGGTTCTAATTGGTATTGGACTACCGGTGCGACATCTTCTGCCGCAGGCACAACCATTGCACGTTTAGATGGTTCAGGTAATTTTACAATCAACGGAACATTCTATGGTTCTGGTGCAGGTTTGAGTGGTCAATATGGTGGTACAATTTCATCAAGCCAAGTTACTTCTGCTTTGGGTTACACACCATACAACTCAAGTAATCCAAATGGTTACATCAGCGGAATTACATCAGCGAATGTTACAAATGCATTGGGTTACACACCATATAACTCAAGCAATCCAGCAAGCTATGTTTCTTCTGGTGCAAACATTTCTGTATTCACAAATAATGTAGGATATATTACAGGTTCCGCATTGAATGGTTATGCAACACAGTCATATGTGAACAGCCAAGGTTTCATCACAAGTGGTGCTTCAATCTCTGGTACTGCATATAACATTACACAATATACGATTAACCAAAACTTGGGCACAGGCAATGGTGTAACACATGCTGGATTGTATATTAGTGGCGACACACAAGTTGATGGTAAAATGTATTTGAAAGGTTCTGGTGATAACACCGACCCAATTTACATCACCAAAAATGACTTAGCATCTAACTTGTCCGAATTGGCTCATTATGTTGGTGATGATGGTTCCGGTTCAACAATTGGTGCACCGAGTGGTACAGGAACAGATTACATGTCTATTCGTGCAACCAATGATGGTATCCACCACCTATGGGGTACAGACGGATCATATGTTGCAGGTGGCAACATTACTGCATACGGCAGCATCAACACCAACTCACAATTCAATGGTTCTGGTGCTGGTCTAAGTGGTTATGCACCTAGTTTGCAAGTTAACTGGGGCAACCTAGTAAGCAAACCATCAAACTTTGTGTATAGCGATGGTGGTACATACAACATTAACATTGTTGGTAATGCTAATTACGTTGGTGGTTTATCTGTTGCAACTGGTCGCAACAATGGTGCAAATCAAGTTGTTCGCACTGATGGTAGTGGTTACATCCAAGCAGGATACATTAACTCCAGCAATGGTGACGAAAACAATTACTCAAGTCCTGATAGAGTTTGGGGCACCAATGGTTCAGACAGTTATATGCGTACCTATCACACAGCATCATTAAGTGTTGGATATGCATCTAGTGCTGGTAGTGTTGCATGGACTAGCGTAAGTGGTAGACCAACAGACTTGAGTTCATTCTCCAATGGTCCTGGTTACATCCAAAATAACAGCGGTGGTACATACAGCATCAACATTAGTGGTAATGCTGGATATGCATCTTCCGCTGGTTCTGCTGGTTATGCAACTTCTGCTGGCTCCGCTAGTTCAGCAACAAATGCAACTAATGCAAGTTACTCAAGCACAGTTGGTATCAACTACAACAATGGTTCAAACTCCACATATCAAGTACTTTGGGGTAGTGGTAACAGCGTATATGGAAATAGCACACTTATAATTAATCCAAGCAACGGTACATTGACCGCTTCTGGAAGTATTACTGCTTTCTCTGATGCAAGATTGAAATTCAATGTTAAGACTATTGAAAATGCGTTGGACAAGACATTGAAATTGCGTGGTGTTACATATGAAAAAGATGGTGCTAATGGCATCGGTGTTATCGCTCAAGAAATTCGTGAAGTTCTTCCTGAAGTTGTTGTTGAGGGCACCGATGATGACAAAACATTATCTGTTGCATATGGTAACGTTGTTGGTTTATTGATTGAAGCCATTAAAGAATTGAAAGCTGAGATTGACGAACTAAAGAAAGGTAAATAAAATGGCCGCAAGTTATACAGACCAATATCTGGAACAAGGTACCACATTTACCAATCAGTTGACATTGACAGATTCATATGGTAATCCATACAACCTGACTGCTTTTACCATAAACAGTCAGGCTAAAAAATCATATATTTCTTCCAATGTTGCATTTCAATTCACAGCAACAGTTGCAAATGCGGTAAACGGTATTGTAACTTTATCTTTACCATCTGGTACCACATCAACTATTCCATACGGCAATTATGTCTATGACGTTATCATTACCGACCCATATGGTGCGGTAACCCGTGTACTGGAAGGACAAGTTTATGTATCTCCAGGTGTAACAAACATTACGACAGCATATGGTACTGATGCATAATGCCAATCGTTACCGTATCAAGACCTAGCCCAATCAATGTAAGCGTTGGGGGAAATCAGAAGTTCAATGCTAATTTCTCTCAAAACGCAGCCATTTCTGCGGCTATTGTTAATCCAGTAAATGAAGAACGTGTACAAGCATCTACAATATTTGTAGGTTATTCTGGTGCAAATACTGGTAATGGTGGCGGTGGTTCTGCAAATGTCAACATCATTAACGATAACACCTCAGATGTTACCGGCTTCATTAACTTTACATACAGCACATCTGGTGTAGCAAATAACTTATATACATCAAGTCCAAATCTAACCTATGTTCCACAAACAGGTATTTTGGGCTTTGAAGGTTATAGTATAAGTAACATCTCTGAAGTTACATCAAATACTTCTTTCCTAAGTAACGCAAACACAACATATACAATAGATTCTTTTTCAGGTCTAACATATAGAAGTGCTTTCTATCAAATTCAACTTGAAAGTGCTGAAAATTTTGAAGTTCTAAATCTTAATGTTGTTAATACGGACACTGGAGTTGTTTTAACACCATACAATGTAACATATAATAATTTTCCACTTGGTAATTTCAATGCTGCTCTGATAAATAATATCATTGTGGTGTATTATACTCCACTATATGTGGGAACAAATGTTACCCACATTAGAAATTTGCTTACCAGATTAGAACTTCCTTTCCCATCTGGAAGTTTGGGCTTTGATTTGGATCCCGCAACAGTATTTTATGACATGGGATACGATGCATCGGCAGTCACACTGGTATATGATTATGGATACGTTTAATAAATACAGAGTATTCTAAGAATTAAGGTTCAATAATGTCAACGCAATTACAATTAAGAAGAGGCAACACAGCGCAAACAGCGGTATTTACTGGTGCTGTTGCTGAGGTTACCGTTGATACGGACCAAAACGTAGTTACAATTCACGATGGTGTTACAGCAGGTGGTCACTACGTTTCTTCATTGGCTTTTGCTAATGCCGCATTCAATACTGCAAATACAGGACTAGCAATTGCAATCTCCGCAAATACTACAGCAATAGGCGCACAATCAACAGCCGTAGGTGCAGCCATTGCAGTTCAAGTTGCACAAAATAGTGCAAATGCGGCTTTTCTACAAGCAAACTTGGCATATGCTTCCGCAAATTATGCTCTACCTGCATTTGCACAGGCTAATAGTGCCGCTTTGTATGCTAATGGTGCATTCATTGAAGCTAACTCCAGTTTTATACAGGCTAATGTTGCATATAATCAAGGAACTTCTGCTTATGCTGCGGCTAATGTGGCTAGTGGTTCAGCAAATACCGCATTGGCTCAAGCCGCTTTGGCATTAATCTATGCAACCAATACTGGTTCTTATGCAAATGGTGCCTTTGTACAAGCAAATGCAGCATTCAATCTTGCAAATACTATTGCTGCTGGACCAATTGATAACGTTGCAAGAGCAACAGCAAACGCATCATACATCCAAGCAAATGCTGCTTTCATTCAGGCAAATGCAGTTTTTCAATATGCAAACACACTAAGTCCAGCAGACAACGTTGCTAGGTCAACCGCTAATGCAGCATTCATAGCTGCTAACGGTGCTTTTGTGCAAGCCAATGGTGCTTTCGTCCAAGCTAATGCTGTATATACATTAGCAAATACTCATACCGCTAACATCACCAGTGCAGCCACATATGCTAATGGTGCATTCGTACAGTCAAATTCAGCATATGCTTATGCTAATACTTTGGCATCTGGTGGTGTCTACGCAAATGCTGCTTTTTCTGTTGCAAATTCTGCATCAGTGTACGCTAACGGTTCGTTCGCTCAGGCAAATGCGGCTTATGCATTGGCAAATACATTATCAGCAGGTTCAACCGACAATTATGCGAGAGCAACTGCTAATGCTGCTTTCTTACAGGCAAACTCTGCGTATGCACAAGCAAATGTAATTTTTGGTGTTGCAAATACAATTAATACAGTTGCTATCAGTGCACAATCAAATACAATTTTGCTGCAAGGAGTTGATGCGTCACAAAACACAAACATCAATTCAGCATTCTCAGCAGCAAATTCTTCAGGCGTATATGCAAATGGTGCATTTACTCAAGCGAATACGGCATACAATTCTCAAGTTACTACAGGAACTTATGCCAATGCGGCATTCACAGTAGCAAATTCCGCATCATTGAATGCGACTGCGGCATTTGTACAAGCTAATGCAGCATTTACTTTTGCAAATACCTTAACTGCTAATATTACAAGTGCATCTGTATATGCTAATGGTGCTTTCACACAGGCTAACGGCGCATTCACGTTTGCAAACACTCTAACAGCAAACATTACAAGTGCTGCCACATATGCTAATGGTGCATTCGTACAGGCAAATAGTGCATTTACATTTGCAAATACCTTAACTGCAAATATTACCAGTGCATCTGTATATGCTAATGGTGCTTTTGTACAAGCCAATGCATCCTTTGGTCAGGCAAATTCTGCCGCAACATATGCTAATGGTGCTTTTGTACAAGCTAATGCATCTTATGGTTCTGCAAATACAACAGGTGTATATGCTAATGGTGCTTTCACACAGGCTAATGGAGCATTTTTGCAGGCAAACTCTGCATATGCATTGTCAAATACATTCAGTGCAAATATTGTTAGTGCGGCAGCATATGCAAATGGTGCTTTTGTACAAGCCAATGGTGCTTTCCTGCAATCCAATGGTGCTTTTGTGCAGGCAAATGGAGCATTCTTACAGGCTAATTCTGCTTATGGTTATGCAAACACACTAAGTGCTAATATTTCTAGCGCAGCTTCTTATGCTAATAGTGCATTCATTGAAGCCAATTCAGCATACACACAAGCGAATGCATCGTTTACATTTGCTAACACACTAACTGCTAATATTACCAGTGCAGCCACATATGCTAACGGTGCATTTGCACAGGCTAACGCCGTATATCAACTAGCAAATACATTGGTTTCTAGTTCTATCGATGGATATGCTAGAGCAACCGCAAATGCTGCATTTATTCAAGCCAATAGTTCATACTCATTTGCCAATACTTTAACCGCAAATATTACCAGTGCATCTGTATATGCAAATGGTGCTTTCACACAGGCTAACGGCGCATTCACGTTTGCAAACACTCTAACAGCAAACATCACCAGTGCTGCCACTTATGCCAATGGTGCATTCGTACAGGCAAATAGTGCATTTACATTTGCCAATACTTTAACCGCCAACATCACCAGTGCATCTGTATATGCTAATGGTGCTTTTGTTCAATCTAATGCATCTTTTGGTCAGGCAAATAGTGCCGCAACATATG
>Ga0208381_1000076_pt1 | contig 39222 bp, 52 predicted proteins | sample CryBogCBE13Jul09_FD_184572 | JGI IMG/M metagenome (GOLD analysis project Ga0208381, IMG submission 184572) | Freshwater microbial communities from Crystal Bog, Wisconsin, USA - CBE13Jul09 (SPAdes) (version 2) | ecosystem: Environmental > Aquatic > Freshwater > Lake | place: Crystal Bog...
CAAATGCTCCTTAATTTCTCCAATCATTTTTGGAACTAATTTCAAAATATATTTCCTCGTAAAATCCTTTTCAAAGTGGTCCATGGATTGCATTTTAAAAAATATATTTTAGGAAAAATGGACACTGGTTAGTAGTATGCGCGTTTGTGGGTATTTATATTTAAAAAAACCTTAAATATAAAATGCGTGTAGCTATTGTTGGTGTAGGAAATTGTGCAAGTGCACTTGTCCAAGGAATTGCAATTGCAAAAGCATATCATCGTAAATTAGAAGGTGTTACATTTGAAGATATTGGTGGATATAAGCCAAGAGATATTGACATTGTAGCTTGTTTTGATGTGGATGAACGTAAAGTAAACCTTAAGTTAAAAGATGCTATTTTTGCAGAACCAAATTGCTGCATGAATTTATTAAAATATGATGAAATTAACTTTATTGATCATGTTGTAGTACAAAAAACTAAAGTATTGGATGGAGTGGCTCCTCATATGCTTGAACATCCTAAAGGCTTTAAAGTTGATTTTGAAAAAGAAGAATTAAAAAGTTATCAAGTACGCCAAATTTTACGAGAACGTAAAGTTGATGTTTTGATAAATTATTTACCTGTTGGAAGTCAGGTGGCAACGGAATATTGGGCCAATATTTGTATAGATACAAAAATTGCATTTTGCAATTGTATACCTGTATTTATTGCAAGTAATCCCGAATGGGAACAAAAGTTTATTAGGGCTGGGCTTCCTCTTATTGGAGATGATATGCGCAGCCAATTTGGGGCAAGTGTATTAAGTCAAATGTTACAAGAATTAGCATTTGATAGAGGACATAAAGTAAAGGCGCACATTCAACAAAATGTGGGTGGAAACACTGATTTTTTAAATATGGTGGATAGAAGTAGACTAAAATCAAAGAAAATCTCAAAAGAAAATGTTATTAGAGCACAAAATGTGTTAAGATCTATTTCGGATAAAGATTCTTTCTTGTTTGCTGGACCTTCTGATTTTATTGAACATTATGGAGACAATAAAATTGCCACATTTCGTTTAGAATTAGAAGGGTTTGGTGGTGCGCCTGTAACTTTGGATGCTAAACTAAGTGTACAAGATTCACCCAATAGTGCAGGTGTTGTCATTGATGCTATTCGATTCTTAAAAGTTGCACGTGAAATGGGTGTTGTGGGTAGTTTACGTGGAGCTAGCGCATTTACGCAGAAAACGCCGCCTGAACAATTAACGTTTGCTGACGCCAGATACGAATGCAATAAACTCGCTCATCGTGAAATTACGGAACGCATGATTACCATAACGGAATTGGCTGAATTGTGTCCAAGCAGCGACAGCACTTAATAATAAAAAATGATTCCATATTGTCCTACTGTAGGACCTTCCACACTATTAAAATTTTATGAAAAGAAAGATATTTTGTGCTTGACGTGTAACAAAACACTGCCCCCCAAAAATGTTAAATTTAGTAAAGAAAAGTTTGTGAAAAAGTAAAATACACCTTGTTTAGTTTATATTTTTCAATGCACTTTTTTAACAAAACTGTGCACTCTGGGCATGGCTTAGAATACATAAAATGCATTCCTTCCTCCTCTGTCTTTGTAATTCTTGCGACATAAATGTCGGAATTTTGTAACAATTTGTAATTACCTCCCAATGAAAGCAATAAATTTTTCTCGGCATGTATTGTGTGGCCCTTTGCACTTGCTCCACTCGTTTGTGATGCTTGTTTATTAAAAGCACTTGAAATAACTTTGTCCTTATTCACCAAAATGGCCACGTGTAATTTGGTTGTGCTATGTAATATTCTTTTTTCTAGTGAAAAATCTTCTAGCAATGAATGTAAATGCTTTGGAAGTTTTTTGGATGTCATAAAATTTTTTCAATTAAAAAAAAGTGTCCATTTAAAAATTAATGTACCAATTAACACTAATTTGTTTAGTGACTAAACAGTGTTCATTATAATAAAGTCTAGCAGCTTCCAAAGGTTTTACAAATAATTCATCAAATTGTTTTATAGATTTTGTAGGCCCATTTAAAAACCCATGAATAATATCTCTACCAATTGCCAATAATAATTCATCTAATTGTCTTGTTTTATTACTTTTTTGGCGTTTCGTTTCTTTAACACTTAATAATGTCGCCCATTGTGCATCATCAATAGCTCCGCGCAATCTTTTCTTACGCAAATCTAAATAACTCTGGGGGCCATATCCTACATATGCAGTGACAAACACTGATCGTTCAATGAATAAACGATTGATTGCATAGATAAAGTCCACATTCGATTGCGTTAATTGTAACGTACTAGTCAATTTACTCTGAATCATTCTTACTAATTGATGCCCATATCCAAATGGCCAATTTCCAGGTTCATTGTTTATTTCACATTGATTTTGCCATTGATTTGTAGCAAGTTGCGGATTGCGTTGCTGATATTCATGAAAATGCGGATTGTGAATTTGACCCGTGGTTTTTTTGCCAGTTTTCCAATCAAAGGCATTATTGCATGCTGTGCACCACATTTGATTACACCCTTCTATTTTATGTACACGAATTCCACAATGAGGACAAGGCTTAGTATCTTTTTCAATTAATTTTACAGAATCAATATCTTCTTGTTTGCAAGCGTGCTCTTCTTGTAAAATAGTATTGCACTTATGACAAACTTTTGTTTCACAACTCTGACATTTCCATTGCGTACTAAGATATCCAGTTTCACAAGACGGACATTTTTTAATAAAATGCTGCTTTCGCTCTAATTTCGTATTCCTTAAAATTTCAACTTTTTCTGAACAATCCTTCATTTTTTTACGCAGCTCATCAATTTTTTCAATTAGATTTACATCAATAGGCGTCGTATCTTCAGGTCTAAGATCAAGCAATAAATTTTTGTGCTGAATGTAGGCAGCAGTATATTCATTTTCCACGTCTTCTCTTTCTATTATGGCCATAGTATCAGGAAACAAACTTTTTTCTTGTTCCATCAAAATGTTGATGCGGTGCTTTCTTAATTCTGTTTCTCTATAATGTTTTGAAAACATTCCGTCAATAATTTCTTCAGAGTAAGCGCGTCTGCAGTGTAGGCAATGAGGATCTATGGGCGCTAACATTATATAAGTTTTTATGCAGTGTAAACAACTGCTTTTTTCACAAAAATTACATTTTTTTTCAGGCCGTAATTTAATTGTGAATGGAAGCGTACACACTTCGCACATTTTATTCTCTAGCAAAAATTTATCCCTGGTGGGGATCGAACCCACAATTTCCAGATATATTTTTTTAATTAGAAGTCTGGCGCGTTATCCATTGCGCTACAGGGACTCATATGAAAAGGTAAAGCAAAAAAGTGATATATTAAGGATTACAAGTTTTTAAACTATTTAAGTATGTAGGCATATTTGGTGGCGTGGGTTTTTCTTGGTTTACATGAAAACCACTTAATTGAGCAATTTTTTCTCTAATAGCTTTTGATCCTGATTCTAATAATTGTTTTCTTTGGTCTGCACTTAGAGGTAAGGTGGGAATAACTTCAACTGTTCCCGTGTCAATCAAAACAGTTTTTAAACGATGTTGTTTAGACATCAAATTCCAAGAAACTATGTCGAGTGGAATTTGTCGAATTTGCATAATTTTATGAATGTATGCAAAAAGTGTATCTAATTTTTGATTTTGTGATCGCTTATACAAAAAATCAAACCCCAATAAATTTTCGGCATCATATCGCATCATAGGAAAATTTTCTAAAACTCCCCCATCAATCCACATATCACCATTCGTTGCTATTATGGGTGGATATATGAGTGGTAAAGACATGCTTGCCAATATAGCAGTAAACACACTTTCTTGTGGAAAACTCTCATAATTTAAATGCTCCACTTCATTTTTTGATACATTTGTTATTGTTATATTTAAATGTATTTGTGTTTTTTCATACAATTGCAAAAATGTTATATTTTCGTCAATTCCTTTTTTATGGAAAAGTGCCTTGACAAATTTTTTTAATAGAGTTCCGTCATCAATACTGAGACCGCCCAACATTAAAATGACTGGATTTGCATTTATGGTGTCACTTGTATCAAATGCCGAACAAAATTCAGATATTTCTGTGACGTTGCAACCTACAGCAATTAAAAACGCAAATACACAACCCACTGATACGCCTGCAACATTTTTTAAGGCGCGTGGCAATTTAGCACCAAAATCGATTCCAGTTAAATCTCTTAATGTTTGAAGTGCACCTACAACTGCCAAACCCCTTGCTCCTCCTCCAGCAAAAACGACCGTTTGCAAATCAATTTTGTTTTGTGAGGTATAAAAAAAAAATATTTATTGGAACATGATTATTTCACCAAGAACATCCCATTTAATTTCTGAAAAATATAGAGCTTTACCACTTGCAGTTTCAAAATTAGAGCCCAGCGAAGTGGGGCACATATTTAAAAACGCTCAAAATCCATTTACATTTTTTCCAGCGCTAGGAATTTTTTCTGCTGAATTTTCATTGTGTTATTGCCACAATATGCATTTTCATAAAAACAAGGATTCATCCAATGGGGCACTTCACAAAACTACAAGAAAAAAATGGAACCTCACGCAGCATGCAAAGCAGCAATAGCTTGGATTAAGTCAAGAGCAAGCTCTCAAACGCACAATTTATTTTTACTTGTAAATAATAGTGTCCAAATTGCCGCTAAATCAAAAGCAGAAAATGTTAAATCTGGATTATCTGGCAAAAGTAGGAAGGTCCAAGAAAGTATCAGTTCTAATGATGATGGATCGAGGATATCAAATACCAGAAGAAGAAAAATTCGAGGATAATGATTTAGGAATTGGAGCAAAGTATTTGCAATTGGCAAAGCAATCTCATACAAGTTTAGGTAATGCTTTATCCTCAGTGTATTATGGGGATAATAAACCCACAACTCTCATCATGTTTTTTAATAATAATTATGATGAATCCAAAAAAAGAAATAAGATGGTATCGAGTGAGCAAGCAAAAAATGCTATAAGTTTGTGGCTTGAAAAGTATTCAGAATGCAAAGAATGCATTTTAATTGCACCAGGAAAATTATCACCTGAAGCTAAAAAGGAAGTTATTATGGATAATCTTACCGTATTAACTCATGAATTTCTTACATTTCCCATTGCTCGACATGACCTTGTCCCTCAACATATTGCATTAACGGATAAAGAAAAGCAGGAATTTACATCTGCACGAAATATACAATGTGAGTTATTACCTCAGTTGAAAATACATGATCCTATAAGTTTATATTATGGATATAAAATTGGAACGGTTGTTCGAATTTCAAGACCTGGTTGGACGGTGTTTCGAGTAGTATCAAATTAAAAATGGATTTTTTAGTTTTAGATTTAGCTTTACTTTCACTACTTATACTTTTACGCAAAAAAAATTATTCTGTTATAGTTATGTTTGGAATAATTGATTTTTTGAATCATATTACGTATCGATTAATAAAACCAAACATTGCTTTGAAAAAAGATTGGCTTGAATTACAAAAAATAGAAATTCGTACAAATTTAAAAAAAATAGTTTTAAATTATGAAGCTTGTAAGAAACATTCCAAACTTATTAATAATGACAATGATTATTGTAGCATTAATGCTTATTCTAAGAGTTTGGAATAATCCTAAAATTAATGTACCTCAAAAAAGCATTGGCAAACAAGCATTTAAAACTTTAGTACGAAGTGGCGATTTGTTAATGACGCGGAGCAGTAATAATATGCTGAGTAGACTACACTCTAGATTTTTAGGTACTCCCATTGCTCATGTTGGAATAGCCATTGTTTTTAATGAAGGTAAAGAAAATGCTCAAGTATATTTATTTGAAGGTAGTGCTCCTCGTGGAGCCCAATTACGTAGTTTAGATGATTATATGAATAATGGTGCAGATTGTTTGTGGTGGAGTAAATTAAATACAAGTGATAAATTACGCAAAAAAATTACATTGGTTTGTGAATTCTTTTCAGAGTCGTCATATTCTTGGTCATTTATATCAGATATTCCTAAGTTATTGTTAGGTTTAGAAGTAAATGTTAGTGAAGATAATGAAACTATGGCAAATTCTTGTGGGGATCTTGTAGCCCAAGTTTATAGGACGTCTGGATTACTTAAAACGTTAAAAAAGAATTGGATGCCATTAGATTTTTTAAAACATATACAATTTAAAAATGCAACAATTGAAAAACCCATAAATATAATTTATTAATTTTTTTACTGACAATCGTCATTTATAATAGATGCATGAATTTGTTGATCTCTCCATACTTTTTTCATATGTTCGTCGTTTTCCACTTCGATTTGTTCATCTTTTTGATCGTCTTGTTGATCGTCTTGTTGATCGTCTTCTTTAAACGGTATTGCAGAATCCGCACAATCTATTCTTGTTTTTTTAAAATCGCACAATTACTAAAAAAAAAAAATGTCAATTCCGAATATGCCTGCTCAAACTTTTTATGATAATTTAGCTAGTATTTTAAATGGAAATAATGGTTATAATTTAACAAATATTGGTGGTATTATTAAATCAAATAATTATGATCCTATGCCTCTAAGTGTAGACGAAGGAAAAGACGGTACATTTAGAAGTGTTTGCTGGCAAAATCCTTGTCCTTGTGGATTTCCGTGCTTTGGTTGCACTAGAACACCTACTTTTGGGTGTGATAAACATTTTGGAGTAAGAGGGCGCGTTAATTCTTTGTCTGGGTTACAAAATATGTTTGTGACAGTTAATGATTCTACCACTGCATTTTCTGGTAAAACTGGGTTTTATAAATGCGACAACAGTTATTATTTATTGATATCTTTAAGTATTTCATTTAAAAACACATTTGGTAATAATCAGCCTACAAATATTATTGTAAAGGGAGGATATACTTTATACTGCCAAGATTTTCCTGATATTAATCAAGAATTTACAGTTGTAGCTAATAACGTTGTTGTAAACTTTAATTTATTAATTCCCGTAGGCAATGCTAACGATAATTGGGGAATTTCTCCAATTATTTATGATAAAATAGATACATTTACAAAAATTACCATTGGCACTGTAACGTACCCCGATTATCCTAGTGGAATTTTTGGTGATATTTTAAATTATTGCAAAAACTTATTTCAACCTGTACTTGATTCAGCGTTTGCTGTAGTACGGGTTAAAGTACAAGATATAATTAATGGTCCTTTAAATAATGTTTTAAAATCTAAAATTAAAGATCTTATTTTAGCAAACTCTACATTATGCCCTGGATTTCTACTATTAGACCCTGCAAGTTTAATTAATGCTTGTGCAGGAAAATATGAATTTGATAGAAATGCTTGTTTAAATATAGAAAATTGCCCAGCGACTAAATTAACTTTAGTGCAATGCAATGAATTATTACCTACATTAAACTTTACAAATCCTGATGGGAGTAGTGCTGTAACAACTTGCCGTGCAAGTTCATATAAACCTTCTACTAGCATTTGGAAAAAAGCATGGTTTATTGTTTTAGTAAGTATTATTGGTGTTCTAGTGTTATTTTTAGTAATGCGCGGCTATCAAAAATATTAAGTTAATGATTTTTTAACCCAATTTAAAAACGTTACAGCATCATCATAACTCAAGAATTTACCAATCTCAACATTAAAATCTTCATCATCGTCTCTAAACAAAAAAATACTTTGAAATACATCATCTTTTACTTTGTACACATCTACACCCAAAATAGAATTAAAATTAATTGTATAAATTTCCTCTGATGATTCAACCACCCACATTGTAAAACCTTCTTCTTTCTTAAATATTTGTACTCTTAATTTTGCTAGGCCAGATGCATGATCTATTAGAAATACCATTTTTTCTTATTTCCAAAAGTTTACAGTTTAAGAAATAAAACGGAGGTCTTGTAGTATAGTTGGTAAGTACATGGCACTTTGAATGCCGTAACCCGAGTTCAAATCTCGGCAAGACCTTTTTTTTAAGTTTTTTTGAATAACAAAATGGAATTAGAGTTGACGCCATGGGATCCAAAAACATTGCCAATTGATGCTACAATATTAATTGTTGGTAAGCGTAACACTGGAAAAACTACGTTGACTAGAGATTTAATGAATCATATGAAAGATCGATTGGATGTTGTTGTTGGTATGAATCCTACAGAAATGGCAAATCATAACCTGCAATTTTTTGTGCCACCTGCATTCATATACCATTCCTTCAATGATGAAAAACTAGCACATATTTTAGAATGGCAAAGACGTAGTGTTGCTAATGACAAGGCATTTAAAATGGGATTTATTATGGATGATTGTATGAGTGAACAAACGGGTGGGACAAATGGAAACAAGAAGAAAAAAGTTATGGGTAGTAATGATATTAACAAAGTATTTAAATTGGGAAGACACCTGAAATTATTTTACATTAATGCAATGCAATATATTAAAGATGCTCCTCCTGATGTGAGGGGAAATGTAGATTTATTATTTGCATTTAATACGACAAGTGGTACAGAACGTGAAAAATTGTGGAAGGAATATTTTGCAATGTTTAATAATTACAAGGATTTTTGTAAAGTGTTTGACGCATGTGCCCAAGGCTATGATTGCATTGTTTTAGATACAAGACGAGCTTCTCTTAAACCAAGTGAATGCATCCACTATTACAGAGCTAAATATTTAACCGAACCATTTAGAGTTGGACGTCCCATATTTTGGAAATTATCCGATAAATATTTTGAAGATACTACAGATTATAGTATGGATCCCACGAAAATATTAGGTGGTACATCTCCTACAAGATCTCCAGGCATAAATGTTGTTCGGAAAGAAGTTTAAGATAATTTGTACTTAATTAAAAATGATATAATAATTAATACAAACAATACATTTAATAAGGAAACTCCCACATTATGTGCATACCAATTGCTAAAATTTACAGGCACATCTCTTAAAAATGGAGGACATGGTGTGATAAAATGTACAATATCTGATTTTGATGCGCGCTGCTTAAAAATTTGTGGATATACTGCATAAGCGTTTTTACATTCACGATACATTACATCAATAGCTTTATTGTCGTATTGCCATGTCGCAACTTCTTCCATATATTTTTGACTTATAAAGTATGCGTGCGTGCATGCAAATGGCACAGTCTTAAAAATATGTTTTGATTGTCTATAAGAATTTGCAGTCCAAAAATTTGGTAATACACCCAAATATAATAAATCCCAACTATTCTTATCCATAAATTGTTTAATTTCACTTAAAACGTCTTCTAAAACTTTTCCATCTTCAATATTTAATTCAAAATCGTCTTCTAAAACAAACAAATATTTTTCATGTTTATTTAGTTTACTTAAATTGACGTGTGATTCAAAACATCCTCTTTTACCACTCTCCGTATTTTTATGAACAAGATGAAATGTAAACTTCATTCCTAATTTTTTAGTTTCTTCAATAACTTCTGCTTGCCTATCTTTTCGATCATATAAAGAAATAACTCTAGGCACATTTAATTTCGTCCACATTTTATTTATATGCATATTTTTAATACTGAATCCACCCATGCCGCAATCTTATCATTATTACTATTATCTGCGCCATTAATTCTTTCAATCAACATTTTTGCGAATGTGGATAGTTGCCGCAATAATTTTACTAGGTCTTCTTGCATATTTTCTGCCATTTTATTGAGTAATTTAGATGATTTGTAAATATTAAGAAGCGTGTCTCTTAAACTTGCTAAATTAGCAGAAATATTAGCCATTGCCAAAATAAATACTTGGGTGTTTTCGTCACGACTAATTAATTTTGCAGCTTTTATGAGCTCATTAATTTGAATGCATTTTGATAAACACATGCTTATATGAGGTTCCACATACATTACAGCTTTTTCTAAATTTTCAATATTTTCTAACTTTTTATCATCTTCTCTTTCAGCTTTAGCTTTTATAGTAGCCAATAAAATACTTGATTGAGATAGAATTCTATATAACTGTAAAACGTGTGTATCCGTTCCAGTTAAATTCAAATCTAAATTATTTAATCTTAGATTAAAAGCATTGATTGACTCCATGTGTTTTTATTTCTTATCAAAATGATTCCCAAAATAATTTTTCAAACTTATAAAACTTTAGAAATACCTTTGAAGTGGAAATCTTCGCCAATATCCATTCATACACATATGCCAGATTGGAAGTATGTATTTATGACTGATGAAGATAATTTACAATTTGTAAAAACACATTTTCCTTCATTTTTAAATTGGTTTATAAATCTAAAATATCCTATTCAAAGAGCAGATGTAATACGCTACATGTTTTTATATGTGCATGGAGGTTTATATATGGACATGGATATTGAATTAAATACTTCTCTTGAACCGTTATTTAAATCTGGAGAAATATTTTTGGTAAAAGCCCCTGGCAATTGGTGGGGTCACTATACTAATTTTTTGATGGCATCTGTGCCTAAAAATGATTTTTTTCTTGCAGTCCTAGATGAATGTTTGAAACCGATACATAAATGGTTATTACCACATCACATTATTTCAGCACAAACTGGTATAGGAGCATTAAATAGAGCCGTAAAAAAATTTTCTATTACTTCATTACCATATAAAAATTTAGTTCCATGTGATTATTGTTTTGAAACAAGTTGTGACAAACCATTCTATTATACTAAATTTTTACAAGGACAATCTTGGAATAATATGGACACTTATGCACTAAATTTTTTATCGTGTAATATTGATCTAATTATTATAATAGTGTTTGTATTCATGAGTGCATGGATCATGAGAAAAAAATAATTTATCGAAAAGTTTTATGGAATAATGAATATTATTATGAATATTTATTTATAAATTTAAATAAACAACTTTGTTTACCTACTAAAATTCCTGAAAAGTATTTAAAAAGAATATTAAATCAAACAATATTTCAATTTACAAATTGTTATGAAGTTCAAAGTAAACCTAATTGTGAAATTCAAAAAATATCAAAGACAACTTTATTTGATGGAATATGGTTATTAGCAGATGATTGTATGGGTAAAGGAGCACTTGAAGATACTGAAAACATTGTACAATTTATGTCTTTTATCATAAATGATGCACAATTGATTCAAAATTTTAATTTAGAAAAAAAAGATGGCATTCAAGTATATTCCTTATATCATGGAACACATGCAAAAAATGTTGATTCTATTTTACAAACAGGATTATTAGAATCAAATGGCATGCTCGGAAATGGAATTTATTGTGGCACATTTTGGAAAGCTTGTCGATTTGCATGCTTTAGTCAAACATATGAAAAACAAGATGGTGCTATATTTAGAATCATTGTGAAAGGTAACATTAAAATTTTACCTAATGATAAATGGAAGTGTTCGTGCTGTGAAAATATAATTGCAGATCATTTATCTTATTGGAAGTATTCAGAAACATATGATGGCATTTGTGCAAAACCTACAATAACTTCATTGATAAATAAAGATGGTAAACCTAAATATTTACTTAAAAATGAAGAATGGTGCATAAAAAAAGAATTTATTATATTGACGCATGTTGGCTTAATAAATTGTACGGATTATCAATATAATCCATTAGATAGAAAAATACATATTAATTAAAGCCTTTTATTTTTTGCTTTTAATACAATACTATATATTAAAAATCCACTTACTAAATGCCATAAAGTATGAGTAGGAACATAAACAGTTTTATGCAAATTATAATCTTGTAATGCCAATAAATATAATAAACATGCACTAACTGCTATAACAATATCAATAACATCAATATATTCTTTAAATTGTATAATAGTATAAATTAATGTAGCATATGTTGCACCCTTTTCCGTATATTCTAATATGGTGTTATCAAGTCGAGGTATGTGATTTAAAATAGAAAAAACAATTGTTGTTGTTAATACAGAAGCATACGCGGTATAACCTTTTTTAAATGCGTCACCTGCTGCTAACATATGTGGCAAATGACTCACTTCTAAAAGTGAAATTGCCCCTGTACTAAAATCCATTTTTATTTAAAAGCAATCATGTGCCGTAATTTTTCGTCGCCAATATACTTTTTTAAAATCTCGTAATTCTCCACTGTTATCAATGCCGTATAATGATTTTTGTGAAACCTTAAATAAATTTTTGCAGATTCATTGTTTACTGTATTTATTAAAATAGGTTCACCATTACCCTTTTGCCAAATTTGAATTTGACTTTTAGATAAGTAGGATGCAGCAGTGTATTCAGGTGTAGATCCCCATTTACCAGGCATACTCATATCCAATAAATATCTATTAATTTCCAAAATAGAATCTTTTTCTAGATCTTTGCCTCTCTTAACTAATTCCAATGCAATTAAGTCTTTACGCTTCCAATTACGATCTTCATTCTCAATATATTTTCCCATTCCTTCCATTTCTTTTTCCAAATGTTCACGAAACCATTCTACAACTTTAAGTCTTAGGCGTAATCCAGCACGGATCATTGCATTATTTTTTCCATTTACAATAATTTGTTGAGGAATATCACCACATTGCATTTTAGTAACTAAATAATTAATTTCCATGCCAAGACGAATGGCTGTAAACATACAATTCCCATCTCCTTCCACTGGAATCTCATAAAACATTTTTAACAATTAAAAAAAATGGACACCTTTTTGCATTACACTAATAATGAAATTTGTAAATAATTATAATGATACACACAATAATAACAGAATAAACTAATAAGTTATATTCACTTTGTAACTGTTTCAATTCTGATTTTTCGGTTTTAAAAGTAGTGTTGTTAAATTCAGATTCAGAAACAATTTTTATAGTTTTAGGTGGTTCCATTATTTTTAAATGTCAGCCGTATAAGCTTTTTCTTTTTTCTCTTCTACCCCAACTAACCATTCCGTGCCCAACCCATATTCTTGCATATCGCTATCCACAAATGTATTCCCAAATTGATGATTGTCAGCAATAAACTTTGCGTCAATCCTTGTTTTCTTAATATTTAAATCTTCAAACACAGCCTTATACTTGTTTTCCTTCCACATAAAACCCTTGTGTCCTTCCTTTGTAAAGTATACGCTGGCAATCGCCTTAAATCTTTCCCATGGCATACCACCAATCAAACTATTAGTTAAATGAATAGATGCATCTGATCTTAAGAAAGACATTAGGGGGTCCGTCACAATTTGTAAGCGCATTTTAGCAGCATGAAAATAGCGAGGTAAAATAGTGTCCTTGTCTCCATCTGCATCCACATATGAACTCCATATATCTTTGTTTCCAAATTCACTTACAGCCGCATTATAAGCCGATGCACACTTATGCAAAAAGTTGCCAATATTTGCTTTAATCTTTGTATCTAGGTGAGGATCCACCATTTCTGCGCCAACTTTTCTATCGAAAAAGCACATGACAATACGTCTTGACATGGATCCACTATTATCCGTCCATGAAGCAGGTTCATTTCCAGCTAAGATTCCAGGCACTTTCCATACAGTAGATAAAGCAGTCTTATTTTTACGCATGATGCTTACAGGCTCACCACTTACCATGCTTTGTAACTGCGCTTGATCCAAAGTAAAATCATTTTTGACTTCCAAGCACATCCACACTAGTTTATCTACAAGTGTTTCTAATCCAAATCCACGCTGAGAATTGTTGGCTAAAGTCTCTACATCTTCAGGATTAAAAAAGTGTCCAGCCGACTTAAGTAGCAAGGATTTTCCAGTACCAGCTCTACCCACAATAAATGGAATGACTTGCCACTTATCTTTTGTACCGACTTCATACAAAAGTCTTCCTAAAAAAGCATAAATCCACATTAATAATCTTGATTGTGTATATTCATCCTTTATGCCATCTTCTTTACCATCAATTGCAAATTGATATTCCAAAATGTTTTGTACAAATGGGACAGGAACATCTGCCCAACTAATTTTCATGATAGATTCATCAAATAATTGATCATGATATTTGCACGCCACAATGTCACTTGGTATATGAGCATCTCCATATTTATAAAAATGCTGAGTATCCACATGATAAATTCCATTCTGAAAAGAATGCCATAATCTATCAGGCTTCAATTCACTAAATTCAGGATCTTTGCAATGCACTAAATAATTAATGCTACGCTCCAAAAAATTTGAATTTGTCATGCTTTGCCATTGCGAAAAACAATCTTCTTTTTTGGTACGCTCTAAAATAAATTCTTTTAAATCGCATACTCTACGCCATGCATGTGTAGCAAACTTTCCCACTTTGTTGTCCGCTCCATCCACTGTAGGAGACATGACTTGTTCATACACATCATTATTGTATCGCCGAAAACTCTCGTCATGTAATTGTCTTAGCAGAAAAATTGCAAAGCTTTGGAATTCATTTAGTTTTCCTTGTGTATAAGGAACATATCCAAATGGATCTGCTAATGTAGGGCATCCTTGATCCACAGTTTTATCCAAAGCTTTGCGTAATTGAAGGTCGGCCAACAGCAATTGATAAGACCGTGCAATACAATCTTGAATTTGTCCAAGGTCTTGTGCATATCCTGCTCCAGCTAAATCTTCAATGCAACCATTGGATGTTTCTAAAAAGCCGCGCTGTCTTAATACTGCATCAAGACGAATCCGCTTAAAAATTTCCTTGTTGTACACATACCGCAAATCAACAGAAGTTAAAGAATTTGAAGCAAGTTTTTCAGCAATAGTTTTACCGTCTTGACATTTTCCCCATCTTGATGCTGCATGCTCTAGCATTGTAGTTGTAGATAAATCAGGCGATGCAGACCACCACGACGTCATAACACTTATTATGAGTCGAAGCTTTTGATTTGTTAATTTACTTTCTATTCCATCAGGCGCACCTCTCAGTTCTTCCAATAATTCAGCTATTTCCTCCTTTGACAAATCATCCTTCTCTGTATTTGGCCTTTTTATAGAAACAATGCTTTCTTCGCCATACGAAGCGACGGAAGAAGATCGCCTCTTCATTTTTTTTATTTAGATAAAAATGGACACCACTTTAAGAGTCCTAATCTCAAAATTTAAAAAATGATTGTTCTTCATAAAACAACCGAAAAGCAATGGCAAATAATTTGCAAGCAATCTTTAGTTTCAAAGGACATGGCAATCAAAATTGAATCTGATATGCAATTTTGGACAAAGTTATTTGCAGTGCGTGAACAAAATAAGAACGTGAATTTACATTTGCTGTATCCTAAATGTGATTTAAACACTGCCGAAGAGTGCATGCTATTATCCACACACTATACTTTGTGCAAGGATGAGTGCTGCAAAAAGAAGGATTGGGCTACTCAAGACACATTTGCAGAATACACAAAGGAATGGGACTTGACTGGCTATACTGGATCTTGGACCCCTCAACCTGCTCCTTTAACTGTAAGCGTATTGTGGAAGGAAGAGTTCAAGTCAGGATTTTTAGATACGGCTAAATATTTAAGTATGAGATTAAAAAGGAGGACGAGGGGTGGGCGCAGACACAATAAAAATAAATGATAATTCCAATTTTAGACCCTAATATTCGGATAAAATCACCAAGTATAATTTTAATACAAAGACCTGAATGTAGTTTTTGTAGACAATTTAAACCTATTTTTGAAGCATTGAGCAATGATCCCACAATGAAATTTTACAATTTTAGAACATATGATTATAATATGGGTGTGCCAAAATTTACTTCTACCATAATAAAGACAGTACCACACATTATTTTTTCAAATGGTAGTAAAGAAATGAAATATGAAGGTCAGCGAGACCCCGAATTAATTAAAAAATCTTTTCAATTATGGTATAAATAAAAATGATTTCTTCAACTAAAGAATTAAAAGGTGGATACCTTACTTTAATGGAAAAATTTTCAAAAGATCCTAAATTATTAAGTGACATTAAATTTTTACGTGCTAAAGTTTATTGGTTAATTTATTATGGATTGCGTAGAAGTATTTTTTTCACACAAGATTTTAAATTGTATAAAAATTTATTAATTAGATATTATGATGAATGTTTTAACACTGCGTATAAAATGGATTTATTTAGACATTATTTACGAAAAAACAAATTTGAGCCTGGATTTTTTACTTGTTTAATAGCTTTAAATTTATATGATTATTTTGAAAATCCTGATTCATATGAAGAAATTGATCCTAGAAATAAATTATGGCAATATGCGAATTTAAAAGTAAGAGAAGATATTGCAGAAAGTTTTGGTAGAATTCTACGATGTTCCGTTTGCCGTACAAAAGCTGATCAAGTTTGTAAAGGGTGCGAGTGCGAATTATACTGTTCCGAAGAATGTCAAAGAGCAGCATGGAAAGATCATAAACCTATTTGCAAAGCGAGGCAAGAAAAATAATACACGTATAAATAAAAAATGCGTTTTTTTTCAATTGTTGCCATGTTTAAAAATGAATCAAGCATTTTAAAATCTTGGTTAGATCATTACATAAAAGAAGGTGCCGATCATTTTTATTTAATTGATAATGGAAGCACAGACGATTTTAAAGACGTCTTAAAACAATACCAGAATAAAATTACTTTGTTTTCAGATGATTTAACACCAACAGATTTTAATAATTTAAAAGATGAAATAAAACAAAAATTTCAAAATAAACAAAATTACTTATACAATAAATATTTTTTAGATTTAATAAAAAAAGAATGTGAATATGTTTTGCTTTGTGATATTGATGAATACTTATATACAAAAAGCAACAAGACAAATATAAAATCATATTTAGTTAATAATTATTTGGAATTTGGCGTAAATATTCGTTGGAAAAATTTCGGTACGATTAGTGATTGCATACCTAAAAATTTAATTCATATTAACAGAAGATGTAAATTAAATTATGTAATTCCATCCAATGATAATCCAAAGGGTTATTCTAAAAGTCTATATAATACAAAGCATTTAGTTCAAATTGATACACACCAACCTAAATTTATTAATTTTTCAACGGAAATTTTAGACAATAATCACGAATTACAGTTAAATCACTATAAAATAATATCAAAAGAATATTTTGAAAAAATTAAAAGTCAGCGTGGAGGTGGAAATGGCTATTCAAGTTATCCGTACAGTATGGAATATTTCAATTCCGTAAAAGATTTGTATAATGAAGAAGAAGACAATGAATTATTAAATAAAATTTATTAAACATGGAATTTACGTTTATATGCACTTATGTTTTGATGAATATTTGTTGAATTCCCCCACAAAATATGATAACTTAAATATCCTGCACGGGTAGGATCTCCCGTATGTAAATCTTTGTGATGTCTTGCTCTATATCTTGCTCTTTGATCCTTGTCATGCCTCAATGTATAATCATCCATACCTGCGGATCCAAAATGCACAGTTTTTTTTCTACCGTTGCTTAGTTCAAATGTGGCAGTATACTTTTTGCCTTTGGCTGATGACTTTTTGATACTTACTAACTTTGTCATTTATTTTTCCACGGTAAAAAAATGGACACTTTGTAAAAACTGCATAAAAATTTAAAAAAATGTTGTTTGGTGGCCCTATTTTCAAGCATTTCGAAAAGGAGGATGAACCTTTTCAGGAGAGAATGCGTGTGGCTTTTTTTAAATTGATTTCTTTGATGCTTCATTTATACGATGACAAGTACAACAACTTTAAAAACGCACCATTGATGAAAAAGGTGGGTGAATTAAAAACCCAATATCTGTTTGAGATGATTCAAACGGAAGAAAGGTTTTGGACGCTTGTTCTTTATATGCGCACCATAAACCGTAACTTGGACAAATTGGAATACATTGTGGATGCATTTGGGATCAAAGAATTGACAGCAGAAGAGGTAGCAGGCGATGAAATGGAAACGTGGGGTTTAATTGTAGGGAGGGACTTGGGTATGCGATTGCAGTGCACAACGTGTGGAAAGGAAACGGAGCAAGTGTGCAATGGGTGCGGATGCACTCTGTATTGCTCAAGAGCGTGCCAAAAGAAGGATTGGAAGGAGCACAAGCAAACGTGCAAGCAAAAATAAAAAAAACTACTTTTTGTTTAAATCATCTAAAATATTTGCAAATCGCATAGGAATTACAATTTTCATATTGCATAAGTTACAGCATACAGCATTGGCATCTTGCTTTACAGGTGCTGGATTATTTCCATACTCACCAACATCTTCTTTGCAAAAGCAGCACTCTGGCATTTTTTAACGTTTTTAAGTTTTTATAAAAAAATTGGACACTACATAAAATAAAAATGAGTATAGAATTTTATGTATATGTTCGTAGACTTTTAGAATATTATCAAACGGACGATGAATTATTTAAAGATTCTGTAGATGAAGAAATAGAAAATGTTATTCGTGAATATGTTGAAACAGCTGAAGGTATGATTTTAGATATTGATAGAATTCGTGGTGGATATAAATTATTTATTACAAGAGACTTTTATGGAATGCAAGGTCAAGCTACATTTGCAGATTTGGATCGCATATTAAAACGTATTCGTAGAGAAAATATAATTTTAACGGATAAAGGAAAAGTGTTTGCAGAAATTAAATTTGTGGATACGCAAAGAGAAGTAGAAAATTACTATACAAAAGAAGGATTAAAAATTTAACGATATATATTTTCCTCCACGTTGTTTATATAAATTTTTTTTTTCTTGACTTTTCCAACCACCTGACAACGCCTGAGATGGCCCATTTTCATTTAATGAGACATGCTCTGTAAAATCATGTTAGAAGCTTCATCGTCGTGTTTTTTTTGCACATCAGAAGCTATTTCGTCAAAGTCGTCTATTACATATGCTGCTTTTCCAACCAAGCATGCGCGCATAGATCTAACATCTTCAATTATTGCATGTAATTTTGTCGCAAATAAACGGGGTGTACCAATATTTAAAACACGTTCTTTTTTATCCACTTCTTTTTGAAATTTCACTGCTTCTGCTACACTTAATAAAAAATTTGAATAGTCATCTTTGCATAATGTCGCAAATTCTGCCATTCTATCACATAATTCCATCCATGCATTATCTTGATTAATTTCTAATAATGTTTCTTCATCTGCAAATTCTAATAAAGGTAATGTGGAATCACTTAGATATTTTTCAGAGTTTTTTTTAAGCCCTAAATAAGAACCATATACAAGTCCAAGACCTGCTGCCAAACCCCCATATTTCAAATACTGCATTTTTTTTTATTCACTCATAATTTTTTTTTACAAATAAATTAACGTAATTAAATAAAATGCAATTTGGATATTCTAAAATTGAGCAAAAATATATTATTAGTCTAGCCGCGAAATCCAAATGGAATGAAAATTTATTGTTACCAGAACAACCTTATTCATTTGGACAAAGAGTATTGAACGTTCAATACATAAAAGATATGTTTAAATTTTTATTTATTGGTTATAATTTAGAGGAAAGTAGTTATATACACAATATGCAAATTAATGGACTTCAACAAGGTAAATTAAAATTTAGTGTATTTATTACAATGTTTATTGATACAGAAGGACCTGAAACTCTGTGTTACATAAATATTTATATTGATCCTAAAGAGGATGGAAAAGATGTGTTTGAACTATTAAGGTTTTATATGACAGAAACCTAAATTTGATGTACTACTTTCTTTCCACCAGAAATTTTAGTTGTTAATTTAATTTCTTCAAATTCATCCTTGATTTGTGATTTAGCCAATAAATTTTCACTACTCTTTAAACTAATTTGCAAAGCTTCAAAATCCTTGCTGTGCATGGAATATTGATCATATGCAGATTGATAATTTGTTTTTATAGTCCCTAAAGTTTCTAAAAGTGTTTTAAGTTGCTTTATTTCTTGATCAAACTTTTGCTTTGATTTTTTCTTCATATTAATAGTTTTCACTAATTCATTACTTGCCTTTTTACCTACATCAAACTTTTGCAATATTTTTTCTAATGCTTCTACATCTTTAGTAATTTGCTCTTGTAAAATTTCCATGCGCTCAATGGCAGATTTACGCTTCTTTTCCTCCTTTGAAATTTTAAACGCGCGCAAACTTTCGCCATTTTTAACTTCACCTTGTAATTGTAGTAGTGCCGTATATTTAAGTACTTGTTCTGAAAGTGCTTTGGTCATATCTTTTAAATCATTTTCTGCTATTTTTTGCATATTTTTTTGCGCAGAGCAATCTTCAGACATTGTTCTTAAACTTTCTCTTAGTTGTTGTTCTTCTTCTTTAATAGAATTTATTAAGTCATCTGTAACCATATTTTGTTTCATAAATTCTTGGCTTGACGCTTTAAACAAAATGTCAATTTTAGAAGCTATAGACTCTGTAAATTTTTGTAAAATGCTTTCTAAATGAGGTTCTAAATATAATCTTACTTCATTGTGTATTGTCATTTTAGAATCATTTTGAATGTTTGACAAGCTTTGCATTGCATTTGTAACAATTGAAGTTGATTCTGATTCTAGCGCGTTTAACGCCCCACGAATTTTTTCTTTGATTTTAGTATCAAACGTTTGTGCATCTTCCGATATTCTTTGGATTTCTTTTAAAGCATCATAACTATTCATTTTTATATTTTACCGCCAAACTAAAAAATAAATTTTTTTAACTTATATAAAATAAAAAATGGACTCTACTCAAAACTTAACAAGAATTATTGTGGTTGTATTTATTGTAATTATTATTGCAGGGTTTATTATAAATAATAACAGTTCCAAAGATTTTACAGTAAATGGCGAATTAAAAGTAAATAATGGAAATATTACTGTAACAGGAGACGGAGATTTAACAGGGTCTGTAAAAACGGAATATGTTACTTTACCAGACTACGCATCAAAATCAGAAACATATTTGTGGGCAGATAAAAATACATTGTTATGGCAATCTGGAATAATAGGAACAATTCCACCAAGAGAATCTGATGTGTTTGGTTGGACATCAAAACTTGCTCAAACATCAAATTTTCCGCAACTTGCATCTAATGCAACATTGAGCCAAGTTATTTCTGCATACAATAATTTATTAGTAGAATTTTATAATCGTGGAGTTATTTTTGCAAATCCTACACCCCCAGGGAAAGTTGTCCACGCGTATAATGTATTCAGTAATCCCAATGTTACAGTTCCTGATCCTGCATTAGATCCAAATGATAATGTTCCTTTTAATAATGGTGGAAACGATCCTACACCAAGAAAACAAATGGCTCATGGATTTTTTAATTTGAAAAATAATGTAGATATTGGTAATATTACAAATATTGATCAAATTCAAAGCGTTCAAGTAAATTTTTATGCAGAAGTCAATAGGGGTGGATTAGATTATTCTGATGCTAGATTTGGATTACAAATGAATGATTCTGCTCAATTTTATTATGATTATGCAAATCAATTTGTTCCAGCATCACGATATGGAGATAATTGGCCAACACCCATTGGCCGAAACATAAGTAGTGGTGCTATAAGCAATGACCCTAATCCTCCAACCGATTCAAATGACATGTATATTTATGACAGAAATACTCTGGTTAGATGGTTTTGTGATCCCACTAAAACAGATGGAACATTATTAGATAGTTTTGTGTTTGATGCGAATTGGTTTGTTGGATATGCTTCAGCAACTTTAAAAAGATGTAGATTTACAAGATTTGTCATAAATTATATAAGTACTTGATAAAAATAAAAATGGCTTTAAATAATATGCATGTAAAAGAAATTGATAAAAATTTATATTGTAAATGGATGAGTGGGCATGGAACATTTGCAAGAATGGGCGTACAGGGGGATGGGTCATGCTTTTTTCACAGTTGTTGTGCTTTACTCAATAAAAAAAATTACTTATTTTTATCGAACGACGAACAAAAAGAAATAGCGTATGAATTTAGGTGCGAATTTACCAAAAAGTTTACTTTAAATGATTATAATGAATTGAAAACATCGGAAACAAAAGATTTTGAATCTGCAAAAGATGGGTTTTGTATTCCAAAAACTTGGGCCGATGAAATGATGATAAAGTTTGCGTCCAGAGTCCTAAATCTAAATTTAATTTTTCTTGATTTAAAAAATAATAAAGCATATTGTGGTGTACATGGCCAAGAAACTATTGATAGCATGTTTAAAGATAAGATGATACATCAAAATATGGGTTTGGTTGCATGGGTAGATAGATCACATTTTGAACCTTTTGTTAGAGTGGATGATGCAAATACTGGCCTAATAACAACTATTTTTGAACCATCTAAAAATCAAAAAGATTTAGAATTTACGCGCGCTTTAGTGGGTGAATATATGAGTGGATGTAAAATTAAAAAATGAGATTTATAGAACTAAGTGCATAGTACTTTCTTTCTGAATGTTGTAGTCCGAAAGAGTTCTACCATCTTCTAGCTGCTTACCTGCAAAAATAAGACGTTGCTGGTCAGGAGGAATACCTTCTTTATCTTGCACCTTGGATTTTACTTGCTCAATCGTATCACTGGACTCCACATCCAAAGTAATTGTTTTTCCAGTTAATGTTTTTACAAAGATCTGCATTTTATTTTTATATCAATTGCTAATAGTGTCCAATTTTTTTAGAACTTAATTAAAAAAATTTTAAATGAATGAAATGAAAGTTTGCAATGATTGTAAAATTGAAAAATCTTTAGACGATTTTTATAAATTGGGTAATAAAGGAGGAAAAAGAAATAATTTCTTGCATATTTGTAAGCCTTGTTCAAGAAAAGAAGTAAGTTCAAGAGGGCCACAAAGTAGATATAAAAAAAGGTACAATTTGACAGTTGACCAAGTAGAAGAAATGTTACGGGCACAAAATTCATTGTGTGGAATATGTAATATTGAAATTCATTTAGGACACGATCAAATTGACGATCATAGGAAAAAAGCAACAGCGTGTGTTGATCATGATCATCAGTATGGGTATATTAGAGGATTACTTTGCGATAATTGTAATAAAGGATTAGGTAATTTTAGAGATTCGCATTTTATATTAAATAATGCTCAGCATTATTTAATTGCGCATGAATCTTTGTATAACGAAAAGCAACAACAATAGGAATACAATCCTTAACAACCATGTAGTTATAAATCTCTCCGTTATTGGTGTTTTTTTCCAATGATGCGTCAATTTTAATTTTGTAGTAATTGAATTCAAAGCTCGTAAATAGTTTTCTTGTTGGCCATCAAAATATTGTAATGCAGGTAAATGTAGAAAAAATGCCCCTTTTAAATTTAATGTATCTAAAATAGAATTTTCATTATCTTTAGCAGGAAAAAATGATCTAGTTACAGATGTTTGAAATAATACATTATTATAATCTATTGTAGTAATTTTGGGAAACGTGTTAAAATAATCACATAACGCAATTTGATCATCCGTATATTTTTTTTTCAAAGCCCAATCCCAAAATTTTAACAGATTTTTAGCTTTTCCACAAATTAAACCACTATTCACATATTTTCTATTTGATAAATGTTCCCTATTTTTTAATGGTTTGCATATACCAAATAAACATGTCGTTTCACCACTACTTACAATTTCATATTCATTAAAATGTTTGTAAAATTGTTTTTCAAAATCAGCACTATGTTTTATAGGTAGAGTATCATACGCATCCACACACATAACTAATTCATTTGGAGACAATTTTTCTAATTCTGATGAAAATAATTTCATTTTTGTTCGAAATCCTTCCCATTTTAAATTTGTATTTCCTAATAATTCATAACCTAAATAAGGACACAACAATTTTAAAATTTTATACTCTTTTTTTTCCGTGTCAGTTGTACAAGTAAAAACTTTCATATTTTATTTTAATAAATAAATGCGAATTTTATCGTCTATTATACTTGCAAGTGTAGCTTTGATTGCCACATATTTTGGTGGAATGTTTTTTGAATTTGTATTATGCGGATTTACCGCTTTAGCTACCTTGGAATGGGCATGCATGGACGTTTATGGACTTAAAACTGTTGGATATTTAATGATTTATTTGTTTTATAAAAGTATTTTAGCTTTACGGCAACATCATGTGGCAAAATTACTGCGCGTATTTACGATTGTATGGATTAGCGACATTGCAGCTCTTGTCTTTGGAAAATATTTTGGAGGACCTAAACTTAATAAATTTATAAGTCCCAATAAAACGTATGCTGGTATTGCAGGAGGATTAGCTATAGGTACTTTAAGTGGACTTGTTCTTAACCTATATTTTCAAAACTATACTCCTAAAATGCTATTAGAATGCTTCTTAATTTCGTGTGTAGCATTATGTGGAGATTTATTTGAATCATTTGCAAAACGATTGGCACAAGTAAAAGATTCAAATTTACCAGGACTTGAAATTCCTGGACATGGTGGATTTTTAGATAGGTTAGATTCTTTAATTTTTGCAGCTCCATTTGCATACTATGTATTAAATTAAAAATGCAATTTTCGGCATTTGGATTTACTACTACTGAAATTGAATTTATGGTACAAGTTTTAAATCACCCAAGAGGATGGAATGTGCCTTTCTATTATAATGCGCAAACAAAAAAAATACAAGTTTTTAAAATGATGGGTAATGAAATTGATACGCTATTCAAAAGTAATGATCTTGTAGGTCTTAGTGTGTGTGACAGAACAAATCCTCAAAATATAAAAATTTATTTACGTAAAGAAAATTGGGATTCTATTCCTCAAGTTTCAGGCTATAATTCATTACAACAATACAGAATTTATTTGATTTTACATGAATTTGGGCACGCTCTTGGACACGACCATGTAAAATGTAAAAGAAGTGGAGACCCTGCCCCTGTCATGTTACAGCAAACCAAAGGTACAGGGCAGTGTTATCCTGATCCTTGGGTTGTTAAAGTTTAAGGTATTGAATCCTCTTGAGTTAGTAATCCTCTTGTTCTAATTTTGTATAAAAAATATAATCCTAATCCACCTAAAAAAGAAATTGAAATACCATTCGTTACACCTTCTGCAAAAGCATACATCATTTTATTTTTATTGCGGTGAAATTTATTTTTTTTTTTCAAAAATTTATAATTAAAAAATGTGGTGGAGTTTTTTTATGGGAGCTTTTACGTATGCCGCTGTACAAAACGGCTATGTTTTAAAAACTTTGGAACAAATTGTTCCCAGTGGACCTTATAACAGTATTGTACTTATTTTATCAGTATCTTCATTAATGATTCGCATTGCTAAACTAAAATTATTAGAATGCTTAAGATCCTGTAAACGTACAGAAGTAGTTGTAGATGAAGAAACCGTACCCGAAAAACCTACACTTAGAATGAGAAAGCCTCGAGTTGTCAAAGACTTTTTAGAAGAAAATGGACACTTAAATAAAAACTTTTAATTTTTTATATAAAATGAAATCACGTTTACCTGAAAGTCGTGCACTTGCTTTAAAATCTGCAGAAGAAGAAGCAGAGCGTATATTTCAAAAACCCACAACTAAAATTGAAATATTTTCAACAACATCAAAATTAAAGAAAAATAACAATTCATTAATTTCCATAAATCTTGGAGAAAATGTACCATTAAAAACCAAGGCTCTCGATAATTGGCCAGAATCAACAAAAGCGTTATGTTTGCACTGCTCCGAACATATTTTGAAAACTCCATTGCCTGCTGTTAAATATCATGATGCTAAAGATGACAAGTATTGGGTATATGGTTATTTTTGTAGGCCATGTTGTTCATTAGCCTATGTACAAGAGCATCCTGGAACTGATACTGGAAGGTGCATGATGTGGACGCAAACTGTGCTACGAAAATATTTTGGTGTTACTGGAATAATGAATATTGCACCACCAAGAGCATCTTTGGAAAAATTTGGAGGTAAATTAACCTTAAATGAATTTTATGGAAAACCTTTGGAAACGTTTAAATGTATGCATACACCACCATTTGTCACATTTGCAATGTATGCTGAGATTACTAAAATTAGCAATGAAAGTTCAAATAATACTGTAGTAAATTTAACAAGACCTTTACAACGAACAGAACCTATTGCAGAAAGCGAAGAAACTGGAAAAGTACCTCTCATATTAGAATATCTAGCTAAAAGAGGATTAATGAAATCTGAGGAAGTCATTAAAACATCTGAACTTCCTCCAAAATCTACCAAAAAGGCAAAAATTAGTAAAATGGAAACATCCACGAATTCTGGGGAAGGATTGGGTAAATATTTAATGCAATAATTTTTTTTAAAATTTAGGTTTACTATACTTTTTAGTGCAAGTTTATAGATACTCTCACGTTTTGCGTGTGTCCATTTTTTTATTCAAAAAATTTGCGCCACAAAACACGCGCGTGAAAAAGATGGACACGGTGCGTGCCCAAATTTCTTTTTGCTTTGTCATCTCTACCCTCCCCCCCTCCACCCCTCCCTTTTCTTTTTTCTCATCGCTCATTATTTGACTTTTCTTTTCACTTTTTTTTTCTCGCAGGAAATCCTTTCTTCCGAGTACAAATCTCTGTGTGGCCCACAAAACATTGTCCCACTCCCCCTGTTTCTTGAACCCATTTCTTCTAACACCGAGGATGTCAAGAAGTATGGCGACGAAATTTTCGCGCAAATCATTGCGGAGGCGGCTAATGCGGATGTTGGCGAGGATGTTGGCGAGGACAAGCTTTTATCCGAGGACTTTTTACCAGAGTACAATCCTGACTTCAAGTTTGACCAAGCCCCTTCCAAATTTGTTTACAACCCCATCATTGTGCCCATCAGCGATTGTTTTGTGGAGTTACCTTTTCGTTTTCCTCAGGGCGCTTCTTCGGACGAAAAGTTTATTTGGCTCAAAGAGCGCAAAAATACAACCCTGCAACTTCACAATGCAAATCCCTACTACTTTTCCAAGCACAACTTCTTACCTCCTATGATCTCTTCTCAAAAGCTTGCCATCATTGCTCTTTTGTCCAAATGCTTTTCTTCTTTGATTGGGTCATTCAAATGCTGGTTTGGATTTCACAAGACAAATGGCCCAAATCGTTCATCCATTATCAAAAATTTTGAGGGTATCGAAATTATCTACTTTTCTTCCGAGGAAATCAATGCGCATGATTCTTTGGAAGCCATGATTCCATTTTTCAAGCAAAATATTTTTGACCGTTTTAATGAATTGAATGCGGAAATTACTATGGAGCAAATTGAATCTGCCTTAATTATTATGGAACGTCCTAATATAATACCTGAAATTCGTGATCGTGTTCCTCGTGCTTCCAAACCCGTTGTTCGTTTTGAGCCTGTTATCCCAATTCCTCGCAAGCGTAAATTAATTATTCCTGACGAAGAATTTGGTGCTGAATCGGATGATGAGGAAACCACTACCTTTCTTTCTGCTGTCGAGAAACTGAATCGTGTTGACGTGGTAGCTTCTGTTCAAATTGACAAGGCAATTGAAAAGGAAATTCCTATTATTTCTGCGGATTCGCCTGAACTGCCTGTTTATGCTCCTTCGCCTGTACTTCCCCCAGAGCTTCCCCCTATCTATGGTTTGGTTGGCATTCCTTATTTTGATGAAGAGCCTATTGTTTCTGGCGGTTTGGATATTATTGCATTGCCCAAAGCCAAGAAAGCTAGGGTGGCACCTTCTGGAACTCGGCGCGAAGCAATTTTAACTACGCTGACTCCTAAAACGTCTTGGATTAATTCTACAGAGGGCGAGGTTTGGATTCAGGCATGGAAGATTTATTTTTGTGCGCGCTCTTCTTATTCCACTTCTAAGGAAATTATTGCAATGCACAAGTCAAATAAAACTATGGGCTTTGAAATTGCGCGCACTACGGAAATCATTCAATTCATTATTTCAAAGGTGAAGGAGGATGACCTCATTATTCACGGAATTATGCTCGCCATGTTTTTCAAAATGATTTATTGCCTTGATTTGCAGCCTGCTTCATGCCCTACGGATGCATATGTTTCGCCTCTTGTTAATTCTAGGAAGTTGGGTAGTGAGCGCCGCCCTTCCGATTCGTTAAAGCCTGTGAAGGAAAAGTGTTTTGGCCTGGCACTTCCTCGCGCAAATGTAAATAAGCGCTCGAAAGTTGACACGGATGCACATGCCGAAGAGCTGCGCTTTTTAATCAATGCAATTAACAGCACTCTGGAAATTGCGCTTTCGGATGGTATGGTGCCTGCACAGCACACTGTGATTTCTACTATTTCTGCAATTTTGGGAAAATATCAGCCTTATCAGCTCAAGCCATTTGGCTATTGTGTTGGTTCTTGTTGGGCATATTTACCTGATGATTGTGATATTAATGTGTGGGGAGACATTCAATACATTGGGCGTATTGTTGCAACCTATGCATCATGTGTGCGCAAGGGCGCTGTTATGGGTACCATTGTGGGTGATTTGGGTTATCAGGTGGGTCAATTCTTGCCCCCGTTTTTGGGTCCTGAAAGTGATTATGTGGGTGATTCTGCGCGTGGCGATGCGGCACTCAATAGAGTGATGTATGGTGACCAGGCCCCTCCTCCTAAGCCCCATGACTATATTTTTGAGGCATTTGTGCCTTATCAAAACGTTGACGTTTAAAATACTTTTAAACTACAAGTTTAAGTATGAGTTTTAAGTACTCGTTTAAGTAGGAAAATTAAAAATTTAATTTATGATATAAGGTAATAGAGCTGTACCATTAAAAGAACCTAAACCACTACATTGATCTATTCCGCGAGACGCATAATATAACCCTTTTCCTAAATCGTCAATATTTCCTAAAAGTATATCTCTAAAAACATTGGTATGAGTAGATGCATTATATAATTTTGAAGTTATGTTTGTAGAATTATTGCACAATCCTAAATATGCACTAAATGCAGGAGAAACGGCACTAGTCCCCCCAACCGTAGTATATGCACCATTGAAATATATTGACCATCCATTATTAGGATCTGCACTCATAGCAATGTCGGGGCTTGATCTATTATTTACTAATGCTGTACCAAGTAAAGATGGCGCGCTAATTTCAAATGTTTGATCTGATGTTAATTGACTTGTGTGTTTTTTGAAAATATAACTTAAGCCACCACCACCACCCCATTTATAATATGGATCATAAGACCATACTGATTCACCTTGAGAAGTTACAGATGTTCCGCCACATGAAATGACATTGGGACTACTTGATGGAAAATCTACGCTTAAAAATCCAGTGCCATCATCTGCTGCATTGTCTCCAGAAGCGCAACAAACTGCTATATTGTTAGTATTACATAATTTAAATAATGTGTCATATTTTATTAAATCGGCAGGCGCATAGTTCAATTCACTTGAACCCCAAGAAATTGATATGATTCTCGCCATTCCACTAAATCCCATTAAATAATTTCTAGCAGCATCAATAGCATTATAAAATCCTAGCGTAGTATTTAATCCAAAAAATACTTTGATTTTTGCGGATGGACAAAGTGTCATTGCAATTTCAATATCTAAAGTGTTTTCAATAGATCCATCCGATGTTGATAATTTTCCAGTACTTGGCGCATTTTTAGTTCCGTCTACATTTTGATAAGTTGGTACTTGAAATGAAGCAGTTGAATATCCATTTGCAGTCCAATACGTTTTCAAATCATTTACATTATAAGATCCGCCCAATGATATGATGCATATTAATGGAGGTTTAGAAGTATTTTGCTGTGCAGGAAAATTGTAATATTGCCCCACAGCTTTACTTAATTTAGGTGCACTTGCACTTAGGGGTTTTATTTCTTTTAAAGCATGAAATCTAGGCTTTATATTTTTAGTAAATGATTCAATACGTGGAGATAGCGTTACATTGTACTTGTAAGTAATTAAATACACTATTACACCAAAAATTATAAAAATTAATAAATATGTAAATGTACTATTGGATGTCATTTTATTTTATGCAAACTACTGATTTTATTTTATGCAAATTACTGTAATGCTCTTGAAGCAAAAACATTACATGCATTGGCACCTGTAAATGTTGCAGCCGAATTTTGCATTGCTGTTTCAATTGCCTGATTTGTATTGTTGCGCACGTGGTAGTCATTGTAACCACCTACGCCCCAATTTACAACAAACCCCACAAAAATAAACAATGCCCAATCCTTATAATCTAAAGAACGGAAATTTTGTAGCAGCAAATAGGTAATTAATGCAGAGCCAAACGATATTATTAAAGCTCTGCGCCATTGTATTGTGGATTTTTTGTTTACGGAATTAACATAATTTTGTGTGCATATGTAATTATTGCACTGCTGCCTTGCGTCTCCAGATATTTGTGTTTCTATATTGTAAGTTTTTGTTAAATTAGTAATACTAGTGTTACATTTATATTCCCCCCAAAGCGCAAAAAATAATAGTACACCTCCTGCGCCCAATAAAATTTGGCCGCTCATTGTTTTTATTTTTCTAAAATGTTTTTTACAAGTCAATCAAAACTTGTTAAAAAAAAATCTCTTGGATAAATAAAAAATGAAATTATCGCAATGGAATAAATATGCAATTGTGGCCCATACATTAGCCTTTTTTGGTTTGCTTGGTTTATATTCTTACTACAAAAAATCACACAAACATGTTAAAGCGGATTTATATAGAAGCGCGCTACCTTCCAAAGCAGATTTATCCACACAGTGCAATTCAACAGGTGAGCCTGTTCCTCAAGGTGCAGGTCAATGCGTAACTGCTCCCATCTTAGGTGTACCCGTAAAAGCAAACGTGAGTTTTAATATAGTATATGGATGCTTGTTTTTCTTTGCATTTACAGCATTTGCCCATTTGTACTATTACACAGATGGGTTTCATAGTGGAAACTACACAAAAGTTATTGCGAAAGGTTGGAACCCTTATAGATGGGCTGAGTATGGCGTGTCTGCATCTGTCATGTCTATTTTAATTGGTTATGCATTAGGAATTACAGAATTCCCTTTTCTTGCAAACTTGGCTTTAATAACTGCTGGAATGCAAGCAAGTGGATATGTAGTTGAGAGTGCACTAAGACAACCTATCATAAATAAAGATGTTGTAATAGGAGCTACGATTGGTGGATGGTTATTGTTTACTGCAATGTGGGGTCCTTTAATTTACACATTTTGGTCAAGAGTAAATGATGTAAATTTAAATTATAATGATATTATTGATTCTGCAACAGGAAAACCATTAAAAGTACCAAATTTTGTATGGTTTATTGTAGCAATACAATTATTTAATTATGCAAGTTTTGGATTAATTCAATTGAAACAAGTAAGAGCTGCTTTTAAAGATATGCCAATTCCATTTTCTAAAATTGAAGCTAATTACCTAAAATTAAGTTTTGCAGGTAAGTTAGGTTTAGCTGGTGGTTTAGCTTATGGACTTATTTATAGAACTAAGAATTGCATATAGTGTGTCCAAATTTTTTTAAATGAATGTTTTCACAAAACAAAATAAAATGGCATGGCGTAAAAGAATTGCAAGAGACATAAAAGATTTACAAGATAGTGGATTTAGTGTAACTGGAGAAGACAATGAAGAATTCAGTTTAAATTTGTTTTTGAGTGTTGTGAAAGGACCTAAGGATACGCCATATGAAAATTGTGAGTGGCAATTACGATTTACAATTCCTGATGGCTATCCATTTGTAAGTCCAAGTGTAGGATTTGTACAGAAAATCTATCATCCTAATATTGATGAAGCAAGCGGAAGTATTTGTCTGGATGCACTCAATAAAGCATGGTCTCCAGCGTTTACTATCAAGCATTTATTGGATACTGTAATACCGTATCTGCTCACTTATCCGAATCCAGATGATCCTTTAAATAGAGAAGCTGCACACCTTCTAAAATCAAATCCCCATAACTTTAAAAAGAAAGTGGTGGAACATTCTAAACAAAACTCATATACTAAATAACAAGTTTTTTCATATTTAAATGTTTTAGATTGGGTGATTCACGTAAATGATGAAAGTATGGATGTATCATCATTTCTAATAATAAATTTGACGGACATTGCGATTGTAATAATAATTGATCCTCTTCATGTAATCTAAATTTAGATGTAAGATTTTTTATGTCAAAATATTTAGGCGGAATAAACACACAAATAAATTCGCGTAAATTTGTATGTAATTCAGTATTTAAAATAGATCGCGTCAGAGCATCATACATTAATAAATGAATATCAAAATATTCACACACGTGTGTATTTAATCCAAAATCTTTACTATGCAAATTCCTGGATTTTAATTTGTCACATTGACTCCAACACAATTCCAAATCAATAAATTTAATATTTACATTTTGTGTCTTCCATTTCCTTGTTAATCCACTATCCAAATCACGCTCCAAAACAATTTCATAAACTTTTTCTTCGCCTCTCGTAACTAATAAATTATCCGATTTTAAATCATTATGTCGAAAACCCTTATATTGTTTACGTAAATGTAATAATGCAAATAAAATTTGAAATAGTGCTTCTCGAAATTGCATGTCTTGACCAAACTTTGCTAAATCGCCCAGCGTACTTATATTATTTTTTAAAGGTTCAATAAACTCTGTTAATACTACTGTACATCTTTTAGTACAATAACTCCAAAGTAATGCAGCAATTTCATCAAAACCCTTAAGTTCACGCAAATTATGTAATTCATCTTCCAAAGCAACTTTTCGTCCATCTTCAAAACTAAACTTTGCAATTAATTTTTTTTGTGTCTCCAAGTCTTTTAAAATGCGTACTGGTTTCGATGGTAAGCCTGGACTTGTGCGCAATGACTCAAAAAAATTACTTAGATCTCTCAAGTCAATTTTTTTGTCAATCCCTTTCCCATCATAATTTAAAATACTCAGCATTTTTTTTATAAAATTATTAGCGTAAAAGTAAAAATGTTAACGGGAGGTGCTTATACAAATACAAAAAAATGGACAGAACTAATTCATCATGGACCTTTGTTTGTGCAAGAATATAAGTATCAAAAAATACCCATAAAATATAATTCAGAAGACTTGGTGTTGCCTCCCCTAGCAGAAGAATATGCTTATTATTATGCTAGATTACCACCTACCGAATTTCAAAATGAATTAAGAAACACAAACTTTTGGAATGATTTTAAAATTATGCTGCCTACACAAATGCAAAATGCCAAGTTACAAGACTTTGACTTTACAAATTTATTGAATTATGAAACACCCAAACAATCATATGACGAAAAATATAAGTTTGTTTGGAAAGACGGAGAAAAATTTAATATTGGGCAAGTTTTTGTAGAACCTCCAGGTATTTTTATGGGTAGAGGTGTACATCCCCTAACAGGTAAAATAAGACACAGAATTTTACAAAAAAATGTTACAATCAATACATCAGAACCTGAAAAATTTACAGGATGGGCCAATGTTATTAGTGATCCCACTTTAACTTGGACAGCGTCGTGGAAGGATAATGTGACCCAAAAAACAAAGTATATTATGCCACAATTTTATCTAAATGATAAACAAAAATTTGATTTAGCTCAAAGCCTGAATCCTCAAAAATTAAGAGCAGAATATCAAAAGGATTTATTAAGTAGTAATTTACAAAAAAAACAATTGGCCACTGCGCTTAGTTTTATAGATTACTTGTCATTGCGAATTGGCAATACTAAATATGACGATGAAGCGGAAACACAAGGCACAACAACTTTGCAATCAAAAAATATCATGTTGCAAGATAATAATTTTGCACTAATACATTTTACGGGCAAAGATTCTTTAGAATATAAGAATAGAGTTCAATTAACACCACAAATTTATCAAAATGTAAAAGAATTTCAAGCTCAAAAATCAAAAGAAGATTTATTATTTGATCAAATTGATGCGCAATTATTGAATGAATATTTAAAAACGTTAATGCCAAATTTAACATCGAAAGTTTGGCGCACACATAACGCATGTAAATTATTTCAATCTGAATTACAGAAAAATCCTACATTAGAAGGTTTTAGGGCAGCCAATGAAAAAGTTGCAAAAATGTGTAATCATTTAGCAAATGGTAAATTAAATTTAGGAACAAGTCTAGCAAACTATATTGATCCACGTATTATAACAAGTTTTGCGGCACGAAAACAATTTGACTTGGATCAATTAGTTACTAAAACACAGGCTCAAAAATATGAATGGGCAAAACAGTATAAAAACTTTAGTTTTTAATTATGCGTTAAAATAAATAAATTATACTTTTTTAAATAAAAAAAAAATGGAAGATTTTGATCATATATACTATGCTAATAAATATTCCGATTTAAAAACTACATTTGGGTTTAACGAATATAAATTAAGACGACATTGGTTGGATTTTGGAAAAAATGAAAATAGATTTAAAAATAGAATGGAAGAGTTAGACTTTGTTAAAAAAGCTACATCGAAACTTAACGAAACTAAAGCAGCAGAAATGAAAGCTGAGCCCGTATTAAATAATAAAATTTTGGGCGATAATAAAGTTATTGTTTTTGTGCAATCTCATGATTTAATAAGTTTTAAAACGGCAAATGAAAAATTTAAACAATTTCCTTGGGCATATCCAGTATTGGTAAAGAATGCAAATGTAAATAATGTTTTAATGGAAAATAAATTTTTTGTGGAATTTCAAGACAATGTTGATGAACGAGTGTACAAGGACTTTGAATTTATTGGATTCATGTCTTATTCCGCCCAATCAAAAATTAATATAAATGAAGCAAATAAAATTATAACAAATTATGATAAAGGGAATTTTTATCATTTTGCTGCAAATGGTTGCATTTTATCAGCTTCAAAATATGTTAAAAGTCACCCCAATTTTTTAGAAATTTGGGATGATGTATTTGCAAAAATTTTAGGGTCTACAAATGAAGCTATTGATAATAACTATAATTATTTTATTATCAAAAAAGAAATATTTTTTGAGTATCAAAAGTTTTTAAAAGAAATTATTCCTTGTTTATTAGAACACCCGTTAGCTTTAACGGATGCTAAATATGTGACGGGTTTAAACAAGGTTAAAAAATTAAATTTATTAACAAATAATTTAGGGTTTTATCCACACGTTCCATTTGTTTTAGAAAGAGTTATTGTAAATTGGGTAAAATATTTCAATCAATCCAATTTATCAAAAATATGGAAGGTGTTTATTTTTTCTGTTAATATAGGTAAATATGATGACGATAAAGAACATGTTTTGCAAAACACTAGGCATTCTATAACGTTTAAAACGTTTAGATCAAATGAATTAAATTTTGAAGGGAGGCATACGTATGAAATTTGTCATAGATACCGAATGGGAACGCATTTTATGAATTTAGAAGATTACGATATTGCTATATATTTAGATGCAAATGTTCAAATTATAAAGTCTGATTTTGTGGATTCTATTGTAAATAGTTGTCTTGAAGAAAAATGGGATTTTTTAATGAGTAAACATGAACAAAGATCAAATGGATTACAAGAATTAATTGAATGCACAAATAGTAGTAAATTTTCTAATGCTGGACTTTTGTATCATAAAAATTTAATTGGACATGATAGAAGTCAATTGTGCTGGTGTGGTTTTAATGCCCAATGGCTTCAATCTCCAAATAGACAAACAGTAGTGAATTGTTTAGATAAGTGGTGGTTTTATTTAAAAGAGGACCCAACTGGAGTTTGCAATGATCAAATTATTTTTCCATTTGTGAAAAGTCAATTTAATTTTAATATGAAATATATTTGTCCTCAATATCTTCAGAATGATTTGTTTAGCATTGTTATAAACAATAATCATGGATTAAATTATGTGAATTACATTAAAAAAGTTTTTAATACAAGACAATATTGTAAAACTTACGGTTTAGACTTTGAAGACAAAAAAGAAGCATTTACTTTTTTTATTGAAAACGGATTAGATTTAGGACACAAATTAGTTACAACCAAAAAATCGGTTGCAGTAATTGTTTTAAATTATAAACGACCTAAAAATATTATTGAGCAAATTTTACCCCAATTACTACAGTGTGATATTGTTACAACCATTGTAATTGCACACGGAGATAAAGAATGCTGTTTTGGTTTAGATTTAAAAGAAGACGGAGAAATTGTAAGGGATGGAAAAGTTTTACACGTTGGTGATTTTGAAGCAAATAATAATTATAAATGCTGGAGAAGATGGTTGTTAATTCATAAGTTATTTAATATGAATTTATTGAAAGAAGAATATGTGCACTCTCAGGATGACGATATTTTATTTGAAAATGACATAATATTAAATTTGGTACAAAAATATGAAGACACTACTTATCCTTTAATATCTGCAGTGGAAGGAAGAAATATTAAAAATTTTAAGTATAACTTTGATTGTGTGGCTGGCAATTGCGACATTGTTATTGGAAGATCTATTTTTACGACAATTGAAACTATTTGTGAGGCCGTAAACAAATCTTATAACATACCCCCAAATATTCTTGCTACAAGTGATGATATTACAATATCTTTTTTAACGCAAAAGAAATGCCATTTTGCCATGTGTGCAAAATACACAAATTTAGATGACAGTTTTGCGTTGTCTAAATTACCTACTCATTTAGAAACGAGAAATAAAGGAGTTCAATATTTTTTAACTAAATTTAAAGTTGCAGTATATTCTTGTAATTTTGGCAACTATAGAAACGAAATTCGCAATGGAATAGACGCAATAAATTTTTGTGATAATGTAAATTATTATTTTTATACGGACAATGAAGTAATAACATCCGAAAAATGGAAAATAATTTACACTCCTTTAATTGAAAGCAAAGATCAAAATATTATTACTAGTGAAAGACTTACAAGTAAAAACATTAAATTTGTAACTCCTAAAGAGTTAAAAAATTACGATATTGTTATTTGGTGTGACTCAAAATGTTTGCAAAATTTAAACTTTATTACATTTGAATTAAATAATTGGTTTTATCAATCTGCTTATAACATGATTTGTTTAAAACATCCTATACGAAATACTTTGCAAGAAGAAATACTATTTACTTTAGTCATTGAGTATGAAAATAAAGTACAAGGCAGAAAATATTACGACGAAATTAAAAGATGTTTAATTTCGTCTAAATTAATAGATACGTGCTTTATTGTAAGAAAAAATAATGCTACTATTAATGCTTTTCAAAAAGTATACGATTTAATGTGCGAAAAAGAATTAAAAAGAGATCAGAATGTATTTAATTATGCAATGGAATTAGAAAAAATTTTTGAAGATCAAATTTTTCTTTTCAAAAAAATTGAAGAATTAAATAATTTACTATAAATAAAATGCTTTCCAGTTTTTCGCCGCAACCACCCTATATACCCAATACTGGAAAAGCCAAAGTTTTTGTTTTAGCGTGCATTGACCCTAGATTCACTTCTTATTTGTCGTGGTTTTTAAATTATCAAAAACAGTTAGGACACAATTATGATTTGTTTGTTCTAGCTGGTGCAAGTATTGGTGTGAATCAAGCTATTAGTGGAAGTCCTCATTTTCCATTAGCAAATCCTCTAAGCACCCCTCCCGTATTTCCTACTTGGAGCACAACATTTATTGATAATTTAAGAGTTGGTATTGCTTTACACAACATTACTAATATTTGGGTATTTGATCATTCAAGATGTGGAGCTTATCAAGCATTCTTAAATTTAGGTACAGAATATGAAACAGACCAAAATCATATTGATCAAATTGCAACTCTTTACGCTTATTTACAAACTAATCCTGCTGGATCGCCAAATTTACCTACAGATGTTGCAGACATTGATTTAAGTAATTTAAATTATAGAGGGTTTTTAATGGACATTGATGGACGTATTAGAATGGTTGAAACTGATACAAACGATGAAAACCATTTAGAAGATGTAGAATTAAATTTTAGTGTTGATCAAGTTAATCAACTGTGGAAATATGCAACTATTGCTCTTGGTATTTTTGTGTTCATTCAAGCTATACGGAAATAATTTATTTAAAAAAAAATATGAAAATTTTTTTGTTTACACATACTGATGAAGTTGACGAACGATTATTAAAATCAAACATTGAAATTATTAATTTAAATTCAAGTACTTTTTCTGATAAATATTTTGAAAGCAGAGGCTATGAATTAATAAATTTGCCACAAGACGAAAATGAAACTGTATGCTTTATTTCGCCCAGCGTTTTTTTAAAAACACAATTTAATATTAATACATTATTTTTAGACCCTATTAATGACAATCAAATTAAATGCTTAATGGAACCAAATAATATATCACTGTATTGGTCACAAATATCTCATGGTAAAAAATTCATTATTTTGTGGAACTATTTTCTTGAAAAAATGGATTTACTTCAATTTTCTGGACAAGATTTTACAAATTGTAATTGCAACATGTTTTACATAAAATGTAAACAAGCAAAACAATTTAAAAATTTTATTTGCGACGGTATTCGAGTTATTGAATCATTTACTGGATATTATAAAGAACTTTTAAATTCAGACTCTGGTTATTTATCTGGAAATCTTAGCACTGCACAGCTAATAAAAAAATTTGGGTACCCCTACTATCCTTACCATCCATTTATTTGTGAAAGATTTATTGGACTTTTCGCTCATATCCATAAAATTAATTTGACTTAAAAATAAATATGCAGTCTAATGTAAATGTGCCCGAAGAATTGATGCCATATTTTGTAAATGCTGCTGGTATTGTAGATTTAGAAAAGGTTGCAATTTTTATTTCAACTGCATTAAATGCTGGATTAGAAAGACCTGTTTATGGCGCTATTGTTACCCAAGGAGGTCTTGATCTTTATCAACAACAAGTACCAAGAGGACAATTTTTAAGACTTATTATAGGCCGAGTTACAGTTGTCTTAACTCCACAATTTAGATATTTTGGTTTTTTTGGTAATACAAACGAATGGTATGAAAATGGGATCTATTTCGGCCAAAAAGTTACTGCAAAAATTAATGCGCTACTTGCACAAATACATAGACAAAAAAGACATTTTATTGCACTTGGAATAAGAGATAGACTTTCCGAATTAAAAGGAAACCCGTTTTATGAAGACAGAAATTCCACTATTCAAGTTATGCAATATCTTGGCATTCATAAACCTAAACCTAAAAATTTTCTAGATTTCTCGTTTATGAAACCTCAATCACCCCCAAAAAAAGCAGGGGACAAAAGAGGGAGAGAATCATAAAAATATTCTTTGATTTTTTATACACCACATTTATCGCACATTTGGTAGGGGGGTAACCCTAAACCGTCACTTCGTAAAAATATTTCATA
>Ga0208381_1000077_pt1 | contig 39035 bp, 36 predicted proteins | sample CryBogCBE13Jul09_FD_184572 | JGI IMG/M metagenome (GOLD analysis project Ga0208381, IMG submission 184572) | Freshwater microbial communities from Crystal Bog, Wisconsin, USA - CBE13Jul09 (SPAdes) (version 2) | ecosystem: Environmental > Aquatic > Freshwater > Lake | place: Crystal Bog...
GCAGACCTTGTTCTACAACGAGCGCTATTCCAATACCCAGCTCGAATCCAAGCGCATTCCTGATTTCGCAAAATTGGCGGAAGCGATGGGTTGCGTTGGCTTGTCGTGTGAGAAGCCAGAAGATGTCGATCGCGTTATTCATCAGGCGATGGAAATCAACGATCGCCCAGTCGTAGTGGACTTCAACGTTCATCGCGACGCCATGGTCTGGCCAATGGTTGCTGCTGGAACATCGAACGATGAGATTGTTGTCGCGCGTTCACTCGCGCCTATCTGGGATTCACAGGAGCTGTAGTCATGAGCCAACAACATCCAGATTCCGGCATCGCATCGCGCTCGGCGACCAAGGTACATACGCTCTCGGTTCTTGTAGAGAACAGCCCCGGCGTATTGGCTCGCATCGCTTCGCTCTTCTCCCGTCGTGGTTACAACATTGATTCGCTCGCGGTAGGCCCGACCGAGAATCCGCTGTATTCGCGAATGACAATTGTGATTAACGTTGAAGATCATGCCTTGGAGCAGGTCATCGCCCAGCTCGACAAGTTAATCAACGTCATTTCTATTACCGAACTCGACCCGGTCGCTTCTGTTCAACGCGAACTCTTGTTGGTCAAGGTCACCACAAATGCGACCACTCGCTCGCAGGTCCTCGAGACCGTTCAACTTTTCCGCGCCAAAGTTGTCGACGTGGCACAAGATGCCGTCACCGTCGAGGCGACCGGAAACTCCGAGAAAATCGAGGCGCTGCTTCGAGTTCTCGAGCCATATGGCATCAAAGAATTGGTTCAGTCTGGACTTGTGGCTTTGTCACGCGGATTGAAGCCAGGTTTATCAACGAACACCGACTCGAAAGGCTAGACCTCACATGGCAACCCAGTATCACGATGAAGATGCAGACCTATCGATTATCCAAAGCAAGAAAGTTGCTGTCATTGGATACGGTTCACAAGGCCACGCACACGCGCTCAGCCTGCGCGATAGCGGAGTCGATGTTCGCATCGGTTTAGCCGAAGGTTCAAAGTCGCGTGCAAAGGCAGAGGCAGAAGGACTTCGCGTTCTCTCGGTAGCCGACGCGGTGAAGGAAGCCGACCTCGTCATGTTGTTGGCACCGGATCACGTGCAACGTCACATCTATAACGAGTCAATCAAGCCAAACCTCAAGGCAGGTTCTGCGCTCTTCTTCGGTCACGGATTCAATATCCGTTTCGGTTACATCAAGCCAGAAGCCAATATCGATGTCGCGATGGTCGCGCCTAAGGGTCCAGGACACTTGGTTCGTCGCGAATATTCAGCAGGCCGTGGCGTTCCTGTCCTCGTTGCGGTTGAGCAAGATGCAACCGGTAACGCATGGCCATTGACATTGTCATACGCCAAGGCAATCGGTGGATTGCGCGCTGGCGGAATCTTGACCACTTTCACCGAAGAGTGCGAGACCGACTTGTTCGGTGAGCAAGCGGTTCTCTGCGGCGGCGCATCCCAGTTGGTTCAGTATGGCTTTGAGACATTGGTCGAGGCCGGTTACCAGCCAGAGGTCGCGTACTTCGAGTGCTTGCACGAACTTAAGTTGATCGTCGACCTTATGTACGAAGGTGGAATCGCCAAGCAGCGTTGGTCGGTTTCAGACACCGCTGAATACGGCGATTACATCTCTGGTCCACGCGTTATTGATCCACGCGTGAAGGAGAACATGAAGGCGGTCTTGAGTGATATTCAGAACGGTACCTTTGCAAAGCGCTTCATCGATGACCAAGACGCTGGTGCGCCAGAGTTCAAGTCATTGCGCGCAAAGGGCGAAGCGCACCCGATCGAAAAGGTTGGTCGCGAGCTTCGCAAGATGATGTCATGGGTCCGTGGCAACGCCAAGGATGATTACCAAGAAGGTGTAGCAGCACGTGGCTAATAAGCCGGTTGTTCTAATTGCGGAGGAGCTGAGCCCTGCAACTATGCAGGCGCTCGGCCCCGACTTCGAAGTGCGCCATTGCGATGGCGCTAATCGCGAAGAATTATTGCCCGCGCTTGCAGCAGGCGTAGACGCGGTCTTGATTCGTTCGGCAACCAAGATGGATGCCGAAGCAATTTCTGCGGCAAAGGGTCTCAAGGTTATTGCTCGCGCTGGTGTGGGACTTGATAACGTCGACATTCCTGCCGCAACCGCTGCTGGTGTCATGGTTGTTAACGCACCAACGTCGAACATCGTTTCTGCCGCAGAGCTCGCGATTTCATTACTGCTTGCCTCGGCTCGCTTTATTTCGCCCGCACACGCCGCTCTTCGCAACGGCAAGTGGGCGCGTTCGAAGTACACCGGCGCAGAACTATTTGAGAAGACGCTCGGCATCGTCGGATTTGGCCGCATCGGACAGCTCGTTGCTGCTCGCATGCAAGCCTTTGGAATGAATGTCATTGCCTATGATCCTTATTTGCAGCCAGCTCGCGCCGCGCAGCTCGGCGTGCAGCTCGTAGAGCTCGACGTGCTCTTGAAGAATGCCGACTTCATCACCATTCACTTGCCCAAGACAAAAGAAACCGCAAACTTGATTGGCGTCGATGCGCTCAAGCTCGTAAAGCCGACGGTTCGCATTGTTAACGCCGCTCGTGGTGGAGTCTTGGATGAAGCCGCTCTCTTTGACGCGCTGAAGGAAGGTCGGGTCGCTGGTGCAGGCCTCGATGTGTATGCCACCGAACCATGCACCGATTCACCACTCTTCCAACTCGATAACGTTGTGGCAACGCCGCACCTCGGTGCTTCAACCGACGAGGCGCAAGAACGCGCGGGTATTGCGGTTGCGGTATCTGTTCGCAAGGCGCTGGGTGGCGAACTCGTTCCTGATGCGGTCAACGTAAAGGGCGGAATGATTCACGAAGAGATTCGTCCAAGCTTGCCGTTGGTCGAGAAGATGGCGCAGATTGCGACATCGCTCGCGGGCGAACTCCCGGTCTCGATCGCGCTCCACGTTCGTGGCGACATATCAGGACACGATTCTTCAATTTTGGCGACGAGCGCGCTCAAGGGCGCACTCTTGGCGACCGGAGCCGAGGAAGTTACCTACGTGAACGCACCAGGTTTGGCCGCCGACCGTGGAATTACGTCCACTGTAGATACCAATCCCGAAAGTCCGGAATACCGCAGCATGATTTCGTTGCACGCCGCACTGAGCAATGGCAAGACGGTTGTTGTTGACGGAACCTTGATGGGTATTCGCAAGGTGGAGAAGATCATCGCGATTGATGGTTTTGATCTAGATCTGCCACCCACCGAAAACCTGCTCTTCCTTCGTTATGCCGACAAGCCCGGCATCGTTGGTGCAGCTGGCGGAATCTTGGGCAAGGCTGGATTGAATATTGCTGGCATGCAGGTCGCACGCGCAAATCAAGGGGGCGAAGCGCTGATGGCAATCACCGTGGACTCGGTCGTCTCAGATGCAATCGTTGCGAATGTTCAAAAAGAAACCGGCGCGGAATTTGTTCGCTCGGTAACGCTCGTTAATTAATGTGAAGGTGAATTAATGTCAAAGGTTGTAAAGCTCGCGGTCATTGCTGGCGACGGTATTGGTCCGGAAGTCGTAGGCGAAGGCCTAAAAGTTTTGGAGGCAGTGGCGGCAAAATACGACACCACTTTTGCCAAGACCGAATACGACCTGGGTGCTAAGTATTGGCACCGCACGGGCGAGACCTTGCCTGATTCGGTGCTCGCCGAGCTCGCAACCGCTGATGTTATTTTGCTCGGCGCGGTAGGCGACCCAGGTGTTCCAAGTGGTGTTTTAGAGCGCGGCTTATTACTCAAACTTCGCTTTGCATTCGATCATTACATCAACCTTCGGCCGGCAAAGTTATTCCCTGGCGTGAAGTCGCCATTGGTCAACTCCGACGCGATCGATTTCGTTGTTGTGCGCGAAGGTACAGAAGGCCCATATGTTGGCGCCGGCGGAAGCCTTGCTTACGGAACTCCGGATGAAATCGCGACCGAGGAGAGCCTTAACACTCGACGCGGTGCCGAGCGCGTTATTCGCGATGCCTTTGCTCGTGCCCAGGCTCGTCCTCGTAAGAAGCTCACACTGGTTCATAAGAACAACGTGTTGACTCGTGCGGGTGGATTGTGGACTCGTACTTTTAATGAAGTTGCAAAAGAATTTCCTGAGATCGCGACCGACTATTTACACGTGGACGCGGCATCAATGTTCTTCGTTACCAATCCAGAGCGGTTCGACGTTGTAGTGACCGACAATCTCTTCGGCGATATCTTGACCGATATCGCGGCCGCGATCTGCGGTGGAATTGGCTTGGCTGCATCGGGCAATATCAATCCGACTGGAAAGTTCCCGTCGATGTTCGAACCCGTTCATGGTTCTGCGCCGGATATTGCGGGCAAGGGCCTGGCGGATCCGACCGCGACCATCATGTCGGTGGCGATGCTCCTTTCTCATATCGGTTTGCATGATGCTGCGCGCGAAGTCGAAGCAGCCGTAGCCGCGGATTTGGTTTCACGCGGAGATGCAAAGCGTTCTACCTCCGAAATCGGCGCCGCCATCTTGCAGGCAGTGAAGTAAAGGAAGAGATATGAAAGTAAACCTGCACCCCAACACCACGCCTGCCAGCGATGCGGATCGCACCGCAAAAATTGCAGAAGGCGGATTTGGTAAGTACTACACCGACAATATGGTTGTCGCGGAGTGGCGTCTGGATTCAGGCTGGTCCGATGCAGAGTTAAAGCCTTATGGTCCGTTAACACTCGATCCTGCGACCGCGGTCTTTCATTACGGTCAGGAAATTTTTGAGGGCATGAAGGCGTATAGCCAACCCGACGGTTCAATTTCACTCTTTCGTCCACAGGCAAATGCAGAACGCTTTGCGCGCAGTGCTGCTCGACTTGCACTTCCAGAAATGCCCGTCGATTTCTTTGTGAAGACAGTTGAAGAATTGGTGAAGCAGGATCGCGCCTGGGTCCCGGGCAAAGTGGGGGAGTCGCTCTACCTGCGTCCGTTCATGATTGCCACCGAAGTTGGTTTAGGTGTTCGCCCATCGAATAAGGCGATGTACTTATTAATTGCTACGCCTGCCTCCGCGTACTTCAACGCTGCCAAGGCGGTCACCGTCTGGATCTCAACCGAATACGTTCGCGCCGCGCCTGGCGGAACTGGCGAAGCGAAATGCGGCGGAAACTACGCGGCATCACTCGTGGCGCAACGGCAAGCGGCAGAACAAGGTTGCGACCAGGTTGTGTGGCTAGACGCGAACGAGCGGCGCTGGATTGAAGAAATGGGCGGCATGAATCTTTACTTCATTAAGGGTTCGGGCAAAGACGCCACCGTCGTCACACCAAAGCTGACCGGTACCTTGCTACCCGGAATCACTCGCGATTCCATCCTCTCGGTCGCGGCCGATCTTGGTTATAAGGTCGAAGAATCGATGCTTTCTATCGACGATTGGCGCGATGGCGTCGCGAGCGGCGAGATCACCGAGATATTCGCGTGCGGTACCGCGGCGGTTGTTTCAGCGATTGGCGCAGCAAAGAGCGCGCACGGAACGTGGACGACCGGCGATGGAAATCCCGGACCCATCACGCAACAAATTCGTGAAACCCTGCTCGGTATTCAACATGGAACCATCGCAGATACCCGCGGTTGGAACGTCAAGGTCTGTTAATGCCCACATCCGACGCCTTTCATATTTATGACACCACGCTTCGCGATGGCGCGCAGCAAGAAGGTCTCAACCTTTCGGTGCATGACAAGCTTGCGATTGCGCGTTATCTCGATGAGTTGGGCGTTGGATTTATTGAAGGCGGCTGGCCCGGCGCAAATCCGAAGGACACCGAATTCTTTGAACGCGCTAAAAAGGAATTGCAGTTAAAGAACGCCACCTTTGTGGCCTTTGGCGCAACCCGCCGTCCTAATGTGAAGGCGGCTGATGATGTTCTGTTGCGTGCGCTTGCGGATTCGGGCGCGGCGGCGGTTACCTTGGTTGCGAAGTCACACGACCGTCATGTCGATCTCGCCTTGAAAACAAATCTCGATGAGAACCTCGCGATGATTCGCGACTCCATCACCTTCCTTCGCGAAGGCGGCCAGCGCGTTTTTCTCGACGCAGAACATTTCTTTGACGGTTATCTCTCCAACAAGGCGTATGCGCTCGAAGTAGTTCGCACCGCGGCCGAAGCGGGGGCGGATGTTGTTGCACTGTGCGATACCAACGGCGGAATGTTGCCAGACCAGCTTGCCAATATTGTTCACGACGTCTTGGGCGCATCATCATCTCGCCTCGGCATCCACTGCCACAACGACACCGGTTGCGCGATTGCTAATTCATTGGCCGCGATTGAGGCCGGTGCTACCCACGTTCAGGGAACGCTCAACGGGTATGGCGAACGTACCGGCAACGCCGATCTCGTCAGCATCATCGCGAACTTAGAATTGAAGAAGAAGCAGAAGGTTTTGCCGGAAGGTGCGCTACGCGAAGCGTTCCGTATTTCACACGCGGTCTCGGAAGTCACCAACGTTGCGCCCAGCCCACGCCAACCGTATGTCGGCGTCTCTGCCTTTGCTCACAAAGCAGGTCTTCACGCCAGCGCAATCAAAGTAGATCCAGCGATGTACCAACACGAAGATCCAGCCTCGGTCGGTAACGATATGCGAATGTTGGTCTCGGATATGGCCGGTCGTGCCTCCATTGAATTAAAGTCGCAGGAGCTGGGTGTCGACATCGGCAACGATAAGGAAGTTGTTGGTCGGGTGGTTGCTCGCGTTAAGGAGATGGAATCACGCGGGTATACCTTCGAAGCCGCGGACGCCTCATTCGAATTATTGTTGCGCGAAGAGATCGACGGCAAGCGCGCGAAGTTCTTCACGATTCTTAATTGGGATACGACCGTTACTCGAGGCGCGGGCGACGCAGTCACTTCTCGTGCGCAAGTCACCATCTCGGCCGGCGGCGAAGTCATTGAAGCCGAAGGTTCAGGAAACGGTCCGGTTAACGCTATTGATCGCGCGTTACGAACTGGCCTTGAAAAGATTTATCCTGAATTGGCGAAGTTAGAACTGACCGATTACAAGGTACGTATTCTTGAAGGTCGACTCGGAACGGGCGCGATCACCCGCGTACTTGTCGAGACGAGTGACGGAACCCGGGAGTGGACGACGATCGGTGTTCATGAAAACGTGATTGCCGCCTCCGCTATGGCGCTCGAGGATGCAGTCACATATGGATTGTTGCGTCAGGGCCGCATTCCAGAATGACCGACGCCGGCTTGATTGCTCAGTATGAAGAGCACCTCGCCATTGACTGCAATCTGGCAGATAACTCCATTCGCGGATACGTATCTGACCTGCAATCTTTTTTAGCCCACATCGAAAAGTTAAATATCACCGAATTTTCTGAGCTCGAGCTGAAACACGTCCGCTCGTGGCTGGCTAATTTGCAGACAACCGGTGCCGCCCGCGCCACTTTGGCTCGACGTATTGTCTCGATGCGCGCCTTTACGAGCTGGGCTTATCGCAATGGCTGGTTGAGCTCGGATATTGCGGCCTCGCTGGTGGTGCCCAAGCCGCACCGAACCTTGCCGGATGTGCTGAACCAAAAAGATGCGCAGGGAATGATCGACGCTTTGATTGAGCGAAACGCTGATGCGGATTCACCCAAGTCAATTCGCGATCTGGCAATAGTTGAGTTGCTCTACGCCACCGGCGCGCGCGTCTCGGAAATATGCGGGCTCGATATTCGTGATATCGATCAATCTCGCCGCACAATAAAAGTTTTGGGTAAGGGAAATAAGGAACGCGTTGTTCCGCTCGGGGCGCCAGCGCTCGCCGCGGTCAATCAATATCTCGACCGATCACGAACCGCTTTTGCGAACGGAGCGTCGGGCGATGCCTTGTTCCTTGGATCGCGCGGAAAGCGAATTGATCAACGTACGGTGCGCGAAATTGTTTATCAGGCGACCTCAGAAGTTGGGGTAAAGATGGGACCGCATGGCCTGCGACATTCTGCGGCTACGCACCTATTGGAGGGTGGCGCAGATTTGCGCACCGTGCAAGAGATTTTGGGTCATTCGTCACTGGCAACAACTCAGATTTACACCCACGTCTCGCCGGAGCGATTGAAAAGTGCATATGACCAAGCACATCCCAGGGCATGAGTGCGTGGAGATGAATAGCGCTCTTCGGCAATGTGCTAACTGACGGTCCACTTATTCCAGTCCCGGAATCGATGGCAATCGAATGCGGCCATGCCAAACCCGTGGCCAAACCCAACGCGACGAGCGAGACGGCGACCACCGCCTTCAGGCTGGAGTGAAGGTCAGTTCTCGTTTCACTTTTTCTCGTTTCCATGCCGCCACTCTTCCTTCCACGGCTATGGCTGCGGCTTCCAGGCGGGGAAGCTGGGGAAAAAGCACCCCTGTGCATCACATAGGATTAGCCCCAGCACAACAGAGTTCCACTTTCTCCAGACGGCCATTTCGGCCCATGGCAAGAATTGGAGTTGTGACTTCACGCGCTTAACTGAGTACCACTTTTGGTGATCTACCCAGTAACCATTTCGGTCCGCGGATCGTCGCAAGACGGTAACGGTCGGTGATTAAGCGCTAGGGATTCAACAAATCGTTGGATCGTCAACCGAGTGCGTCGTTCGTGCCTGCACGAAAACGCAATGAAGGAGTATGCCGTTATGGCAGTTGTAACAATGCGAGAACTCCTCGACAGCGGAGTCCACTTCGGACACCAGACTCGTCGATGGAATCCAAAGATGAAGCGCTACATTTTTGCCGAGCGCAATGGCATCTACATCATCGATATCCAACAATCACTCGCGCTGATTGATAGCGCTTACGAGTTCGTCAAGGACACAGTCGCCAAGGGCGGACACATCCTTTTCGTTGGAACCAAGAAGCAAGCACACGAGCCAATCAAGGCGATGTCTGCTCGCGTAGGAATGCCATACGTCACCGAGCGCTGGTTGGGCGGAATGCTCACCAACTTCCCAACCGTCTACAAGCGCATTCAGCGTTTGAAGGAGTTGGAAGCTCTTGAGAGCACCAACGACCAAGTTTTGACCAAGAAGGAGCTCTTGGTTCTTCGCCGCGAGCGCGAGAAGCTGACCAAGAACCTCGAAGGTATTCGCAACATGACCAAGTTGCCTTCAGCAATCTGGGTAGTCGACACAAAGAAGGAGCACCTTGCTGTTGCAGAAGCGCACAAGCTCGGTATTCCGGTTGTCGCAATCTTGGACACCAACTGTGATCCAGATGAAGTCGATTACAAGATTCCTGGCAACGACGATGCAATTCGTTCGATTGCACTCTTGACCCGCGTCATCGCGGATGCGGCAACCGCTGGCTTGCAGGCACGTTCTGCTACCGCGGCAGCTGCAGCACAAAATTCAGATGCACCTGCAGCAAAGGCGGAAGCGGTCATGGCAGATGTTGCTAATGACATGCTCGCAGCAGCAGGCGAAGCTCCAGCAGCGGTCGAAGGGGAGAACAAGTAAGTGGCGGCATATACAGCTGACGATGTAAAGCGTTTGCGCGAGGCAACTGCCGCTGGCATGTTGGATTGCAAGAAGGCGCTCGACGAAGCCGAAGGTAACTTCGACAAGGCGGTCGAAATCATTCGCGTTAAGGGACTCAAGGGAGTTACCAAGCGCGAGGGTCGCACCACCTCAAATGGTTTGGTCATTGCAGAAGCCGAAGGCAACTTGGGCGTCATGATCGAACTCAACTGTGAGACCGACTTCGTTGCGAAGGGCGATCGTTTCCAGGAGTTGGCGGCCGATCTTTTGGCACAGCTCAAGGCGACCAAGATTGCTGAATTGCCAGCGTTCTTGGAGTCCAAGCTCTCCAATGGAAAGTCTGTTCAGGAATTGATCGACGAGGGCAACGCGACGTTGGGCGAGAAGATTGAACTTCGCCGCATCGCAGTTCTCGATGGATCACCAGTTGCGCTCTACTTGCACCGCACCAGCCCTGACTTGCCACCGCAGGTTGGCGTCTTGGTTCAGCTCGCATCTGCTGCCGCAGAAGCCGGCAAGGACATTGCGCAACACATCGCCGCATTCGCACCTCAATTTGTTCGCCGCGAGGATATTCCAGCAGAGAGCATTGAGAACGAGCGTCGTATCGCCGAAGAGACCGCCCGCGCTGAAGGTAAGCCAGAAGCCTCGATTTCAAAGATCGTCGAAGGTCGCGTGACCGGATACGTCAAGGAAATCAGCTTGTTGGAGCAGGCCTTCGCGAAGGATGCCAAGAAGACAGTCCAGCAAATCGTGGACGAAGCAAAGACAGCCGTGTCGGCGTTTCACCGTTTCCGAGTTGGACAGTAATCTCTTCCTCAGTACAAGCAACGACTAGTTAAGGAGCACTCGCTATGGCCCGTCAAGGTTATAAGAGAGTGCTCCTTAAACTTTCTGGCGAAGTTTTTGGTGGCGCGGCCGGCATCGGTGTTGACCCCGATGTGGTCCACGATATCGCGGCACAAATCGCCGATGTAGTTCGGGCCGGCACCGAAGTCGGAATTGTGGTCGGCGGCGGTAACTACTTTCGCGGCGCAGAATTGCAACAACGCGGTATGGACCGCGCTCGCGCCGACTATATGGGCATGCTGGGCACCGTCATGAACTGCTTAGCGCTTCAAGATTTTCTAGAAAAAGAAGGTATCGATACCCGCGTGCAGACCGCCATCACGATGGGTCAGGTCGCAGAGCCTTACATTCCTCGTCGCGCGATTCGCCACTTAGAAAAGGGCCGGGTAGTTATTTTTGGCGCCGGTGCAGGCATGCCGTTCTTCACTACCGACACCGTTGCTGCACAACGCGCCCTTGAAGTTGGCGCCAAGGCGCTGCTTCTCGCGAAGAGTGGAGTCGATGGTGTCTATTCCGCGGACCCACGTAAAGATTCATCCGCGACCAAGTACGACACAATTTCGTATGACGAAGTTATTTCCAAGTCGCTCGCCGTGGCGGATGCGGCTGCCTTCTCGCTCTGTCGCGAAAATGGATTGCCGATCGTGGTCTTTGACCTGAAGGACAAGGGAAATATCGGTCGCGCGGTTCGCGGCGAATCCATCGGAACGCTCGTTTCCTAATTTCATTATTCGATAACCACTAGATATCAGAATTCGGAGAATCACATGTCTGACTTAGCAACCACATTAAGCGAAGCCGGCGCCAAGATGAACAAGGCGGTAGAAGTCGCTAAGGAAGACTTTGGTTCAATTCGAAGTGGTCGCGCACATCCATCCATGTTCGCAAAGATCATGGTCGAGTACTACGGGACATACACTCCGCTTTCACAGCTTGCGACGGTCCAAGTGCCAGAGCCACGCATGGCGACGGTCAGCCCATTCGATAAGAGCGCGATGGCGCTGATTGAAAAAGCGATTCGCGAGTCGGACCTGGGCGTTAATCCAGCCACCGATGGCGCGATTATTCGCGTGAATTTCCCACAACTGACCGAGGAACGCCGCAAGGATTACATCAAGGTGGCTCGCACCAAGGCCGAAGATTCTCGAATCGCAATCCGCAACATCCGCCGCACCGCAAAGGAAGCGATGGAGAAGATGGAGAAGGATGGCGAGGTCGGCAAGGACGATGTAGCGCGCGGGGAAAAGGATCTGGAGAAATTGACCTCGGATCACGTCGCAAAGATTGACGAGCTCTTGAAGCATAAGGAAGCCGAGCTGCTCGAAGTTTAATTCGAGAACTCCCCACCCCATGGATGACCTGCATTCGCTCAACGAAGCGATAAACGAACGAGCCGGCCGCAAGCTGCTGCCCTCGATTGCGGTCTCCATCGCAATTTTCGCGCTGGTATTCGTCACCATTACTTACGCCCCAATCCTCTTCGGAGTGTTGGTCTGGGCGGCAATCATGCTGGCGATGCGCGAGTTGGTTCGCGCTTATAACGCGGGCGGGATTGCTCTTCCCGAGCGCATGCTCCAACTGGCTGGAACCGGCGTGGTTGTCGCGGCTTGGTACGGAAAAGTTTCGGGCCTGGCGGTAGCTATTGCAATCGCAATTCCTAATGTTTTGGTCTACATGTTGCTTCGCAATCCAAAAGATTTCGTGCGACGTTCCACCTCGGCTGCCTTCGCGATTTTCTACCTGGCATTCCTCGGCGGCTTTATTATTTTGCTCGCGCATCATGACGATGGCGGAGCGAGAATTCTGGCGCTGGTTGTTTTGGTTGCATGCAACGACACCTTCGCTTATTTCTCCGGCGTCTTGTTCGGCAAGCATCCGATGGCGCCAGCGATTAGCCCCAAGAAGACGTGGGAAGGATTCGCGGGTTCGATCGTCGCGACCACGATCGGCTCATCCTTGGTTTTCTCCTTTGCCATGCACAAGGATTGGTGGCTCGGCGCGATTGTTGGAGTTGTCGCGGTTATCACCGGTACCTGTGGCGACTTGATTGAGTCCGCGGTTAAGCGTGACTTGGCAATCAAGGACATGGGCTCACTTCTCCCAGGACACGGCGGCATCCTGGATCGGATTGATTCAGTGTTATTTACTGGTCCCGCGGTCTGGTTCGCGCTCGAAATCATTAAGCACTTTAAATTATGAGCACCAACTCAGATTTGCCGGAAATTAAATTAGTTTTCGATGAGCCCAAGCAAAAGGTGAAGCCCCCGAAGCATTTTGCCGACCTCTCACCAGAGGAGCGCAAGGCCAAAGCTGTTGAAATTGGCGTACCCGCATTCCGCGCCAATCAAATGGCGGTTCACTTTTTTACGCACTACAACGACGATCCGGAATCATGGACCGATATCCCGAAGGAGCTGCGCGAGAAATTAGCGGCGGAGTTCATGCCCAAGTTGATTACCTTGGTCCGTTCGGTTGTCGCCGATGGCGGTAAAACTCGAAAAGATTTATGGCGACTCCATGACGGTGTCTTGGTCGAGAGCGTTTTGATGCGTTACACCGATCGCACAACGGTCTGTATCTCATCGCAAGCCGGATGCGGAATGAATTGCCCATTTTGCGCTACCGGTCAAGGCGGCCTAACTCGAAATCTGACTGCTGGTGAAATCACCGCACAAGTCGTTGCTGCTGCGCGCGCGTGCGCCGAAGGCGAACTTCCTGGTGGACCAACTCGACTCTCCAACATCGTATTCATGGGCATGGGCGAGCCGATGGCGAACTACAACTCGGTGATGCGCTCCGTCCGGAACATCACCGCACCGCAACCAGATGGATTGGGAATCAGCGCGCGTTCTGTAACTGTCTCGACGGTTGGCCTGGTCAACGGCATCGAGAAATTGATGGAAGAAGGAATTCCAGTGACGCTGGCGGTTTCGCTGCATACTCCAGATGACGAATTGCGTGACACGTTGGTGCCGATTAATTCACGCTTTAAAGTCAAAGAAGTTTTGATGGCTGCCGATAAATATGCCGAAAAAACCGGTCGCCGTTATTCCATCGAGTACGCGCTGATTCGCGACATTAACGATCAAGCCTGGCGTTCTGATCTTCTTGGTCGCTTGCTCAAGAACCGGAACGCGCACGTAAATCTCATTCCGCTCAATCCGACACCTGGTTCAAAGTGGACAGCGTCACGACCACAGGATGAAGCCGAGTTTGTTCGAATTCTCGAAACGTATGGCGTACCCGTCACGGTACGCGATACCCGAGGTCGCGATATCGACGGCGCATGTGGTCAATTGGCCGCCGCCGAGATAACCTCTGAGGCATGAAATCACTCTCCAACTTCATTAACGGCAAGGCCCAACCCGCGCTTAGCGGAGTGACATCAGAGATCATCAATCCTGCGACCGGTCAGGCGTATACGACCGCGCCCGTCTCTGGTGCAGCGGACGTCGATGCGGCAATGAAGGCGGCCGCGAGTGCATTTGAAGATTGGCGCGATTCGACTCCATCTGAACGCCAGCGCGCTCTTCTCAAAATTGCCGATGCGTTCGAGGCGAGAGCGGATGAACTTGTTGCGGTTGAGGTGGAGAACACTGGCAAGCCGGTTTCGCTCACGACTTCTGAAGAAGCGCCCCCCATGATTGATCAGATTCGTTTTTTTGCGGGCGCTGCTCGTAACCTCGAAGGTAAATCCGCGGGGGAGTACATGCGCGGAATGACCTCGTTTATTCGTCGCGAACCAATCGGCGTCTGCGCACAAGTAACACCATGGAACTATCCGATGATGATGGCCGTGTGGAAGTGGGCACCAGCGATTGCCGCAGGAAACACCGTTGTTCTTAAGCCGAGTGACACCACGCCCGCATCAACCGTATTAATGGCCGAGATCATGGCCGAATTTCTTCCTGCCGGAGTATTCAATGTCGTGACCGGAGATCGCGAGACGGGTCGTGCACTTGTCGAACACGACACACCTGCAATGGTGTCTATTACGGGTTCGGTGCGGGCAGGAATCGAAGTCGCGAAATCAGCGGCAAGCGATGTGAAGCGCGTTCATCTCGAACTCGGCGGTAAGGCGCCGGTCGCTGTCTTTGCGGATGCGGATCTTGCCGCGGCCGCCGAAGCAATCGCGATTGCCGGATATTTCAACGCTGGTCAGGACTGCACAGCGGCCACCCGCGTGATGGTGGAAGAGAGCGCGTATGATGATTTCGTCGCGTTGCTAGCCGCGCAAGCCCGCGACAATATTAAAACCGGCGGACCTACCGAGGATGTTCTGTACGGGTCGGTCAACAACGCGAATCAGCTCGCTCGCGTCAAGGGACTCGTCGAGCGCACGCCATCCCACGCAAACGTTGTTGCGGGTGGTTCGGTGGTTGACCGTGCTGGCTACTACTTTGCGCCGACCGTCATCGCAGGATTGCGTCAAGACGACGAGATGATTCAAAACGAAATATTTGGACCAGTAATTACCGTTCAGAAATTTAAAGATGAAGCCGAGGCAATCCGCTTAGCCAATGGCGTCAGCTATGGCTTGGCGTCGAGCGTCTGGACCTCGAACCACGGTCGCGCAATGCGCCTGGCTAAAGCTTTTGATTTTGGCTGCGTCTGGATTAACACCCACATTCCATTGGTTGCAGAAATGCCGCACGGTGGCTTTAAGCACTCGGGATATGGCAAAGATTTGTCTGGCTATGGATTCGAGGATTACACCCGCATCAAGCACGTCATGACGAATTTGAACGCGTAAGGTTCTCGCATGGCAAACCTTGGCAACATGTATGGCCCGAGCTTTACCTTTTTAGGAATTCCGCAATGCGACTTGGATGATCCCACCTCTTTTGCGGAGGCTGATGTTGTCATCGTGGGTGCACCAATTGATTCGGGCACATCGCATCGCTCCGGTGCAAAAATGGGTCCACAAGCGATTCGCATGGGCGATTATTTGCCGCACGATGCCGAGCGCCCGCATATGTCGATGCGAGTTGACGCCCTCAAAGAATTGAAAATTTTCGACGCCGGCGATTTGTTAATGCCGGGTGGTGACCTGACACATTCGTTGAAGGTGTTAGAAGACGCCACTGAGAAAATTTCACGCGCCGGTGCAATAGCCGTTGTGTTGGGCGGCGATCACTCAATCGCCTCGGCGGACGTCGCTGGAATTGCGAAGCATCGTGGCATGGGACGAATCTCGATGATTCACTTTGACGCTCACGCCGACACCGGCGACTCGCAATTTGGCGCACTCGTCGGCCACGGAACTCCAATGCGCCGATTGATCGACAGCGGAGCGGTTCGTGGCGATCGATTCTTACAGCTGGGACTCCGTGGTTATTGGCCGGACGACGCGACCCTTAAGTGGATGCGCGATCAAGGGATGCGATCGTACGAAATGACTGAGATTCATCATCGCGGAATGACCGCGGTTCTGGACGAGTCATTTGCAACGCTGACCAACGAGTGCGATGGCGTATTTCTTTCGGTCGATATCGATGTCGTTGATCCCGGCATGGCACCAGGGACCGGAACCCCCGAGCCAGGTGGCATGACTAGCCGTGAATTACTCGAGGCGGTCCGTCGAATTTGCTTAGAGTTGCCGATTGTCGGAATCGACATTGTTGAAGTCGCGCCACCGTACGACAGCGCGGATATAACTGCGATATTAGCCAATCGAGTTGTACTCGAAGCGCTCAGCGCCATTACATTGCGCAAAAAGGGCGGTACATACTCAGCCGTGCGCAATCTGCTCGACCGTTAATAGTTTGTGAGTCGGCGGCGACTCTAACTATCTGAGAAGATAGGGGAATGTCCGTCCCCTCCTCACCGCGCGAGCTGATCATTCTTGGCTCCACCGGTTCGATTGGAGTTCAGGCTCTCGAAATTGTGGCGGAGAATCCCCACCTATTTTCGGTGATCGGCCTCTCGGCTGGCTCCAAAAATTTGGCGCTACTTTTTGAGCAGGCAAGGCGCTTCAACGTTTCGTACGTCGCCACAACCGCATCGGCGGATGAAGCAGCCAAATATTCGACCGGATTCGGCGGCACGGTAATTACTGGCCCACACGCATCCACCGAATTGGCATCACATCCATGTTCAATTGTGTTGAATGGAATTACCGGTTCGATCGGTCTTGCTCCGACACTGTCGGCGTTATCCGCGGGTAACCGAGTGGCGCTAGCAAATAAAGAGTCATTGGTTGCCGGCGGCGATCTGGTGATGAAATATGGTCGCGATCGTCTGATCCCGGTCGACTCCGAACACTCTGCGCTCTACCAATGTTTTCTCGGAGGTAAGGCGGACGAAATCTCAAAGGTGATTCTGACCGCCAGCGGGGGACCGTTTAGAGAGCGAAGTGACTTGTCTCAAGTGACCGTCAAAGAAGCGCTTGCACATCCAACATGGGCGATGGGACCAGTAGTCACTATCAATTCGGCGACTCTTATGAACAAGGGCTTGGAAATTATCGAGGCGCATTACCTTTTCGATATTCCGTATTCTCGAATTGATGCGGTGATTCACCCCCAATCCGTGGTGCATTCGATGGTCGAGTTTGTCGATGGCTCCACCTTGGCGCAGGCATCACCGCCAAATATGAAGGGGCCAATCTCTTACGCGATCGCCGAAGGCCACCGAGTGAAGAGTGCGACGAAGCCTATTGATTGGACACAGTCCCATCAGTGGACCTTCTCTCCTATTAACGAATCGCAATTTCCTTCGGTTGCGCTCGCCCGACACTGCGGTGAAATCGGCGGGGGAGCGACCACGATTTATAACGCCGCCAATGAAATTGCGGTGGATGCCTTCATCAACGGCGCGATTGCCTTCACGTCGATCGTTAAAGTCGTCGAGGCGACGGTTAATCAGCTAGCCTCGGGGCAGCTTTCGCTTCGGGATATCGCGGATGTCAGTGCGCTCGAGCATGATGCTCGACTGAACGCCGAACGGCACGTTTCTGAGATGCGGAGTTAAGGTCATGATGGGATTTATCGGAATACTCGCTTTTATCGTCGCGCTGCTCTTTTCCGTGATGGTGCACGAAGCGGGTCACTTCCTCACCGCCAAGGGTTATGGCATGAAGGTGACCGAGTTCTTTCTTGGCTTTGGAAAGCGATTGTGGTCTTTTCGACGGGGCGAGACAGAATTTGGAATCAAAGCAATTCCCGCCGGTGGATACTGTCGAATCGTCGGAATGAGCATCCACGAGGAGCTCACGCCCGACGAGCAACCTCGCGCATTCTTTACCGCGTCGGCGCCAAAGCGACTGGTCGTATTGGGCGCTGGATCCTTTCTACATTTCGTTCTTGGATATCTCTTCCTTTTTATTCTGCTCGCGGGCGTTGGCGTCTCCACGCTGACCTCAACCATTGACACCGTTGAACCGTGCCTCACGTCATCGCCGTGCACGACAGCTGATGCACCGTCGCCCGCAAAAGCTGCCGGTCTTCTCGCTGGCGATACCGTCAAGTCGATCAACGGCGTAGCAGTCACGGATTGGATGAAAGCGGTCACCACGATTCGCGCCTCCGCGAATAAAGAATTGACCTTGGTCGTCAATCGCGCTGGCTCAGATCTGACCGTCAACGTCACGCCCGCGCCGCATCAAGTCAACGGCAAAACCCAAGGGTTGATCGGCGTCATTAACAAGGTTGGCCTCAAGCGCCAATCGTTCATTACATCGGTTAAGGGTTCGGGTACTTTAACCAAGCAACTTTTCACAAGCAGTATCTCTTCGCTTATTTCTCTGCCCACCAAAATTGTTCCTCTCTTCAAGCAAACCTTCTTGCATCAAAAGCGCGACCCGCAAGGCCTTGTGGGAGTTGTCGGCGTCGCTCGAGTTTCGGCGCAGACCGCTAGTGCGAAAAATGTAGGAGCCGGTGAGAAGGTCGGCAATTTCTTACTCATCATCGCGAGCCTCAACATTTTTGTTGGAATCTTTAATCTCTTGCCGCTGCTCCCGCTCGACGGTGGACATATGGCGATCGCGATCGTCGATGGAATTCGTCGGACCTGGGCGCGCCAGCGAAAGAAGCCGGTGCCTGCCCCGTTTGATGTGGAGCGACTCACACCCATCACCATTGCCGTCTTCGCATTTTTAGCTGCGCTGTCGCTGCTCTTGCTCGCGGCGGATATTTTCAACCCCGTCCAGCTCAATATGTAGCCTCGCGGTAGGATTTCGACATGGTCAACCTCGGAATGCCAGCCGCTCCACTCCCAACGCTCGCGCCTCGTCGTAAGAGCAAGCAACTCAAGGTCGGTAACGTCCTTGTTGGTGGTGATGCGCCCGTCAGCGTTCAGTCAATGTGCACGACCCTGACCGCGGATGTGAATTCCACTCTTCAACAAATCGCCGAACTCACCGCATCTGGATGTCAGATTGTTCGTGTAGCTGTACCCAGCCAGGATGATGCCGATGCGCTCTCGCAGATCGCGAAAAAGTCACAGATTCCGGTAATCGCAGATATTCATTTTCAACCTAAATATATTTTCGCCGCGATTGATGCCGGATGCGCCGCGGTTCGCGTCAACCCGGGCAATATCAAGCAATTTGATGACAAGGTAAAAGAGGTAGCGAAGGCCGCTGGAGATGCGGGTATTCCCATTCGGATCGGCGTCAACGCTGGCTCACTAGATCCACGCCTGCTCGCCAAGTATGGAAAGGCGACTCCAGAAGCGCTGGCTGAATCTGCACTCTGGGAAGCCTCGCTCTTTGAAGAGCACGGCTTCACCGATATCAAAATTTCAGTTAAGCACCACGACCCAGTCACCATGGTTCAGGCTTACCGAATCTTGGCCGCCAAGTGTGAATATCCACTACACCTGGGCGTTACCGAGGCCGGTCCGTTCTTCCAAGGAACCATTAAGTCAGCGACCGCCTTTGGAATTCTTTTGGCTGAAGGAATTGGCGACACTATTCGTGTCTCTCTTTCCGCGCCGCCGGTAGAAGAAGTAAAGGTCGGCATATCAATTCTTGAGTCGCTCAATTTGCGTCAGCGTAAGTTGGAAATCGTTTCCTGTCCTTCATGCGGTCGTGCACAAGTCGACGTTTACACCTTGGCCGAGAAGGTCCAAGCTGGTTTGCAAGGTATGACCGTTCCACTTCGCGTTGCTGTCATGGGCTGCGTCGTGAATGGTCCCGGTGAAGCTCGCGAAGCGGACCTCGGCGTCGCATCCGGCAATGGCAAGGGACAGATTTTTGTTAAGGGTGAAGTCATCAAGACCGTACCTGAGAGCCAAATCGTGGAGACGTTGATTGAAGAAGCGATGCGATTGGCGGATGAAATGGAAGCGGCTGGCGCATCATCAGGCTCGCCAACAGTCACAACCGCTTAATTTTTCTCCTTCGTTCACCGCTGCGGGTAAGGTTCTCGCATGCTTCGTATGTCCACGCTTTTATTGCGCACGCTTCGCGACGATCCAGCCGATGCTGAGGTAGCTAGCCACCGACTATTGGTTCGCGCGGGATACGTTCGTCGTATCGCAGCCGGTATTTATTCGTGGCTTCCGCTCGGTTACATCACGCTCCGCAATATCGAGCGCATCATTCGCGAAGAGATGGATAGCGCCGGTTTTCAGGAAGTTCATTTCCCCGCCTTGCTGCCGCGTGAACCATACGAACAGACAAACCGTTGGAACGAATACGGTGCGGATCTCTTCCGCCTACAAGACCGTAAAGGTAATGACTATCTATTGGGTCCGACCCACGAAGAAATGTTTACCTTGATGGTGAAGGGCGAATACTCGTCCTATAAAGATTTGCCGCTCTCTATCTATCAAATTCAAACGAAGTTCCGAGACGAAACTCGACCACGGTCCGGAATTATCCGCGGACGTGAATTCGTCATGAAGGATTCGTATTCGTTCGACCTCGATGATGAAGGCCTTGCGGTCTCGTATGAGAAGCACCGGAACGCTTATGTAAAGACATTTGATCGCTTAGGGATGAAGTACAACATCGTCTCCGCGGTTTCGGGCGCGATGGGTGGCTCTCGTTCTGAAGAATTTTTGGCGCCGTGCCCTACCGGTGAAGATACATACGTGCTCTGTGAGAAGTGTGGCTACGCGGCAAATGTCGAAGCGATGGTGACGAAGGTTGAGATTCAGATTGAATCCAACCCACCGGCGATGGAGGTCTTTGATTCGCCAAATACTCCGACCATCGATTCGCTCGTTGAATTATTGAACTCCACCTTTGGCCCGGGCCATAGTGGCGGCGACACCTTGAAGAACGTCTTATGTGTCGCTGACGGCGAGACAATTTCGGTACTCGTGCCAGGCGATAGAGAAGTCGACTTGAAGCGCTTGCAGGCAAACTTGCCGGGAGTTCAGGAGCTACGCCTCTTTGAAGATGCAGATTTTGCGAAGCATCCAGGATTGGTCAAGGGATACATCGGACCACAAGATGCAAAGAAATTTGGCATCACGGTCTACGCGGATCCACGTGTTGCGGTCGGCACGCACTGGATCACCGGAGCGAACGCGAAGGACAAGCACGTTCGATTTGTGACCCATGGTCGCGATTTCACCGTGGAAAAGTTTGTTGAAGCAGCCGAGGTCCGCGCTGGAGATTTGTGTCCAGAATGCCAATCGCCCGTCATCATCGATCGCGCCATCGAAATCGGTCACATCTTCCAGCTTGGACGTAAATACGCGGATGCGCTCGACCTGACTGTTCTGGATAAAGACGGAAAGTCTCGTGTGGTAACAATGGGCTCGTACGGAATTGGTGTTTCCCGCGCGGTCGCTGCGATTGCGGAGCAAACCTATGACGACTTTGGTCTGAATTGGCCGCGCGAGGTTGCGCCAGCGGATATCCATATTGTCGCTACCGGCAAAGACGATGAACCATTCAACGTTGCCGAGAAGTTTGCCGCGGATATTGAGAAGGCGGGCCTGCGCGTCATGTTGGACGATCGCCGCGATGCAAGCCCGGGCGTGAAGTTCAAGGACGCCGAATTGATTGGTATTCCATTCATTATGGTGGTTGGAAAGGGTCTCGCCGACGGCAAGATTGAATTCCGCACCCGTCGGAGTGGTGAAAAAATTGAACTTCCGGTCGATTCAGCCCTGCAGACCGTTATAACAACTATCAGTAATTCGTAGTCGAACGCTAAAAGTAGAACCCGATCGTGTCCGTTGCAACCGCGATATTTCTAGCCTTTGCCGCGGCCTTCGCTGGTTTTGTTGACGCGATAGCCGGCGGCGGGGGATTGATTCAGCTGCCAGCTTTATTGATTGGAATTTCCAACAAGCCGTTGCCGATGATTCTCGGTACAAACAAGGTGCCATCCATATTCGGTACCTCGTCGTCGGCGATTGCATACTTTCGAAGAGTGCGGCCAGACCTACACGCCACCTTGTTCATGGCCATCCCAGCATTTATCGGCTCAGTCAGTGGCGCACGGTTGGCGGCGAGCGTGCCGAAGAGTTATTTCCAGCCAGTCATCGTTCTGCTACTTGTTTCAGTCGCGATCTACACCTGGAAAAAACCCCAACTGGGAATGCACGAGAACCTTCGATTTACGAATAAGGTCCGTAACGTACTACTCGCAGGATGCGGATTAGCTATCGGCTTCTACGATGGAATTTTCGGTCCCGGTACCGGCACATTTCTCGTCTTTATTTTGGTCGGCCTGATTGGGTATCACTTCCTGAAGGCCTCGGCCACCGCGAAGCTCGTCAACATCAGTACCAATTTCGGCGCCATCATTTCATTCCAAATGACCGGACACATCTGGTGGCGGCTCGGCTTGTTGTTGGCCTTCGCCAACGTCGCCGGCGCAACCGTCGGAGCCCGACTAGCAATTCGTGGCGGCTCACCATTGGTCCGGAAAGCATTCCTCATCATCACGACAATTCTCATCGCCAAGGTGGGGTATGATTGGATCACAATTGAATAGAGAGTAGGACCTATGTCTGTTACCGATGACATCACCGCCGCTATCAAGCCCGCAATCGAGGCAACCGGCAATTTTCTAGAAGAAATCACTATTACACCCGCGGGTAAGCGCCGCATGCTCACCGTCGTTGTGGATGGCGAGAGCCACCTCAATTTGGATCAAGTCACGGTCATCACCAAAGAAATTTCGGAGATTGTTGAAAATCTTCCAACCCTGGGCGAACTTCCCTTCACGCTCGAAGTGACCTCGCCAGGAATTGATCGACCACTCACTCTGCCCCGCCACTGGCGCAAAAATGTCGGCCGCTTGGTCAAAGTGACTCTGAACGATGGCACGGTTGTCGAAGGGCGAATCACAAGCGCAACCGAAGCATCCTCGACTATTGATACCAAAAAGGGCGAGCAAACAATTGGATACGGCGATGTGAAGAAGGCCGTGCTCGAAATTGAATTTAAATCCATCAACTCCGAGAGCGACGACGAATAAATGGGCGTCGATGTTGATGCGCTAATTGAGCTGACGACCACTCGGCAGATTCCGCTGGAGAAAATGATTAGCGCGATTGAGAACTCGGTCACCGAGGCGTACCGCGAACTTCCAGAAGCGAAGCCGCAGGGGCGCGCGGTGTTGAACCGTGATACCGGCGATATCTCGATTCACGTGCCAATTTTTGACGACGAGGGCATCTATAAAGAGACGATTGTCGATGAGCCGGAAGGCTTCGATGAATTGGTTACCCGCATTACTCGCAAAGAAATCAAGGGCAGAATGCGCGCCGCGAAGGATGCCGAAGTCGTCAATGAATTTTCGGCCAATGTCGGTGAGATTATCTCTGGCGTCATCCAACAGGGTCGTGATGCGTCGATGGTGTACGTCGATCTCGGCCGGGTCGAAGGAAAAATTCCGCCACAGGAGCAAGTCGCGACCGAAACATATAAGCACGGCCAACGGATCAAATGTTTTGTCGTCGAAGTGAAGCAAGGACTCAAGGGTCCAGAAGTATTGCTCTCGCGCACCCACCCGTTGCTCGTCAAAGGTCTTTTCGCGCTCGAAGTCCCAGAATTAAACGACAACATCGTCGAGATAGTTGGCGTATCTCGTGAAGCTGGCCAACGCAGCAAGGTGTCGGTTCGTTCGCATCGAGCCGGCGTCAGCGCAAAGGGCGCCTTGATTGGTCCGGGTGGCGCGCGTTCGAAGGCCGTGACCGATGAACTCAACGGCGAAAAAATCGACATCGTGGATTACTCGCAAGATCCAGCTGTGTATGTAGCGAACGCTCTCGCGCCAGCGCGCGTTTCAAGCTGTGAGGTCGTGGATCTCGAAACCAAATCGGCGAAGGTCGTTGTTCCGGACTTCCAGCTCTCCTTGGCGATTGGTAAAGACGGTCAGAACGCGAGATTGGCCGCGCGATTGACCGGCTGGCGCATCGATATCCATCCAGATAATCCGGTGGAGCGCATCGTGAAGCCCAAGCCGGTATCCGATGAGTCGGCCGAGGCGCCACAGGGGGATATGGGAGATTCGCCCGCATAAATCGGTCGGCCTGGGCCTCGATTAACGGTGCGTAACCAGCTCGCGATAAGGTTTGCCGTGGTGGTTCCAATAAGAAGTTGCATCGCCTGTAGAAAGCGAAGCGATTGGAGCGAACTCCTTCGGGTAGTTCTCGTAGGGAATCGGGTCATCCCGGATCCCGCGAAATCCAAGGATGGTCGTGGCGCCTGGCTACATCGACAATGTTTCGATATCGCCGTGGAGCGTCGATCGTTCGGCAGAGCGTTGAAGTCTGATTCTGAATTAGACCTCAGTGAGCTGAAGCAGTATTTACTCCCATAACTAATAACAGGAGCATTAAATGTGCACTAAGGCAATCTCTCAATCATGAGCACCGCGCGCTCATGAGTAAGGCATTGATTTAGGCTTCAGCGAACTTCGCAGGGGCCTTAGAAACGGAAGGCAACTGTGGCAAAGGTCCGCGTTTACGAGTTAGCAAAAGATTTAGGTTTAGAAAGTAAGGAACTGCTCGCCAAGCTTCAAGAAGTAGGCGAATTCGTTCGATCAGCATCATCGACGGTCGAAGCACCTGTGGTGCGCAAGTTGATGGAGAAGTTTCCTGATTTAGCGAACGCCGCAAAGGCCGCAGAATCCACCGAAGCTCCCAAGCCCGCCAAGAAGGCTGCAGCCAAGAAGACCGCTGCGAAGAAGAGCGACGGCCCCACTCCGGAAGAGATCGAAGCGGCGCTCGCGACGCTCGATGCCGATACCCGTGCACAACTTGCAAGCGCTCAAGCAGCTCAAGCCGCCGCCGCCACCGCACCTGTCGCACCAGTAACGCCGGTTGCTCCGTCAGCTCCTTCATCTGGTGATGATGCATCTGCTACTCAGATGCCACGTCCGCCGCGTCCGGGCAATAATCCATTTTCTTCGGGTACAAATCCTGCGACCGCGATGCCACGTCCACCGCGTCCAGGCAACAATCCATTCTCAACTGGCGGTGTGGTGCCACGTCCACCAGCACAACGACCTTTGCGTCCAGGCGAGCGTCCTCCGATGGCGGGCTCACGTCCCGGTGCAGTACGTCCGGGTTTCGCAGCGCGACCACAAGCGCGTCCCGGTACAGGTGCACCCGGTGCAGCTGGTGCGCGTCCCGGTGGATCGTCACCGTATCGTCCCGGAACATCCGCAGGTGGAGCAGGTGCACCAGCAGGAAATAACTTTGGTCCAAATAAAACTGGCGGCCCAGGTCGTCATCAACGCGGTGGTGCTGCAGGTGCATTTGGAAAGCAAGGAAACAAAAATCGCAAGGGACGCAAGAGCAAGAAGGCGTTGCGTGAAGAGTTCGACAATATGGCGGCGCCATCACTCGGTGGCGCGGTTATTCCACACGGTGATGGCAAGACCCAGATTCGTTTGCGTCGCGGTGCGACTCTTATGGACTTTGCAGAAAAGATTGGCGGCGATCCCGCAGCGCTCGTTTCAGCCCTGTTCCACTTGGGCGAAATGGTCACCGCAACTCAGTCGGTAGATGAAGATACCTTCACACTGCTCGGTGCAGAGCTTGGTTATGTCATCCAGGTTGTCAGCCCAGAAGACGAAGATCGCGAGCTCTTGCAAGAGTTTGATATCGATCTTGATGATGAACTAGCAAATATCGATCCAGAAGATCTTGTTGTTCGTTCGCCAATCGTCACCGTTATGGGTCACGTTGACCACGGTAAGACTCGTTTGCTCGATGCGATTCGTTCGACCGAAGTCATCAAGACCGAAGCCGGTGGAATCACCCAGCACATCGGTGCGTACCAGATTCACCATATGCACGATGGCGCCGAACGCGCAATCACCTTTATCGATACACCCGGCCACGAAGCCTTTACGGCGATGCGTGCTCGTGGTGCAAAGGTCACCGACATTGCGATCTTGGTTGTTGCGGCCGATGACGGCGTGATGCCACAGACCATCGAAGCCTTGAACCACGCGCAAGCAGCCGATGTTCCCATTGTCGTTGCGGTAAACAAGGTCGATAAGGAAGGCGCGAACCCAGATAAGGTCCGCCAACAATTGACCGAATACAACTTGATCGCGGAGGAGTACGGCGGCGACACCATGTTCGTCAACGTCTCGGCTAAATCAGGTTCCGGAATTGATGAATTAATTGACGCGGTTCTTTTGGTTGCCGACGCAGCAATTGATCTTCGCGCAGTAGCCGATGACGATGCTCGCGGTGTCGCGATTGAAGCGAACCTCGACAAGGGTCGTGGCCCAGTTGCGACTGTTTTGGTACAACGCGGAACTCTGCATGTTGGTGATGCAATCGTCGCGGGTGGCGCGTTCGGTCGCGTCCGTGCGATGTTGGATGAGAATGGCGAACCAGTCGAAGAGGCAGGTCCATCGCGTCCGGTCCAGGTTCTCGGATTTACCTCCGTGCCTGGCGCGGGCGACACCTTCATTGTTGCCGAAGATGATCGCACCGCTCGTCAGATTGCAGAAAAGCGTCAGCTCGCAATGCGCAATGCCTTGCTTGCAAAGACTCGCAAGAAGGTCTCGCTCGAAGACTTCATGGAGCAATCCAAGATCAGCACCCTCAACCTCATCCTCAAGGGCGATGTGTCGGGTTCGGTCGAAGCGCTCGAAGATGCGTTGTTGCAGCTTGATGTCGGCGCCGAGGTCGACCTTCGCGTTATCCACCGTGGCGTAGGTGCGATCACCAAGAACGACGTCACGCTTGCATCCGCCTCAACCGCGGTCATCATCGGCTTTAACGTTAAGCCGGAACCACAGACCGCAATCTTTGCCGATCAAGAAGGCGTGGAGATTAAGTTCTACACCGTCATCTACCAGGCGATTGAAGAGATCGAAGCTTCGCTCAAGGGCTTGTTGAAGCCTGAATTTGAAGAGGTCGTTCTCGGTAATGCAGAGGTCCGTGACATCTTCAAGTCCAGCAAGTTCGGAAATATTTCCGGATCCGTTGTTCAAGATGGTCTTATCCGACGCAACGCCAAGGCGCGCACATTGCGCAACGGCGTCATCGTTGGTGAGAACCTGACCATCGAATCACTTCGTCGATTCAAGGATGACGCCACTGAGGTCAAGGAAGGCTTTGAGTGCGGTATCGGACTCGGTAACTTCAAGGACATCGAAGTCGGCGACATCATCCAGACCTACGAAATGCGCGAGAAGAAGCGCGCATAAGCCATGGCAAGTAATCGTGCGCTCAAGGTCGCTGACCGAATTAAGGAAGTAGTAGCAGCCGCATTAGAGACGCGGGTTAAAGATCCGCGTCTTGGCTTTGTTACGTTGACCGATGTTCGAGTCACCGGCGACCTCCAGCAAGCGTCAATTTTTTACACCGTTCTCGGTGACGGGGCTGCACAAGCAGATACCGCCGCGGCACTTTCATCGGCACGCGGAATGCTGCGCGCAGAGCTCGGACATGCGCTGGGGTTGCGAATCACACCCACGATTGAGTTCATTCCCGACGGATTGGCCGAGACCGCCAGCGCGATGAACGATGTACTTTCGCAAGCGCGTAAGGCAGACGAAGAATTGGCAAAGCTCCGCAAGAGTGCGAAGCCGATTGGTGAAGCCGACCCATATAAGAAGCACGAGTAGTTCGCTTTCGTATGAATGGTTTTCTCCTGGTGGACAAGCCCAGTGGGATGACGAGTCACGACGTTGTTGCAAAAATCCGTAAGCGCTTTGGGACAAAAAAAGTCGGCCATGCAGGCACCTTGGATCCCATGGCTACCGGTGTATTGGTTCTTGGGCTAGGCGTCGCGACCCGATTGTTGCCCTACGTCACCGATGGGAAAAAAGCATACGACGGCACCATTCGACTTGGCGCATCCACGCATACCGATGATCGTGAAGGCGACGTTCTGGTTACAACAGACGCATCCAACGTTTCTGATGATGCAATTCAAAGCGGATTAAAGGCAATGGTCGGCACAATTATGCAGCGCCCGAGTTCGGTCTCGGCGATCAAAGTCGACGGCAAGACTGCGCACCAGCGAGTCCGCGACGGCGAAGTAGTGGAATTGCCCGCCCGAGAAGTCACGATCGAATCAATCGCAGTGAATGAGATTCGTCGAGTCGATGGGTACATTGATGTCGATATCTCCGTGAACTGTTCCGCCGGAACGTATATCCGATCCATCGCGCGCGACTTGGGTGAGTCACTTCACGTCGGAGGACACCTGACCGCTTTACGTCGCACTCTGGTTGCACCGTTTGCGATAAGTGAATGTGGCCCGTACGAAACAGTTGACCCAATCTCTGTGGTCGATGGCATCAAGCGAGTTCTACCAGTTCGCGAATTGACGATAGAAGAGATGCGCGAGATTTCCTTTGGGCGCCAGCTCGAACCAAATTCGGCGTCATCGGTTTTCGCCGGGATTGCACCCGATGGAAATTTTGCTGCGTTAATCACCAATAAAGATTTCGGCGGAAAAACATTGGCGACCCCCATCATGGTTGCTGTGAAAGAATGAGGCCATGACCCATCGCGAAACCTGCGTCCTCATCGGCATCTTCGATGGCGTCCATCGTGGTCATCAGGAATTGTTATCGCTCGCCAACGAGCGTGGCCACACCACAGCGCTGACCTTTTATCCGCATCCCACCTCAATCTTCGCGCCAGAGCGCACCCCATCACAGCTGTTGCCGCTTTCCGATCGGGTTGAGTTATTAAAAGAACATGGTGCCGACGAGGTCGTCGTTATGGACTTCACTAAAGAATTTGCGGCGCTTTCGCCGGAAGAATTCATCGATCAGGTATTAGTCGAACAACTTCACGCAAGCCATGTTGTCATCGGCGCGAACTTCACCTTTGGACACAAAGCAGCCGGCAACGCCGAGACGCTCAAGGAAGCAAATAAGGGATTCGACGTCACGGTCGTTGCGCTCGAAGAAAATCGCGGGGCCCCTATTTCTTCGACCCGAATTCGGCACTTGATTGTCGATGGCGATGTTGAGCGCGCGTCAGATCTACTAACTCGGCCGCACTATTTGGTAGGCCAGGTCGTCCATGGCGAGAAGCGTGGTCGCGAGATTGGTTATCCCACCGCAAACATCGGATTAGATTCGTGGGCAACCATTCCGGCGGATGGCATCTATGCGGGCTGGATGAATGTCGGTGGAGAGCGCTACGCATCTGCAATATCCATCGGCACAAATCCAACCTTCCCAGGAGTTCGCGGTCGTCAGGTAGAGGCCTATGCGCTGGATAAAACCGGATTAGATTTATATGACCAGAGTGCAAAAGTAGAATTCATTGCTCGTCTTCGTGACACCGTGAAATTCGATGGCTTAGACCCATTACTGATTCAGATGGCAAAGGACTGCGACGCAGCTAGAACGATTTTGCTCGGCTGATTCGCGCGGATTCCCCGCGTAAATCGACCCCGATTTCCTACCCCTGATACCCCGCTGGTAACCTTTGCCCCACATCAAGCGAGTAAGCGTGCCTTCGTGAGTCACACCGAGGCCCTCGTGACAGTAATGGGAGTACCACATGGCACTACAGCCAGCAGAGAAAAAAGAGATCATCACAAAGTTCGGCGCTTCCGCGACTGACACGGGAAGTCCTGAAGCTCAGGTCGCTTTGCTCTCACGTCGCATCGAACAACTCACCGAGCACCTCAAGCTCAACAAGCACGATCACCACAACCGTCGTGGTCTGCTTCTTATGGTTGGTAAGCGTCGCCGTATTTTGCAATATCTCGCTCGCACCGATGTAACACGCTACAGAGCGATTATCGAAAAGCTCGGTATTCGCCGATAAAGACCGCCTTGCTCGTAACGACGAGCACGGGCATTTAACAAATAAACCTGCAAGGGTTATTGGTCTTTGGTAGTGGCTTCCGGAATGAATTCCGTGAGCTTCGATCGAAGATCCATTTCCTTGTGCAGGTTTAATAAGAAATGGAGATGACCTATGGAAGGTCAAGATGTGAAGTTCGCCGTTGCAAAAATTGATAACGGCAAGTTTGGAAAACGAGAGATCCGCTTTGAAACCGGTCGGCTAGCTAAGCAAGCTGCGGGTACCGCGGTTGTGTATCTCGATAACGAGTCGATGTTGCTCTCAGCAACAACCGCCTCAAAGAACCCTAAGGACCAATTCGACTTCTTCCCACTCACCGTGGATGTTGAAGAGCGCATGTATGCAGCAGGAAAGATTCCTGGCTCATTCTTCCGCCGCGAAGGTCGTCCTTCAGAAGATGCAATTCTTACCTGCCGTTTGATCGACCGCCCATTGCGTCCATCATTCGTCAAGGGTCTGCGTAACGAAGTCCAGATTGTTGTCACAGTCATGGCACTTCACCCAGATCACATGTACGACGTGATTGCGATTAACGCGGCATCGATGTCAACCCAGCTCGCAGGTTTGCCATTCTCAGGCCCAATCGGTGGCGTTCGCGTTGCCTTGATTGAGGGCCAATGGGTCGCATTCCCTGATCACTCTGATTTGGATAAGGCTGTCTTCGACATGGTCGTTGCTGGTCGTATCGCAGGCGACGATGTCGCCATCATGATGGTGGAAGCAGAAGCAACCTCCAAGACCATCGATTTGATCAAGGGTGGCGCAGGCGCTCCTACTGAAGAAATAGTTGGCGCTGGACTAGAAGCAGCTAAGCCATTCATTCGTATCTTGTGTGAAGCACAGATGGAATTGGCAAAGGTTGCTGCAAAGCCAACCGCTGAATTCCCGGTCTACTTGGATTACCAAGATGATGTCTACGCTGCTGTTGAAAAGGCTGCGAAGGATCAGCTTGCAGCTGCGCTCACCATTGCTGGAAAGCAAGAGCGCGAAACCAAGCTTGATGAAATCAACGCAGCTGTCACCGAGCAATTGGCAGAACAGTTCGAGGGCCGCGGCAAGGAAATTTCTGGCGCGCTTCGTTCTGTAACCAAGAAGCTTGTTCGCCAGCGCGTCTTGCGCGAGAAGGTCCGTATCGACGGCCGTGGCTTGCGCGATATTCGTGCGATCACCGCTGAAGTAGAGGTCATGCCTCGCGTTCACGGTTCCGCAATCTTCGAGCGCGGCGAGACCCAAATCTTGGGTGTCACAACCTTGAATATGCTCAAGATGGAGCAACAGCTCGACACCTTGAGCCCAGAGAACCACAAGCGTTATATGCACAACTACAACTTCCCGCCTTACTCAGTAGGCGAGACCGGTCGTGTTGGTTCACCTAAGCGCCGCGAAATCGGCCACGGTGCTCTTGCAGAGCGTGCGTTGGTTCCCGTTCTTCCTACCCGCGAAGAATTCCCATACGCAATTCGTCAGGTATCAGAAGCGCTCGGATCAAACGGCTCGACCTCAATGGGTTCTGTCTGTGCATCGACCATGTCGTTGCTCAACGCAGGTGTACCGTTGAAGGCAGCTGTTGCCGGTATCGCAATGGGCTTGATTTCAGATGATGTTGATGGCAAGACCGAGTACGTCGCCTTGACCGATATCTTGGGTGCAGAAGATGCATTCGGAGATATGGACTTCAAGGTTGCCGGTACCAAGGACTTTGTCACCGCGCTTCAGCTTGATACTAAGTTGGACGGCATTCCTGCCTCTGTTCTCGCCTCTGCTTTGTTGCAGGCGAAGGAAGCACGTTTGACCATCCTTGGCATCATGAACCAAGCAATCGACGCACCAGATGAGATGAGCCTCCTTGCTCCTCGCATCATTTCGATCAAGGTTCCCGTTGATTTGATCGGCGCAATCATCGGACCTAAGGGCAAGATGATTAACCAGATTCAAGACGAGACCGGCGCAGATATCACCATCGAAGACGATGGAACCATCTACATCGGCGCGCTTGAGGGCTCACAGGCTGAAGCCGCCAAGGCCATGATTGATGCAATTGCTAACCCAGTTGTGCCAAAGGTCGGAGAGCGCTTCAACGGCAGCATCGTGAAGCTGGCGACCTTCGGAGCATTCGTCTCCTTGGTTCCAGGCAAGGATGGCTTGCTCCACATCTCGCAGATCCGCAAGATGCACGGCGGAAAGCGAATTGAAAACCTTGAGGATGTCATGAAGGTCGGCGACAAGATCAACGTCGAAATTCAGGAGATCGATCCGAAGGGCAAGTTCTCACTCGTGGCTGTCGATCCTGATGGCAACATCTATGGCGCCGGCGATGCTGGAGCAGAGAAGTAAGAACTCTTCCTTAATCGGAAATCGACGTAATGGAAAAAACAACTCTTCCGAGCGGATTGCGAATTGTCACTGAAGAAGTCAGTGGCGTTCGCTCCGCAACGGTAGGAATTTGGGTCAACGTAGGCTCTCGCGACGAGACAAAACCAGTCGCGGGAGCTTCACACTTTCTCGAGCACTTATTATTTAAAGGCACGAAGTCCCGCGAAGCGATGGAAATTTCCTCATCCATCGAAGCAGTAGGCGGCGAGATGAACGCCTTCACCACCCAGGAATACACCTGTTATTACGCGCGCGTTATCGACACCGATTTACCGCTCGCGGTTGACGTTATTTCTGATTTGATGACCTCGTCATTGGTCCGCGCTGCCGACGTGGATTCGGAGCGGAACGTTGTCCTCAGCGAGATATCGGTTCGCGATGACGATCCATCAGATTACGTCGGAGAACTCTTTCTCAATACGTATTATGGCGACAATCCCTTGGGTCGATCGGTGCTGGGCACGGTCGATTCCATTAACGGAATGTCGCGCAACGCGGTCTACAACTATTATCGCAAGCACTACAAGCCGCATGAAATGGTTGTTTCAGTCGCTGGCAATATCAAGCACAAAAAAGTGGTGAAGCTGGTCGAGGCTGCTCTTTCTCGAGATGGTTTCCTTGATGTGCCCGCGATTAAATCTGATATTCGTTCCTCCGACCCGGTGAAGACTCCTGGCATCGGCAAAGTGGGAATGCTGGATCGCAAGACCGAACAAGCCCACGTCATCTACGGAGTGCCGGGCGTTGCTCGCACCGATGATCGCCGCTTCGCTTTAAGCATTCTGTCTATGGTCATCGGCGGTGGCATGTCCTCTCGACTCTTTCAAGAGATTCGCGAGAAGCGGGGCCTGGCGTATACGACCTATGCCTATCCTCAACAGTTTGCGGGAAGCGGCGTTCTCTATTTTTATGCCGGTTGCAAAACCGACAAGGCGGTCGAGGTCGCGGAAATTATGCGCGACGTGACGATGGACATTGCCGCCCACGGCGTGACCAGCGAAGAAATTACTCGCGCCAAAGGTGCGGTATCGGGCTCCATGGTTTTGAGCCAGGAAGACACCTTCTCGCGCATGAGCCGAAACGGTCAGAGCGAGCTTGTTTATGGTCGGATGACCAGCTTCGACGACATTTTGAAGAAGATTTCGGCGGTGACGCCCGAGCAAGTTCACCAAATTGCGCGCGACTTGTTCAATCAACCTTCTACGCTTGCCGTAGTGGGGCCCTTCCGAAGCGCCTCAAAATTTGAAAAGGTGATCTCATGAGTATCAAGGTTGCGATTCTCGGCGCACAAGGTCGAATGGGTTCCGAAGTCGTTAAGGCCGTTACTGCCGCGACCGACATGGATGTGGTCTGCGCGATTGATGTGAACGATGACATCAATCAACTCGTCACGAGCGGCGCACATGTAGTGGTCGACTTTACTCACCCCGACAGCGTGATGAAGAACCTGGAATTCGCGATTAACCACGATGTCAGTGTTGTTGTAGGCACAACTGGATTTGATGAGAAAAAGCTGGCCGAGATCAAGGGTTGGTTGTCTGCGCACCCAAAGGTCGGTGCACTGATTGCACCAAACTTCGGATTAGGCGCGGTCTTGATGATGCAGTTTGCCGCGCAGGCTTCGAAGTATTTTGAATCGGCGGAAATCGTCGAGCTCCATCACCCTAATAAGGCAGACGCGCCTTCAGGCACCGCAGCCCGCACCGCAGAATTAATCACCGAGGCCCGTAAATCTGTGAACAAATCGGCGATGCCGGATGCCACCACCAGCGCGCTCGATGGTGCTCGCGGCGCAAAGGTTGGCGATGTTCCGGTCCACTCGGTCCGCCTCCGCGGCTTGGTTGCACACCAAGAGGTGATCCTTGGTGATGTAGGGGAGACACTCACTATTCGCCACGACTCCATTGATCGCACTGGTTTTATGCCCGGCGTATTGCTCGGAATTCGCAACGTCGTGAAGACTCCAGGTTTAACCTTTGGACTCGAACATTTTCTCGACCTGAAGTAGTTTTATCCCACCCGAAAAAGGAGTACCAAGGATGTCAAAAGAAATCACAATGTACGGTGCCGACTGGTGTGGAGATTGCCGTCGCTCAAAGCGTTTCTTGGATGCTAATAACGTTAAGTACACCTATGTAGATGTCGAAGTTGATGCAGCAGCCGCCGATAAGGTTATGGAAATTAACGGTGGAATGAAATCTATTCCAGTAATTCTCTTCGAAGATGGTACCCACTTGACCGAGCCATCAGACAACGACTTGAAGGCTAAGTTAGAGGCACTCTCTATCCTTTAAACAATATTCTTCAGTCAAGCTCGCTTTAGTGAAAGTGAAAAACTAAAGCAGATGTAATAGCGGCGCTCAGAACCACTACGGGGAAGGGCGCCTTTGCTATGAGTGCAGCGATAGCGACTGCAACACCGGCAGCGCGATGATCAATCACTAGTTTGGTCTTCTCAGCCAGCGTTTGGGTCGCGACCAAAGCGCTTAATAGCGCAATCGGAGTTAGTGAATTAATCCGCTGTACTCGCGGTTGCGCGAGCCAGCTCTCGGGAATGGTTGAGCCCACGTATTTCAAGGCATACGCCAACACCGATGCGCCGATGACGGCAATCCACTGTGTGCTCATTCGCGCCAACCAATCGCAATCGCCAGCACGGCGCAGGAAATAATTGGCAGGCCGGCAGGAAGTCCTGGTGTGAGCACGAGTGAGAGCACAATCGCTGCCGCCATTAGCGCCCAGGTGTTACGCGCTTTGAGTCGAGGCCATAACAAACCGAGAAAAGCGGCGGGGACGGCTGCGTCCAAGCCCCATGCGGCGGGATTTCCCATCGCCTTCGCGCCGATTGCGCCGAGCAAGGTAAAAATATTCCAGAAGAGAAAGACGCCAATACCCGTTCGCCAAAATCCTTGCCGCGCATCGTCATCATGCGACTGGGCGAGCGCTACGCCAGTCGATTCGTCGATTGTCACGTGCGCCGCGGCGGCGCGTTTCCAACCTTGTACTTTCAGCAACGGCGCCATGCGCATTCCATACAGTGCGTTACGCGTTCCGAGCAACGTTGATGTTGCGATTGCGTTTATGGCGCCACCACCAGCACCCACTACACCCACCACCGCAAATTGCGATGCGCCCGAGAAGGTAAGTAGCGATAAGAGGCAGGCCTGGAGAATTGTGAAGTGATCCGCGACCGCCGCCGCTCCAAAGGCCACGCCGTATGCCCCGACCGTAATCGAGACGCTAAATGAATCGCGCTTCACTGACACGCCGATAGTGTGCCGTAATCCCCGCCTTCATGGCGAGCTCTATATAGGGTCGGGCGTATGAGCGAGGCCCAAACACAAGACGCACCAGCAACCCATTATCCGATCGAATTTCGTTCCGAGATGACGGTCGAGCTCGTGAAATCTAGCGCGAGTGATTCCGATGTTATTTGGGCGGCGCGGGTGTCGACCGCAGGCGAACAATCGTTGGACGCGGTTGGATCGGATGCATCTAGGGCAGAGGGTTTGATTAATTACTTGGCGCGCGAACGTCACGGCTCGCCATTTGAGCACACCTCGATGACCTTCTTTGTCTCCGCTCCGATCTTCGTTTTCCGTGAATTTATGCGCCACCGGATCGCTTCATACAACGAAGAGAGCGGTCGCTATCGTGAATTACGCCCGGTCTTTTACGTGCCTGGTCCAGAACGCAAGTTGGTGCAGATCGGAAAACCTGGCGCTTATTCCTTCGTAGATGGAAGCAAAGAGCAACATGACCTAACCGTCGAAGCAATTAAGGGTTCGTGCACTCAAGCGTACGAGGCCTACACAAAAATGCTTGACGCAGGCGTTGCTCGTGAAGTCGCGCGCGCGGTTCTGCCGGTCACTTTGTACTCCTCGATGTACGTCACCATGAACGCTCGCGCGTTAATGAATTTCCTCTCGTTGCGTACCGCTCGAGAAGGCTCGCATTTCCCGAGTTATCCACAGCGTGAAATTGAAATGGTTGCGGAAAAAATGGAAGAACATTTCGCACAATTAATGCCAATTACATACGGCGCCTTCCAAAAATCTGGCCGAATCGCGCCGTAATCCGGGCTTTCTACCGCCGCCGCGGACTTTCGGATAACCTTCACTCATGAGCACCCCCGCACCGTTTGGACGCATGCTGACCGCGATGGTCACGCCCTTTAACAAGGATCTGAGCGTCGACTGGGCCGGAGTCGAAACAATTGCCAAGCATCTGGCTGCCAATGGCCACGATGGAATAGTTGTTAACGGAACCACCGGCGAGGCGCCCACCACAAAGCCAGAAGAAAAAGACGAGATTATTCGCGTAGTAAAGGCAGCGGTTGGAAATTCGGTCAAGGTTCTCGCAGGTGCGGGAGATAACGAGACTTCGTTCTCGATTGACCAAGCAAAGCGCGCGCAAAAAGCGGGCGCGGATGGCGTTCTCATCGTCACGCCGTACTACAACAAGCCACCTCAAGCCGGCATCAAGGCGCACTTCCGCGCGGTTGCTGGGGCTACAGATTTGCCAGTGATGATGTACGACATTCCTGGTCGCACTGGTGTCGAGCTGGAGAGCGATAGCATCATCGAGCTCTTCGAAATCCCTAACATCGTTGCTCTTAAGGACGCTAAGGGAAATGTTGCCGCGACATCGTGGGTAATCAAGCGATGTGGCATTCCGGTTTATTCCGGCGATGACATTTTGAACTTGCCGTTGCTCTCAGTCGGCGCGGTTGGATTTGTATCCGTCTGCGGACATACCGTTGGAAAAGATTTACGCGAGATGCTGGATGTCTGGTTTGCAGGCAACGCGGCTCGTGCGCTCGAAATTCACCAAAAATTATTGCCGGTATACACCGGAACCTTCCGCACTCAAGGTGCGATATTGACTAAGGCCGCGCTCAATCTCATGGGCTTGCCTGGCGGATTTACACGATTGCCACTTGTCGATGCCACCGAAGCGCAGATCGCGCAATTGCGGGAGGACCTACGACAAGGCGGAGTAACACTTAACTAATGAACCATCCCCATCCCGAACTTCCATACCCTCCAAAACTAGAAGCCAAAACTCTTCGAATCGTCGCCCTTGGCGGGCTTGGTGAAATCGGTCGCAACATGACCGTCTTCGAATACGAAGGCAAGCTATTGATCGTTGACTGTGGCGTCCTCTTTCCCGAGGAGAGCCAACCGGGTATCGATTTAATCCTCCCTGATTTTTCCTATATCCGAGAGCGTCTAAATGACATCGTTGCGATATTTCTTACTCATGGTCACGAAGACCACATCGGCGCGGTCCCATACTTACTGAAGGAACGCTCGGATATTCCGATCGTGGGATCAAAGTTGACCCTGGCATTTACCGACGCAAAGTTAAAAGAACGTCGCATCAGCGCACCACAGATTGAAGTCAAGGCCGGCATGGAGCAATCCTTCGGTCCGTTTAATCTCGAATTCATCGCCGTCAATCACTCAATTCCTGATGCGCTAGCAGTCGCTATTAAGACTCCTGCTGGGGTTGTTCTCGCTACTGGTGATTTCAAAATGGATCAATTGCCACTGGATGGTCGCGTGACCGATCTTCCTACCTTTGCGCGATTGGGCGCAGAAGGCGTTGATTTGTTCATGGTGGATTCGACCAACGCGGATGTACCGGGATTTACGACATCCGAACGCGATATCACCAATGCCCTGGATCGCGTTATCCGCGGCACCGAGCGTCGAGTCATCGTTGCTTCTTTTGCATCGCACGTGCACCGGGTCCAGCAAGTAATGGATGTCGCGGCTGCACACGGTCGCAAGGTCGCGTTGGTTGGTCGCAGCATGGTCCGCAACATGAAGCTCGCGCAAGATTTGGGTTATCTCACCGTGCCCGAAGGATTGATTATCGACGCCAAAAACATCGACAACTTTGGCGATAAGGTTGTTCTGATTTGTACGGGTTCGCAAGGTGAGCCGCTTGCTGCTCTCTCTCGTATGGCTAATGGCGACCACCAGATTCAAGTCGGCAAGGGCGATACCGTCATCCTGGCCTCATCATTAATTCCCGGCAACGAGAACCCGGTCTATCGCGTCATCAACGAGCTCACTCGCTTTGGTGCCAATGTGGTTCATAAGGGCAACGCGATGGTTCACGTTTCGGGTCACGCGGCCGCCGGCGAACTTTTGTACTGCTACAACATCGTGAAGCCAAAGAATGTGATGCCGATTCACGGTGAATGGCGCCACCTACGAGCGAACGCAGAGCTTGCCATCAAGACCGGCGTACCTCGCAATAACACCATCGTGGTCGACAACGGAATCGTGATTGACATGGCAAATGGCTATGCCGATGTCGCCGGCGCCGTACCGGTTGGATTTGTTTATGTCGACGGCCAGAGCATCGGTGAGATCACCGAGAGCTCGTTGAAGGATCGTCGAATTCTCGGCGAAGAGGGATTTATCTCGGTCATCGTCGTGATTGATTCGCAAAGCGGAAAAATTGTTGCGGGCCCAGATATTCATGCTCGTGGATTCACCGAAGATGAAGCGCTCTTTAATGAAGTCAAGGGAATGATCGAAAAGGCGATGGCGCATGCGGTCGCAAATGGAATTAACGGAACGCATCAACTCCAACAAGTTGTACGTAAAACCGTAGGTAGCTGGGTAGGCGAAGAACATCGCCGAAAGCCCATGATTGTTCCGGTCGTCGTAGAGGTATAACGGCGCGCCTATCAGGCGAGCGAAGCAAAACTCTTTAGGCTTTCCCATCATGGCCACAAAGAAAAAACGCGCTTCCTCGCGCCCGAAAAAGAGTTCCGGCGTCGCGCTCATTCTTCGTGCTCTCTCTGCAATCTGGCGCGGCTTTGCTAAAGCAATTGGCAGTTCCGTGCGGTTTGTCTTTCGCGGAGCTGTAGAACTTGAAGCCGAGCACCAGCGCGATGGCTTCGCTTTTCTTGTACTGATTATCGGATTGATTGCCGCCGCTGGTGCGTGGTTTAACCTTCATAATTTTTTGGGTCGCGCCGTCTACGCCGCGGATTATGGTGTCGCTGGGCGACTGGGAATACTCGCTCCATTGATCTTCTTTTATTTTGCCTTCAGATTATTTAGAACTCCGGATGAAAG
>Ga0208381_1000079_pt1 | contig 38704 bp, 36 predicted proteins | sample CryBogCBE13Jul09_FD_184572 | JGI IMG/M metagenome (GOLD analysis project Ga0208381, IMG submission 184572) | Freshwater microbial communities from Crystal Bog, Wisconsin, USA - CBE13Jul09 (SPAdes) (version 2) | ecosystem: Environmental > Aquatic > Freshwater > Lake | place: Crystal Bog...
GCCCCCCGCTGGTTTCAACGGCTGGAAAGTCACCACGATTGGCGACGACATTGCTTGGATCAAGCCCCAAGCCGACGGCACATTGCGCGCCATCAACCCGGAGGCCGGCTACTTTGGCGTGGCCCCCGGCACCAACCATGTGACCAACCCGAACTGCATGGCGAGCTTGAACAAAGACGTCATTTTCACCAACGTGGCGCTGACCGACGACGGCGATGTGTGGTGGGAAGGCCTGGAAAAAGACAGCGGCCAATGGCCCGCTCACCTGATTGACTGGCAAGGCAAGGACTGGACGCCCGCCATCGCCAAAGAAACCGGCGCCAAAGCCGCTCACCCGAATGCGCGCTTCACGGTGGCCGCCACCAACAACCCCGCTTTGGACAGCGCCTGGGACGACCCAGCAGGCGTGGCCATTGATGCCTTCATTTTTGGCGGTCGCCGCTCGACCACGGTGCCTTTGGTCACCGAGGCCCGCAACTGGGTCGAAGGCGTTTACATGGCAGCCACCATGGGCTCTGAAACCACCGCGGCGGCGTTTGGTCAACAAGGTGTGGTTCGACGTGACCCCTTCGCCATGCTGCCTTTCTGTGGCTACAACATGAGCGACTACTTCCAACATTGGTTGGACTTGGGTGCCAAGCTGACCGCTTCTGGCGCCAAATTGCCCAAAATTTACACCACCAACTGGTTCCGCAAGGGGGCCGACGGCCAGTTTGTCTGGCCGGGTTATGGCGAGAACATGCGCGTCTTGAAATGGATGATCGACCGCTTGGAGGGCACGGTGGCTGGTCGCGATACGCTGTTTGGGATCACGCCCAATTACAACGAAATCAACTGGACGGGCTTGGACTTCTCAGAAAGCCAATTCCAAACCGTGACCGAATTGAACAAATCCGCATGGCTGGACGAGTTGAAGTTGCACAGCGAACACTTTGACAAGCTGGCCTACCATTTGCCCCAAGAACTCAGCGCGACCAAAGCGGCTTTGGCCAGTCGTTTGAACGCCTTGGCTTGATCAACATCGGCCCGTAAAAAAGCCCCTGAGTCAGGGGCTTTTTTTGTGAACCACTTTAGCTCGTGCTGTCGGTCTTATTCAGCCGACAGGGCGCAGTTCAAGTCATTCATCACGCGGGCGTCTGACAGGGCGACCGCCCAGAGTTTGCGGTCTTCCGCCGCTTGTTGGCGGGCCACTTGCCAAGCCGCAAAAGCGGTCATCTGGTCTTGAGCCCACAACGTAATGGGCGTCGCCAAAACAGACAGCACGGCGAAGGCCACGGTCCAAACGGCCAGCCAAACCATCAGCAAATGGTCTTCCGTGCCGCTTTCCAAGAACTCCGCCGGCAGCATCAACAGCGTGGCCGCCAAAATAGCCACGACAAACACCACGGGGGCTTTGGGCAAACGCAAAACAGGGTATGCCAGCGCGGCAGGGGCCGTTACGGACTCGGGGTTGGCCGTGTAAACAGGACGGTTGACCGAGGCCACAGCGTTTTGAGTGAAAAGGGACATGGTGAACTTTCTGTGGATCTGACAAATCTAAAAACCAAACTAGAGGCACTCTTTTGGATGGAATGGCCGAATCATAGGGTTAATACTGGTATTTTAATAATTTATATTTATGATACTTATCATTCATCATTTGAATGAATTGAGTGTTTAATTGCGTGTTTAACCGTCTCGACCTCAACTTATTGCGCGTTTTTGATGCCGTCATGGTCGAACAAAGCCTGACCCGGGCCGCGCAAAATTTAGCGCTGACCCAACCCGCCGTCAGCAACGCCTTGCGTCGACTGAAGGATGCCTTGCAAGACGAATTGTTCGTGCGCCAAGGGCAAGGCGTGACCGCCACGCCCTATGCCCAACGCATTTGGCCCCAAGTGCGTCTAACGCTGCAACAACTCGAGGCCACCCTGATGCCCGTGCGGTTCGACGCTGCCAGCGCCAACCAGGCCTTCACCCTGAGCATGGCGGACGCCACCGCCACCGCCTTAATGCCCCAGTTGTTGCGCATCGTTGAGCAAGAGGCACCGGGCATCACCCTGCGCGTGCTGCCCTTGACCACCCGCGACCCCCGTCGCCTGCTGGAAGACGCCGTGACCGACATGGCCATTGGCTACTTTCCCGCCGTCATGGCCGATTTAACGGCCCGCAATCAAGCGGGCATGGGGATGGCTTTTGACCACCAACGTTTGTACGACAGCCACTATGTGTGCGTGATGCGCCGCCACCACCCCTTGGCTGCGGGGCCCTTGACCTTGGACGCCTATTGCGCTGCGCGCCATTTGCTGGTGAGCTTTTCGGGCCGCCCTTATGGCTTTGTCGACGAGGCCCTGGGCCATTGGGGACGTGAACGGCGCATCGTGCTGACTGTGAACCAGTTTTTTACCGCCGGCCAAGTGGTCGCCGCGTCGGATTTGCTAACCGTTTTACCGCAGCACTTCATCGAGTTCACCGGCATCGCCGATCAACTGGTTTGGCGTGAACTGCCCTTCGCCATGGACACCGTGCATGTCGACCTGCTCTGGTCTCGCCGACCCCAACAAAGCGCCGCTTTGGAGTGGTTGCGACAAGCCCTGTCACGCTCAGCACAAACACCCTTAGCACGCCCCGCTTTTTGAGATAGCCTAGCCGCCATGAAAACCTCGAACGCTTCTCCCTCACAGGCCCCTTTCAAGCCCCAAATCCGCCTCTATCAAGACTGGCTCGCCCGCGAGCGTGGCCTGACCTTTGACAGCTACGACGCGCTCTGGCGCTGGTCGACCACCGATTTGGATGCTTTTTGGCAAAGCTGTTGGGATTACTTTGATTTGCAATCCCCCACCCCCCACACCCAAGCCCTGAACCGAAACGCGATGCCGGGTTCGGTGTGGTTTGAGGGCGCGCAAGTCAACTACGCGCATCAGGTGTTTCGCCACACCCAAGCGGCTCATGCCGCGGGTTTTCCGGCGCTGATCAGCACCAATGAAAAGGGGCAGACTCGCGAACTGAGTTGGCCCGAGTTGCAACGCCAAGCGGCTTCGTTGGCGTTGCGCCTGCGTGAATTGGGCGTGGTGAAGGGTGACCGCGTCGCGGCTTATCTGCCCAATATTCCCGAAGCCATGGTGGCCTTCTTGGCCACCGTCAGCCTGGGCGCGGTTTGGAGCATCTGTGCCCCCGACATGGGCACTGCCGCTGTGCTCGACCGTTTTAAACAGATCGAGCCCAAAATCCTGCTGGCCTGCGACGGCGTGACCTATGCCGGCAAAGACCACGATCGGTTGGCTGTGGTGCAAGCCCTGCAAGCGGCGTTGCCCTCGGTTCAACACACCCTGTTGTATGGCAATTTGGACGCCGCCGCCAGCTTGCCCAACACCTTGTCGTTCATGGATGCTTGCGCTTCAGAAAACGCCGAAGTAGCGGCTTTCCAACCCGAGTGGCTGCCCTTTGACCACCCGCTTTGGATTGTTTATTCCAGCGGCACCACCGGCATGCCGAAACCCATCGTGCACGGGCACGGCGGCACGGTGTTGGTCGCGGTGACGCTGAAATCCCTGCACAACGACGTGGGCTGCAGCTACGCGCCCAACTCCTGGGGCGAGCGCTATCACTGGTACAGCTCCACCGGCTGGGTCATGTGGAACGCCCAAATGAGCGGCTTGCTGAGCGGCACCACCTGCGTGATTTTTGACGGCAATCCGGGCGGCAGCAAGGACGCGCCTGACTGGGGCACCTTGTGGCGCTTTGCCGCCGAGCACCAAGTCACGTTCTTTGGCGCGGGCGCGGCGTTTTTTGCCAACTGCATGAAGGCCGGTGTCGACTTGCAAAGCTGTGGCGATTTGTCGTCGGTGCGCGCTTTGGGCACCACGGGCTCCCCCTTGTCTGCGGACACCCAAGCTTGGGGCACCGAGCAGTTCGAGCGAATCGGGACGCCTGGTATTTGGTGGTGCAACATTTCGGGCGGCACCGATTTTGCCGGCGCCTTCATTGGCGGCAACCGAGAGTTACCGCAAACCCCTGGCCGCATGCAATGCCGCTTGTTGGGCAGCGCCGTGGAATCCTGGAACGAGCAAGGTCAACCCGTGCTGGACGAGGTGGGCGAGCTCATTTGCAGCCAGCCCCTGCCCGCGATGCCGCTTTATTTTTGGGGTGACACCGACAACAAACGGTATCTGTCGAGCTATTTCGACATGTACCCCGCCGGTCTGGGGCGCCGTCCTGGTGGGGGTGACTTGCCCGCTTCCGCGGGAGGTGTTTGGCGACACGGCGATTGGTTGCGCATTTACCCCGACGGCAGTTGCGTGATTTATGGCCGCTCCGACGCCACCATCAACCGCCACGGCCTGCGCATGGGCACGAGTGAGTTGTACCGCGCGGTAGAGGCCTTGCCCGAGGTGCTGGACTCGATGGTGGTGGACTTGGAATACCTGGGGCGCGAAAGTTACATGCCTTTGTTCGTGGCCTTGCGCCCCGGCGTCACCTTGGATGACGCCTTGAAGCAGCGGTTGAATCAGGCCGTTAAAGAGGCTTTGTCTCCGCGTTTTGTGCCCAATGAAATTTTCCAAGTGGCTGAAATTCCGCGCACGTTGACCGGTAAAAAACAAGAGTTGCCCATCAAAAAGTTACTGCTGGGCCAGCCCCTGAGCAAGGTCATCAACCCAGACGCGATGGCCAATGCCGCTTGCTTGCCTTGGTACGTGGAATTTGCACAAGCCCACCTGGCTCGCCACCCCGCCTAAGCCGCCGCAAGTTACACTAAGGCCTCTTAAAAAGCCCCTTTTTTTAGCTTCATAACAATGTCCAAATCCGGTGTGCCCTCGGGCCAAGCCCGCGCCCACTTTGACTTCAAAAGCGCCACCCTGACGATGGTGGCCTTGTTGATCAAAACCACCGATCAGGCTTTGCTGATGAGCGACCTGAGCGCCAAGCTCGAAGACTCTCCCGATTTTTTCTCCAACGACCCCCTGGTGCTCGACTTGAGCGCGATTGCCAACAGTGCCGAGTTGCTGGATTTCAAGGCATTGGTCAAACTCTTAAAGCAACACCAGGTCCAGCCGATGGCGGTGCGCGGCGGCCATGAAAAGCAAATAGCGGCCGCCCAACGCGCCGGGCTGGTCCACACGCCCGATGCGCAAATTGCGGGTGTCGACGCGCGCAAACTGGCGCCAACCCCAGTTCGCGAAGTCGTCCGTGAAGTCGCCGTGGCCGTGCCCGTCGAGGTTCAAGTCGAAGTGCCCGTGCCTGCAACCGGCACCTTGGTGATCGACAAGCCGCTGCGCTCGGGCCAGCGCGTTTACGCCAGGGGCGGCGACATCATTGTGCTGGGCATGGTCAGCCATGGCGCTGAAGTGATTGCGGATGGCCATGTTCATGTCTACGCGCCCTTGCGCGGGCGGGCGGTGGCCGGTGCGCGCGGCAACACCGAAGCACGCATTTTTACCACCTGCATGGAGGCCGAACTGGTCTCCATTGCTGGCAACTACCGTGCATTCGAAACCGCCTTGCCCACCGATGTGGCGAGCAAGGCCACGCAAATCAAACTGGTCGGCGAGAAGTTGCTGGTCAACCCCATTTAATTTTTATAGGACTCAAAAGACATGGCCAAAATTGTTGTCGTGACGTCGGGCAAAGGTGGCGTGGGCAAAACCACCACCAGCGCCAGTTTTGCCACCGGCCTCGCGTTGCGCGGCTTCAAAACCGCTGTGATCGACTTTGACGTCGGCCTGCGCAATTTGGACTTGATCATGGGTTGTGAACGCCGCGTGGTGTACGACCTGATCAATGTGATTCAAAACGAAGCGAACTTGAACCAAGCGCTGATCAAAGACAAACAATGCGAAAACCTGTTTGTTTTGGCCGCCTCACAAACACGCGACAAAGAAGCCCTGACACAAGATGGCGTTGAGCGCGTTTTGAAAGACTTGGGCGACATGGGCTTTGACTACATTGTTTGTGACTCTCCGGCGGGCATTGAAACGGGCGCCTTGATGGCCATGCACTTTGCCGACGAAGCGCTGTTGGTGACCAATCCCGAAGTCTCTTCGGTGCGCGATTCGGACCGCATTTTGGGCATGTTGGGCTCAAAAACCAAACGCGCCATTGAAGGCTTGGAACCCATCAAAGAGCACTTGCTCATCACCCGCTACAACCCAAACCGCGTCGAAGACGGCCAAATGTTGTCGCTCGACGACATCAAAGACATCTTGCGCATTGACCTGATTGGCGTGATCCCCGAATCCGAAACCGTGTTGCAGTCCAGCAACCAAGGCATGCCAGCCATTCACTTGCAAGAGAGCGATGTGTCTGAGGCCTACAAAGACGTGATCGCCCGCTTCTTGGGCGAAGAAAAGCCCTTGCGTTTCACCGAACCCGTGAAGCCCGGCTTTTTCAAACGCATCTTTGGAGGACGTTGAGCCATGTCCTTTTTGTCTTTTCTGCTGGGTGAGAAAAAGAAAACGGCCAGCGTCGCCAAAGAGCGTTTGCAAATCATCCTGGCCCACGAACGCACCGGTCGCAACGCGGGCAGTCCCGACTACTTGCCCGATCTGCAACGCGAGTTGATCGCCGTCATTTCAAAATACGTGGCCATCAACCCGAATGACATCAAAGTGAACTTGGAGCGCCAAGACAACTTCGATGTGCTCGAAGTCAAAATCGAGTTGCCCGAGCCGCGCTAAATCGGCCCTTTTTTGCCCTTTTTTCAGACTGGTTTTCAGTCTGGTTTTCAGTCATTATCTTGGCCCGATTTGGCACCGCCAAATCGGTATGTCAAGTTGAGCCAAAGGGAACGGGGAGCGGCCGGGGTGACGAATTGCTGGGTCACCAGGGTATAGAGACTGGTTGCGCCCGACAAGCCATAGGTGGCGTATTGTTTGTTCAAGGCGTTGTTCAAGTTGGCTGACAGCAAGAGTTGGTCGCCCATTTGGTAATGCAGGTCCAGGTTCAACAAGGAATACCCTGGCACGACGCCGGCGGGGTCTTTGTTGCTCTCATTGCCATGCGCTATTTGCTGGCCTGCAGCGACCCAGTTAACGCCCGCCAACAAGTCGGGGGTCACAGCGTAGGTGGCCCTTGCTTTTAAGGTTTGGCGGGCGATGCCCGGTATCTTGTCACCACTCACCACATTTTGGCCGCTCGCGGTCGTGAAAGCGGATCGGTACTTGGCATCCACCCAGCCGTAATTCAAGGCCAGCGTCGCTGCCGCCCACTTGGTTTGGGCGCTCAGCTCAAGACCACGTCGTTCGGTATCGCCGACATTGGCGAAATAGCCCAAGGAGTTGGTGGTGGAGATGAACTGAATGTCATTGCTCAAGCGCGAGTCATACACCGCGGCGCTCCAACGGGTGTTGCCGCCCCACTTGCCGCGCCCTCCCAACTCGAGGGTCTTGGCGACAACGGCTTTCAGATCTGGGTCGCCGTTGAAACCGGTGGGTAAAGCGCATGGCTGCGCGGGGTTGGCGCAGGACAACTCAATCGAGGTGGGAGCGCGCATTGACTGGCTGTAGTTACCAAAAAGGCCGGTGGCTTTGTCGAAGTTGTAGTTAAACCCAACAGCAGGGTTGAAGCGCTTGTAATGGTGGTTGCCATCCAAGTTGTTGGTTTCGGGGCCCGCCACCGCCCCCGCCGGAACCCCGTTGACCTTGCTGGCAGCCCCGCTGCCTGAATTGGCGTACTTATAGGCATTTGCATAAAGGGGGTTGTAATAGGCGCCGCTGTCGTCGCTCCAGCTGAAGCCGCCGTCGGAGTTCATGTATTGGTTGTGGGCACCACGTTGTGACAAATTAGAAAAGTTAAAACTGCCCGAAACCGTGGCGCTGAGTTTTTCAGTCAGGCTGAGCGTGTCCGTCAAGAAGGCACTCAAGTTATTCGTTGTCGCGTTCAAGCCAACATCACTCAAAACAGGGCTGCCCGTGAAGGCCGGAAGGTTGGTGCTGGAAGGCGCCAACCCGTTCGAGGTAAAGCCGTAAGCCTGGTTGGGAATGGCGACGATTTGGTAATTCGTCAACTTGGCCAATGTGGTGTTTTGTGCATAGCTCAAACGGGCGTGGTCATAGGCACCCCCTACCGTGAAGGCGTTGTTAAGGCCCCACAATGCGTCAAAGTTTGACCATTGAAGGTTCGAGCCCAGGGCGGCCTGTTTGGTGACGGACTCGACCAAGCTGGTGTTGATGCTGCTGGTCCATCGGCCATACCCCAGCGCTTGGGCATTGGCCCCTGTCACGCTATTGAGGGCCGTGCCATTGGGGGCTTGATTGGCGCATTTGGGAACCCCATTACTGCCCAACACAAAGCCGCCGTCGGCATTAAAACACCCATCATCCAACTGGGCGTTGCTGTTCACACCCGAGGCGTTGGATTGGCGAGAAAAAACCTGGGCAGACACCTGATTTTGCCCATTAAACCAATGGCTGCCTTTCAAATTAAAAAGCGCCATTTGATTGGCCATGCGATCCGGCCAGGTGTAAGACTGAGCGGGGTTGTTCATCATGTCCATGGGCAGCGACTGGGTGCCCTTCAGGGTCGTATTGGCCAAAGCGGTGGAAACCTCCATCAGCGTTTTGCCCTCATGGCCATGCCAACGGCCTTTGGCATAAAACTGATGGACGTCAGAACCATTGTGTTGTCGATACCCGTTTTGTTTGTCGACGTTGCCCGCCAAAAAATAGTCGGTGTCGTGGGCTTCGTCTACCCAACCGTTTTCAAACTTCAAGGCGCGTCGATTGAATGATCCCCCCGTCAAGGTGATCGATGCACCGGCGTCGTCTTGCCCATTTTTGGTGTTGACCACCAAGGCGCCCCCCAAGGTGTTCAAGCCAAAAAGGGGGTTGGAACCGGGAAGTAGGTCCACGCTGGCCAAGGCGTTGGTGGGAATCAAGTCCCAGTTCACGATAGAGCCAAAGGGCTCATTCATGCGCACGCCGTCCAAATAAACAGACAGTCCGACGGGTGCGCCGAGTGACGAGGTGGCTTGAAATCCACGGTAGTTCACATCGTTTTGGTAGGGGTTGCCCGTGCTGTTGCTGACGCTGACAGAACCCAGGTTGTTGTTTAACAAATCCGCCAAGTTGGTGGTGCCTTGGGTCTTGTTTTCTTTCTCACCCAGCCGTTGGGCGTTGGCAGGAAACTGGGACAAAGGCACGCCAATGCTGTCAATGGGGGTGGCGCCAATCACTTCAACCACCGGCGCGGCTGACGCGGCAAAAGCCGGCGCGTCATGCCCCAAACTGCCCCAAGCGGCCACGGCTAAAGCCATTGCCGTCATCGGCCAAGCGGCGTTTATGCGCTTGGCACAGGGCGATACAGGGTGATGGAAAGAAGGGTGAGAAGACTGAATGAAAACGGACTGCAAGTGACGCTCCTTGAATGCCAAGCATCCTAAGAAACGGGTGGAGAACGACCAAGGGAAAACTTCCCGTTTTCTGGGTAAAGCGTCTAGGACAAACCCTAGGCGCTTTAAGGATTTAACACCGCGTGGTTCAAAGCGATGTGGACCAAGGCCGCCGTGGTTTCAACCCGCAGTTTTTCTTTGATGGTGGTTTGGTGGTTGGACACCGTTTTGGCGCTGAGCCCCAATTGATCGGCAATCGCCGCCACCGACTGGCCTTGAGCCAAACCACGAAAAACAGCCCATTCTTTGGGGGTCAGCGTGGCCAACAGGTCTTCGTTGCTGTCGAACTGGGGGCCTGGGCCCCGTTGCTGTTGTGGCTGTTGTGGCTGTTGTTGCTGAGCACGCATCGCCAAATCAGCACTCAGATAACGCTCACCACGCGACACCGCCAAAACAGCGCTCACCAAACTGTCTGGTTGGGCTTGTTTACTCACAAAACCAGACGCGCCCAGGCTCAACGCGCGCTTCACCAAAGGCGCTGCATCGTGCATGCTGAAGACCAATACCCGGGTCTGAGGTTGTTGGTGCAACAAGGTCAACATCCAATCCAAGCCTTGAACGGGCCCCAAAGAGAGGTCGAGCACCACGACATCGGGTGCCTGTTGGCGACAGGCCAACAACGCTTGTTCCGCGTCACCGAAGTCTCCCACGACGTCAATCTGACCGGTTTGCAACAGCAAGCGTTTGAAGCCGTCGCGCACCACAGGGTGGTCGTCCAGCAACAAGACACGAATCACGCCGCCCCCTCCTTCAAAGGCAGGGTGACTTGGACGCAACAACCCGAAGGGGCGCCTGCGCCGCTGTCTTTGGCCCCCCGTGAGGCACGCAAGGCACGCAATGACCGCAGGGTCATGTGACCCCCCAACGCGGCGGCCCGCTCTTGGATGCCCAACAAGCCAAATCCGGTGGGTCCCTGGTCTTGCCCAGCCTGATTTCCGTCGGCAGGGCCGCTCAGTCCGACCCCATCGTCTTGAATTTCTAAACGCAAGGCTTTTTGTTTTGATGTCCCTAAAACGACGGCGCTGACTTTGACTTGACTGGCCTGTGCATGCCGCGCCACGTTGGTCAACGCCTCTTGGACAATCCTGTAAATGGCCACTTGAAGGGCATCGTGGTGCATCGCCAAAATTTGATTTTGAAGCAGGGGGCTGGGTGGATAAAAAGCACATGACACCCCCGTTTGCAGCTCCCAGTTTTCACACAAGTTCTGGACGGCTGCCCACAAGCCCATGCCGTCTAAGTCTTGGGGCCGCAGCTGCTTGAGGCGGTCTTGCACCAGGCTGTAAAGCGCATGCGCTGCTGAGTCGATGCGCCGAGCACTCTCGTCGATCGCTTGTTGGTGTGCTGAGCCTTGTCCCAAGCCTTGAACACATTGCGCTTCAATTCGAATGGCCGTGCAACCTTGGCCAAATTCATCGTGCAATTCACGCGCCAAAGCGCGGCGCTCGTCTTCTTGAACCGTGATCAAGCGTTGCGCCAGCACCTGGTTTTGTTTCAGCAAAGCCTGAAGCTCGTTCATTCGACGCCAAACAAACCAACACAAGCCGATGGCCAACAACAACAGGCCCAGGGGCCATTCATCGAGCTGCCAGGCTTCATAGTGTTGCGCGGAGCGGGCCACCCATTCAGACCAATTGCCCCTCACCGCGGCCGCAAAGCCCAACGCCACCCACGCCGCGACCCCCAGCAGATCGCGCCGCCATCGGTTCAATGCAGGAGCGGACATCTCACATCTCCAAGGGGCAGTTTATACGAGGCTTTGAGCGCAGATTACGCGGCCCTTAGGCGTTCAATCAAGCCATTGAGCTCATCCAAGGAGCTGAACTGCACGGTCAACTCGCCCATCTCTTCAAGTCGCCCCGCGCGCTTGATGCGCTTTTTGATGCGCACCTCGACTTCGGCCGTGAACAGATCCGACAGCTCTTCTTCAATGCGCTTCAAATCACGCGATTTTTCTTTGCCTTTGGCGCTGGCCTTGGGAGACACCAAATGGAATTCAGCGCCCACCTTTTTGACCAAGGCCTCGGCCTCACGGACCGACATTTTTTTGGCTGCGATTTGATGCGCGGCGGTAATTTGCGAGGCGCGGTCCAACGCCAACAACGCACGGGCGTGGCCCATGTCCACATCACCCGCCATGAGCATGGTTTGAACCGGCTCTGCCAAGTTCAACAAGCGCAACAAATTGGAGGCCGCACTGCGAGAACGGCCCACGGCTTGGGCGGCTTGTTCGTGACTTAAACCAAACTCTTTGATGAGCCGCTGCAGGCCTTGGGCCTCCTCCAGTGGGTTCAAGTCTTCGCGCTGGATGTTCTCAATCAGGGCCATGGCCGCGGTGGCCTGGTCTTCAACATGCCGCACCAACACGGGCACTCGCTCTAAGCCGGCCAGTTTCGCCGCGCGAAAGCGCCGCTCGCCGGCAATGATTTCATAGCGTTGGGGCGCATCCGGTTGATCGGCGGGGGCCGCCAAGGGACGCACCAAAATCGGCTGCATGATGCCTTGGGCTTTGATGCTTTCGGCCAACTCATACAAAGCGCCCTCGTCCATGCGCGTTCGGGGTTGGTAAACGCCGGGCACCATCTCTTCAAGCGACAAGCTGCTGGGCAAGTGGTCGGTTGGCGCCGAACTCAAAGGGTCGGAGTGGGTGGTTTGGGGGCCAAAAAAGTTTTCTAATCCTCGACCCAAGCCTTTTGGTTTTTTGGTGACCATCTTTTTCTATTTAATTTTTAGGGGCGCTGGTTTTCAAACGCGACACCATTTCTGCAGCGAACTCAACAAAGGCTTGACTGCCTTTGGCAGCGGGGTCAAACACCACGCCAGGCAGGCCATAACTGGGCGCCTCGGCCAAGCGAACATTCCGAGGAATAACGGTGTTGAAGACCTTGTCGCCAAAATGCGATTTCAGCTGGGCGCTCACCTGCTGTTGCAATGTGACCCGCGGATCAAACATGACCCGCAACAAGCCGATGATTTGCAAGGCCGGATTTAAATGGGCGTGCACCTGTTTGATGGTGTTGACCAGGTCGGTCAAGCCTTCCAGGGCAAAGTACTCACATTGCATGGGCACAATGACGCCGTGGGCGCTGCACAAGCCATTCAACGTGAGCATCGACAGCGAGGGGGGACAGTCAATCAACACAAAATCGTAGTCGCCCAGCACCGACACCAAGGCGGTTTTTAGCCGTTTTTCGCGCCGCTCCAAAGTGACCAGCTCCACTTCAGCGCCCGCCAACTCACGGTTAGAGCCCAGCACATCGTAGCCGCAGGGCTCGGCCCGCACCCGCGCCTCGGCCACGGAGGCGGATTCCAGCAAAACGTCGTAGACGCTCAATTCGAGTGATCGCTTGTCGATGCCCGAACCCATGGTGGCGTTGCCTTGGGGGTCCAAGTCAATCATCAAAACGCGTTGACCAATTTTGGCCAATCCGGCCGCCAAATTGACCGTGGTCGTGGTTTTGCCGACGCCGCCTTTTTGGTTAGAAATGCAAAAAATATGCGCCATAAACAGCGAAGGGAGCTCCACCCAGACTAAAACAAAGAAGAGAGTTTACGTGAAGGCCCGGTTTGCCGAGATCGGGGGGCGCAACCAGACCAAACAACGCTCGGCATCCAGGCCGGGAACGGCCAACGGTTCCACGTGAAACATCGCCGCGCACCGGGGGTCCAAGGCCGCCAACTCCTCTTCGGGGCGCTTGCCCTTCATGGCCATCCAAACCCCCTCTGGCGCCAGCGCCTGCTGAGTCCACTGCGTGAAGTCTTGCAAGCTGGCAAAGGCGCGGCTGGTAATCAAATCAAAAGGGCCCTGCAAGGTTTCAACCCTGGCGTGCACGGCTTTGAGGTTGGGCAGATTCAAGGCCAATGCGGCCTGTTGAATGAAGGCCGTTTTTTTGGCCACCGCGTCCACGCAGACCACCTGGATGTCCGGCAAGGTCAAAGCCAGCACGACGCCAGGCAAGCCGGCACCCGAGCCAACATCCATCAACTGAAAAGGGGCCGATGGGGGTTGAGGCGGCGATTTGATTTGTTTTTCGTTTTTCCATTGGGCCACATACGACGCCAATGGGGACACCACCGCCAAACTGTCGAGCAGGTGATGCGTCAACATCTCATGGGGGTCGCGCACGGCGGTTAAGTTGTAGACCTTGCCCCACTTTTGCAGCAGGTCCAAATAGGTTTTTAGCTGCACCACTTGGGCCGCTGACAAGCCCAAGCCGAGCGCCTCTAAACCCTCTTCCAGGGAGATCATGCGTTTTCGCTTTCGGCTTCTTGAGTGGCTTTAACGGCCATGTTGGCAAAGCCTTTGACGCCGCGTTTTTTCAAATGAATCAACAACAAAGAAATCGCTGCCGGAGTGACGCCCGAAATTCGAGAAGCCAGACCCAGGGTTTCGGGTTTATGGCGGTTGAGTTTTTGACGAACCTCAATCGACAAGGCCGCTACCTGGTTGTAGTCAAAGTCTTGTGGCAGTTTTAAGCCTTCAAAATGGGCGGCACGCTCAACCTCTTCTTGTTGGCGGTTGATGTAGCCCGAGTACTTGGCGGCAATGTCAATTTGCTCCAGCACATCCGGTGCCAAAGTCGCCTCAGCCCCTTCAGGCGGTTGATAGCGGCCGCCATCCAAAGACATCAGCCCTTGGTAGGTGACCCCAGGTCGGCGCAACAAATCCGCCAAGTTGTATTCCCGCTCAATCGCCTTGCCCAAGACCCGCTCGGCCTCTGCGGCCGGTAAAGAATGGGGATTGACCCAAACCGACTTCAGCCGCTCTGTTTCACGTGAAACCGCCTCTTGTTTGCGACAAAAAGCGGCCCAGCGGACATCATCGACCAAGCCCAGGCGTCGGCCTTCTTCGGTCAAGCGCGCATCGGCGTTGTCCTCTCGCAGCTGCAAGCGGAATTCAGCCCGGCTGGTGAACATGCGGTAAGGCTCGGTGACGCCTTGAGAAATCAAATCGTCAACCAAGACGCCCAGGTAAGCCTGATCTCGGCGCGGCAACCAAGGCCCCTCTTCTCGGCAGCGCAAAGCCGCGTTGATGCCGGCAAACAACCCTTGGGCCGCGGCCTCCTCATAACCGGTCGTCCCGTTGATTTGGCCAGCGAAAAATAAACCTTGGATTTGTCGGGTTTCAAAATTTGACTTCAACGATCGGGGATCGAAATAGTCGTATTCAATGGCATAACCGGGACGCAAAATGTGCGCGTTTTCCAGCCCTTGCATGCTGCGCACCAAATCGAATTGAATGTCAAACGGCAAGCTGGTGCTGATGCCGTTGGGGTAATACTCGTGCGTGGTGAGGCCCTCGGGCTCCAGGAAAATCTGGTGGCTGTCTTTGTCGGCAAACCGGTTAATTTTGTCTTCTACGCTGGGGCAATAGCGTGGCCCCACCCCTTCGATCTTGCCCGTGAACATGGGGCTGCGGTCAAAACCACTGCGAATAATGTCATGGGTCTTGGCATTGGTGTGGGTAATCCAACAGGGCGCCTGCTGGGGGTGCATTTGCGCATTGCCCATGAAGCTAAAGACGGGCACCTGGCCCGGCAAGCCACCAGGCATGCCGTCGCCAGGTTGTTCGGTGCACTTAGAAAAATCAATGCTTCGCCCGTCAATTCGGGGCGGCGTTCCGGTTTTTAAACGGCCCTGCGGCAGTTTCATTTCTTTCAGGCGAGCGGACAAGCTGACGGCCGGCGGATCGCCTGCCCTGCCCGCGGCATAGTTCTGCAAACCGACGTGGATCTTGCCGTCCAAAAAAGTACCGGCTGTCAACACGACGGCCCGAGCGCGAAACCGAATACCCACTTGGGTCACAGCACCCACCACGCGGTCGCCTTCCAGCATCAGGTCGTCGACTGCTTGCTGAAACAAGTACAAATGCGGCTGGTTTTCAAGGCGATGTCGAATGGCGGCCTTGTACAAAATGCGGTCTGCTTGGGCCCGTGTGGCGCGTACCGCAGGCCCCTTTGAGCTGTTCAAGATGCGAAACTGAATGCCGGCTTCATCCGTGGCCAAGGCCATCGCACCGCCCAAAGCGTCAACTTCTTTGACCAAATGCCCTTTGCCAATACCCCCAATCGACGGGTTGCAGCTCATCTGGCCAAGGGTCTCAATGTTGTGGGTTAACAACAAGGTCTCGCAGCCCATCCGGGCAGCGGCCAAAGCCGCCTCGGTGCCAGCATGGCCACCGCCGACCACGATCACGTCAAATTCTTTTGGGTAGAGCATGGTCTGATTTTAACGAGGTGCAAAATGGGGTGATGTTTTCTCCTTCTCTTGTTTCACGTGAAACACGGTCTTGTCGACCAGAATGCGGCGCTTGTTGCATAGCGCCTTCCATCAACAGCCCCATTCCGGGCATGCCCAATGGGAAGCCGGCCAACGTCCGCTGCGTCCAATTGGGCGACCATCACGAGTGCCTGTTGTTTGGTCAACCTGACCGCCCCTCTTTTTGTGAGGGCTTAAAACCCGCCGCAGAAATGTGTGGTGACAGCCGTCAAGAAGCCCTGCTTTGGCTGGGCTTAATGGAGACGGCCACCCAGCCCGATCGAGGCGCTGCTAAGTAAAATGATTGGGTTTTAACTGATCGTTTTATTTTGTTGCCCCTCGAAAAAAGCGCCGTCGTTTTGTTGCATGGTTTGTACAGCACGCCCGACGAGTTGCTGAGTTTGAAAGGCCCCTTGCAACGCAACGGCGCCGAAGTGATTTCGTTTGTAATTGAAGGTTACACCTTTGATGTCAATGAAAAGAAACCCGTATCATCGCCCTTTGAAGCCTGGGTTCTGGCAGTCAAGAACAAGGTTGAGTCTCTCAAAACCGAAGGCTTTGAAAAGGTCTTTTTGGTGGGTATTTCAACCGGTGCCGCTTTGGCCTTGGCCTCCGCCATGGAAAACGACGCTCACTGCGACGGCTTGGTGTTGTTGTCGACCTCCTTGGTTCAGGACGGCTGGTCCATCCCCCCTTGGCATTTCATGATCAACGTGGCCTTGTATACCCCCTTGGGCGTTTTTTGGCGTTACAAAGAAAAACCACCCTTTGGCGTCAAAAACGAACGCATCCGAAGTTGGATCAAACGCGAGTTGGAACAACGCAAGATTTCACGGGCCGGCGTGGCCAATTTGGGTATTTCTCACCTTAAACAAAACGATCGATTAAACCGTTTTGTTAAAAAAAACCTATCGCTGGTCACGTGTCCTCAAATACTGGCCATTCATGCCCAAGAAGATGAAGTGGCAAGTACACATAATTTAACAATTTTGTCTTATGGTTTAAAATCGGCTGTTCATTTACAAAAAATCATTGTTAACAACAGCTATCACATGATCAGCATCGACAATGACCGACAGCAAGTGATTCAAGAAACCTTGCAATTTTTGACAAACCTCAGTCGTCCCGAAACCGAACCCAGCAGACCAGAATGACAGCCCCTGTTTACGATACCTTGGTCAATATCTTGGTCGAGCAATTTGAAGTTTCTCCTGACAAAATGACCGGCGAAACCGTGCTTGAAGATTTGGGGCTCGACTCTTTGGCATTGATGGAGTTTGTTTTCGCCTTAGAAGACGCTTTTAAGTTGCGCATTCCTGAAGACAAGTTGGATCCCACACAGAGTGGCATCAGTTTGAACCAGTTGACGAAAATCGTCGAAGAAGCCTTGCAAACGCCCGCAGCATGAGTGCACTCAAAGTCAGTATCACTGGCATGGGCGTTATCAGCCCGCTGGGTCACTCGGCAGAATCCTTGTTTGAGGCTTGTCTTAAAAACCAATCTGGCGTCCGTGGCTTTGAAATCAATTTGCAAGGTTTAGATGTCGCCTGGGTTCCAGTGGCGCCTTGTGATTTCGACGACAAGGCTGTCAAAACACCCTCCAAAATCACACCCGACCGGGGCACCGCGATGGCGCTGGTTGCCGCCAAGCAGGCCTTTGAAAACAGCGGTCTGGGTTTAGAAACGCTGGACCACGACCGCACCGGTCTGTTTTGGGGCAGTGGCATGTCAGGGGCGCACAGTTTCGAATCCATTTGTAGACAGATCTACAACGAACACCAACGACTTCGCCCCACAACCGTTTTAACCACCATGCCCAATGCGGCCGTGGCGGAAATTGCATTGGCGCTGAAAGTCAAAGGACATGCCTTGGGCTATGCCTGCGCCTGCGCTTCATCAGCCGTCGCCATCGGAGAAGCGGTTCGCGCCATCCGGGGCGGTTGGCTCGATGTCGCGATTGTGGGTGGCCATGAATCCATGTTGATGCCAGGCATTTTGTCGAGCTGGCAAGCCATGCGCGTGCTTTCACCGATTCACCAAGACCGCAACGATGCCCATCAAGCCTGCCGACCCTTTGCCAAGGACCGTCATGGTTTTGCGATGGGCGAGGGCGCAGGGGCTTTGATTTTGGAATCCGAAGCCCATGCAAAGAAGCGGCAACACCAAACTCGCTTTTACCTCAGTGGTTACGCCACCAACTGCGACAGTGAACACATTACCCACCCCAACCCGCAAGGGCAAGTCAAGGCCATGACCAATGCCCTGCGCGACGCCGGTTTGGCTCCACAAGACATTGGTTATGTCAACGCCCATGGCACCGGCACTCAAAGTGGCGACGCAGCGGAAGCCGCTTCATTGGCCGAGGTATTTGGAATCAATGCAGTTCCAGTGAGTTCCACCAAAGCGGTCCACGGTCATCTGATTGGCGCAGGGGGTGTGCTAGAAACCATCATTGCCGTCAAGGCTTTGGAATGTCAACAGTTACCGGCAACGGCCCACGTCAAAGAAGTGGACCCCAAATTCTCTATTGACCTGATCCAACACCAAGCCAGGGTCACTCACAACCTGCGTCATGTCATGTCCAACTCTTTTGCGTTTGGTGGCACCAATGCCGTGTTAATTGCGAGTCTGGCGTAATTTGGCATCACCCCGTGTCACCAGGCATAAGCCTGTGGGTATCTTTTGAACAAAGAGCACCTTATCCACAGCAAGGGGTTCAAACCTAAAATTGTTCACAATAGACTGCAGAAACAGAAGACCTAAACACACAGGCCTTGAGCAAGAGTAAGTTATTGATTTGATGGATTAATTTTGGCTTTTCCACAGACAAGGGCAGCCCTTACTATTACTACTGGTTTTATATATTACTTATAAAGAGATAAGAGAAAAAACACGTTTGTGTTACATTGAGGGGCTATGGCGAAAGAAGAACTGATTGAGATGATGGGGGTCGTCAACGAGGTATTGCCCGATACCCGTTTTCGCGTGACCCTTGAAAACGGACACCAATTGATTGCCTACTCAGCGGGCAAGATGCGCAAAAATCACATTCGGATTTTGGCAGGCGATAAGGTGTCTTTGGAACTGTCCCCTTACGATTTGAGCAAGGGACGCATCAAGTTCCGTCACATAGAAGGCCGCGCACCCGCGGCACCTGTCAGAAGGCCACCAAACGCTCGCTGAGCGATTTTTCTGGATGGGGTAGCCCTACCCCTGGGCTTAAAAGCCCTGCTGGCTCAAGGCCCTAAAAGCGATGCTGCCGATGATGCCAATGGCAGCAATCACAATCATGAGTTGGATCAAGGTCAAGCCAGCGTCTTTTTTCATAACTTTTTTTCGGAAATATCGGTTTTAGATTGTTTAGTGAGCCCTAAAACAACGACCAAAACTGAACAGGTTGCTGATATTAAAGTGGTTAAAGCAATGTGTTCTGGTAATAGCAATTGCCATTGAGCCAGGATTGCAGACAAGGCACCATCGTTGCAAATGGTTTCACCGGCGACCCAACCGATCAGCGCCGCGCCCAAGGTAATGATCATTGGATAGCGCGCCATGATTTTGATCAACATGGCGCTACCAAGCACCACAATCGGTGCGCTGGTCACCAACCCCAAAATAAGCAACAAAGGGCTTCCTTTGGCCGCTGCCGCCACGGCAATGACGTTGTCAAGGCTCATGACCAAGTCGGCGATCAAGATGATGCGAACGGCGCCCCACAAATGATGAACTGGGTGATGGTGCGCCACTTCATCGTTCTCATCATTCATCAATTGAACGCCGATCCAGATCAAAGCCAAACCACCGAGCAATTGAACATAGGGCAAGGCCAATAATTCAACAGCAACGAACGTGAGCACCACACGCAGAATGACTGCAAAGAGAGCCCCTAACCAGATGGCTCTTTGTCTTTGCGGACCCGGTAGATCGCGGGCGGCTAAGGCGATGGAGACGGCGTTTTCGCCCGACATCAACAAATTCACGCCCATGATTTTGAGTAGCCCCAACCAGAAGTCAGCACTTTGCAGTGCCAACCCCAGGTCAAAGTTAAATAAATTCAGAGGAGCGAGGTTGATATTTAAACCTGTTTGGTTTCAGTTCGGCTTTGGTTAAGCTTTATTTGAGTTGGGCTTTGAGCAATTTGCCCAATTCGGAAGGGTTGCGGGTCACGATGAAACCGCATTCTTCCATGATAGCCAGTTTGGCATCGGCTGTATCGGCGCCGCCAGAGATCAAAGCCCCTGCGTGGCCCATGCGTTTGCCGGGAGGCGCCGTCACGCCAGCGATAAAGCCAACGATGGGTTTCTTCATATTGGCCTTGCACCACAAAGCGGCTTCAGCTTCATCCGGACCACCGATTTCGCCAATCATGATGACCGCGTCGGTGTCAGGATCGTCGTTGAAGGCCTTCATGACATCAATGTGCTTCAGGCCATTGATGGGGTCGCCGCCGATGCCAACCGCGGTCGATTGACCCAAGCCGACTTCGGTCAACATGGCCACCGCTTCATAGGTCAAGGTGCCGGAGCGGCTGACCACGCCAATGCGGCCCTTGCGGTGAATGTGACCCGGCATGATGCCGATTTTGATTTCTTCGGGCGTGATGATGCCAGGGCAGTTGGGACCCAACAGCAAGGTCTTTTTGCCGCCAGCGGCTTCTTTGGCCTTCATCTTGTTGCGCACTTCGAGCATGTCGCGGACGGGAATGCCTTCGGTGATGCAAATGGCCATGTCCAGGTCGGCTTCAACCGCTTCCCAGATGGCCGCAGCAGCGCCTGCTGGGGGCACGTAAATGACCGAAACGGTGGCGCCAGTTTGGGTAGCCGCCTCTTTGACGGAAGCGTAAATGGGGATGTTGAAAATGGATTCGCCGGCCTTTTTGGGGTTCACGCCCGCGACGAACGCATTTTTGCCATTGGCGTACTCTTGGCACTTCTCAGTGTGAAACTGACCCGTTTTACCGGTAATGCCTTGGGTAATGACTTTGGTGTCTTTATTGATGTAGATCGACATGTTGGTTCTCCAGGCTTACTTAACGGCAGCGACAATCTTGGTGGCCGCTTCGGCCATGGTGTCGGCCGCAATGATGGGCAGACCCGATTCGGCGAGCAGTTTTTTGCCCAGCTCTTCGTTGGTGCCCTTCATGCGCACCACCAAGGGGACCGACAAGTTCACGGCTTTACAAGCGGTGATCACACCGGTGGCGATGGTGTCGCATTTCATGATGCCGCCGAAGATGTTGACCAAAATGCCTTTCACATTGGGGTTACCCAACATGATTTTGAAGGCCTCGGTTACTTTTTCAGCGGTGGCGCCGCCGCCCACGTCCAAGAAGTTGGCGGGCTCGCCGCCGAACAACTTGATGGTGTCCATGGTCGCCATGGCCAAGCCAGCACCGTTCACCAAGCAACCGATGTTGCCATCGAGCGAGATGTAAGCCAGGTCAAACTTAGAGGCTTCGACTTCTGCGGGGTCTTCTTCGTCCAAATCGCGGTAAGCCACGATTTCAGGATGGCGGAACAGGGCGTTCGCGTCAAAGTTGAACTTGGCGTCCAGAGCAATCACATTGCCTTTGGAGTCGCGGTTCAAGGGGTTGATTTCAACCAATGAAGCGTCGGTGGCCATGTAGCACTGATACAACTTTTGGAAAATATCAGCAGCTTGTGCCACGGAATCGGTGGGCATGCCAATCAATTCGGCAATTTTGCGGGCTTGGGCATCGCCCAAACCGGTCAAAGGATCAATGAATTCGGTGATGATCTTTTCGGGGGTGGCGTGCGCCACTTCCTCAATGTCCATGCCGCCTTCGCTGGAAGCGATGAAAGCCACTTTTTGCGAGGCACGATCGGTCACGACCGAGACGTAATATTCTTTTTGAATGTCGGCGCCGTCTTCAATGTACAGGCGACGCACTTTTTGACCTTCAGGGCCTGTTTGATGGGTTTTGAGTTGCATGCCCAAAATTTCGGAAGCCAAGCGTTTGACGTCGTCAATGGTTTTGGCCACTTTCACGCCACCCCCCTTGCCACGGCCACCGGCGTGGATTTGGGCCTTGACGACCCACACGGGGCCGCCCAGCTTTTGAGCGGCTTCAACGGCTTCTTGAACGGTGAAAGCGGGGATGCCACGGGGAACGGGCACACCAAATTGGCGCAAGATTTCCTTGCCTTGGTATTCGTGAATCTTCATGAGGGCTCTCTCAGGAAAGGGTGAAAAAAGTGCGTGTAAACAGCGCAGAAATGTATCATGTTGCATCGCGCCAATCTTCCAGATTCCTGACAAGCTGATCAGATTGGCCTCCTTTTTCAAGATTGACGCGCATGACCTCCTCCAAATCAGCCGCTCTGGCCAAGGTTTTTATCGACGGCGAAGCGGGCACCACCGGCCTGCAAATTCGGGAACGGCTGCTAAAAATGCCTGCGGTTGAGGTGCTCAGCATTGCGCCTGAGCGACGCAAAGACCCCGCAGCCAAGCGCGAGCTGTTGGCCCAAGCCGACCTGGTGATTTTGTGTTTGCACGATGACGCAGCCCGCGAAACCGTGGCCATGGTGGACGCCATCGTCGCTGAAACAGGTCGAGCTGGCCCCAAAATCATTGATGCCTCAACGGCCCACCGTGTCAGCCCGGGGTGGGTCTATGGTTTTCCAGAGTTGACTGCAGGCCAAGCGGACCGCGTTCGACAGGCACAGCGAGTGGCCAATCCGGGCTGCTACGCCACGGGGGCCATTGCCCTCCTGCGTCCTTTGATCGAAGCGGGCGTTTTGCCCGCCGACACCCCCCTTTGCCTGCCCTCCGTCAGTGGTTACTCAGGCGGTGGACGGCCCATGATTGAAGCCTATGAAAAAGGCGAAGCGCCTTTGTTTGAGGCTTATGCCTTGGGCCTAGAGCACAAACACATTCCCGAAATCATGGCCTACACCGGCTTGAAGACACGCCCTGTTTTTGTGCCCGCCGTGGGCAATTTCAAGCAAGGCATGTTGGTCCAATTGCCCTTGCATTTGGCGAGTTTGCCCACGAAACCCAACTTGGCGGACCTGCACCAAACGTTGGCCCGGCATTACGCTGACAGCGTGGCGCAAGGTGGCTGGGTTAGCGTACTGCCCGCCACCGACAATCAAAAATTAGACGCGCTGGCTTTGAACAACACCAACCAATTGGAGCTGCGGGTGTTTGGCAACGATGCCCATGGTCATGCGGTCTTGATTGCCCGGTTGGACAACCTGGGCAAAGGCGCCAGTGGTGCCGCCGTACAGAATTTGGAATTGATGCTGGGCTTATAAAAAAATAAAAGGCCGCCCAGCCCAAAGGATTTTTAACTTAGGAGCTTTCTTTATGGCACTCGTTTCGATGCGCGAACTGCTGGACCACGCAGCCGCCAACCAATATGGCATTCCCGCCTTCAACGTCAACAACCTAGAACAAGTGCAGGCCGTCATGGCTGCGGCCGACGAAGTGGGCGCGCCGGTCATTTTGCAAGCCAGCGCAGGCGCGCGCAAATACGCCGGCGAAGCGTTCATCAAGCACCTGATTTCAGCGGCTGTGGAGTCCTATCCGCACATCCCTTTGGTCATGCACCAAGACCACGGCCAGAGCCCTGCGGTCTGCCAAGGCGCGATTGACCTGGGTTTCAGCTCCGTCATGATGGACGGCAGCTTGGAAGCCGACGGCAAGACCATTGCGAGTTTTGAGTACAACGTCGACGTGACGCGGCAAGTGGTGGCCATGGCCCACAAATTGGGTGTCAGCGTGGAAGGTGAGTTGGGCTGCCTCGGCTCCCTCGAAACCATGCAAGGCGACAAAGAAGACGGCCACGGCACCGACGCCGTGATGACGCACGACCAGTTGTTGACCGACCCCGAACAGGCGGCCGACTTTGTCAAGCAAACGCAGTTGGATGCCTTGGCCATTGCCATCGGCACCAGTCACGGCGCCTACAAATTCACCCGCAAGCCCACCGGCGATATTTTGGCGATTGAACGCATCAAAGAAATCAACCGCCGCATCCCCAATACCCATTTGGTCATGCATGGCTCGTCCAGCGTTCCCCAAGAGCTGTTGGCCATCATTCGCCAATACGGGGGCAACATGAAAGAAACCTACGGCGTGCCGGTGGAAGAAATTCAAAAAGCCATTCAGTTTGGCGTGCGCAAAATCAACATTGACACCGACATTCGTTTGGCCATGACCGGTGCTGTTCGCAAGTTCTTGTTTGAAAACCCCGACAAATTTGACGCCCGCGAATGGTTAAAACCCGCTCGCGAAGCCGCCAAGCAAATTTGCAAGCAACGCTACATCGAGTTCGGCTGCGAAGGGCAAGCCGCCAAGATCAAAGGCGATAGCCTGCAAGTCGTTGCCGCTCAATACGCCAAGGGTGAACTGGCGCAAGTGGTGAACTGAACAATGACCATGAACCCTGCTTCGTCCTCCAGCGCAGTCCATACCTCCGACCTTCATTCCCTGCCTTTGCTGGCGCGGGGCAAGGTGCGCGACAACTACGCGGTGGGCGATGACCGCATCTTGATGGTGGCCAGCGATCGCTTGTCTGCCTTTGATGTCATCATGGGTGAACCCATACCCGGCAAAGGCGCTTTGCTGACAGAGATGGCGCTTTTTTGGTTTGGCCATTTGGGCGCCATTTGCCCGAATCACCTCACCGGCGATGCGCCCGAAAGCGTGGTCAAGGCCGACGAACGCGCCCAGGTGCGCGGGCGTTCCATGTTGGTCAAGCGCCTCAAACCAATTCCGGTGGAGGCCGTGGTGCGAGGCTATTTGGCAGGCAGCGGCTGGAAGGAATACCAGGCCAGCCAATCGGTCTGCGGCGTGCCCTTGCCTGGCGGTTTGAAAAATGCCTCGCGTTTACCCGAGCCCATTTATACGCCCGCGGCCAAAGCGGAAATGGGCGAACACGACGAAAACATCACGTTTGAAAAAACCGTGGAAATGATCGGCTTGGACTTGGCCACCCGCATCCGAGACATCAGCATCGCTATTTATAAAACAGCGTATGAAATGGCCCTCAAAAAAGGCATGATCATCGCCGACACCAAGTTTGAATTTGGCCTGGATGCCGAGGGCCAATTGGTCTTGATGGACGAGGTGTTGACCCCCGACAGTTCGCGTTACTGGCCCGTCGAAGGCTACGCCGCCGGCGAAAACCCCCCCAGCTATGACAAGCAATTTGTGCGCGACTGGTTGGAAACAGCGCAGGTCAATGGCCAGCCTTGGGACAAAACGGCGCCAGCGCCGAAGTTGCCGCCCGAGGTGATTGAAAAGACAGCGGCCAAATACCGCGAGGCCTTGGCGCGTTTAACCGGCTTGCCGGTGTAAGCCTTAAGCCTTAAGTCTCAAGACTCAATTCAGCGCCATGCTGAGCTTGCGACGATAGCGCGCCACCCTCTCGGCTTGGGGGTCAAGCGCTGCCACACCCTTGCCCGCCAGCTCAATGCCACCGGCGGTTTTGTTGCCCGCCTCGCCACTCCCCTTGGGTTTGGGTGGTGTTAACAGTTCCAAAATGGCGACCACGGTTTTGCGCGCCAGCTCTTGGTTCCAAGCGCGGTCACGCAGGACGATTTCCAACAACTCGTCCATGGATTCGGGCAGCAAGCCGGCCGATAACAAGGCAGCGGCCTTGGCATAACGGGTTTCAAAGTCACGTTTATTTTCGGCAATCTTGGCGTCGAACTGGGGCCATTCCCAGCCGCCGAATTGGCTGGCAAAGGCTTGGCTATCGACGTATTCCATGGCGTGCAACCAGGTGGCCAAAGCCTCAAATCGCAGGGGTTTGGGGATCCGGGCCAAGGGGTCTTGCAGCACCGCGTGGGCCTCTTCAAAAGCGCCGCCGGCGATCAACAGTTTGGCGTAATCGAAGCGCGCGTCGTCGTTGCTGGGGTCGGCGGTTAAAGCTTCTGCCAATTTGGCCAAGGCGGCCTCGGTGTCGCCGGCTTGAATCAGGGCCTCTGCGGCCTCGGTTTCGGCTTCGGCGTGAAGGGCCTCTTCACTGGGGAGGTGCTTGTCCAAAAACGCGCGCAATTGGCCCTCGGTTTGTGCGCCCATGAAGCCATCGACCGGTTTACCGCCCACCATAAAGACGCAAGTGGGGATGCTGCGAATGCCGAAAGCACCGGCCAATTGGGGCTCTTGATCCGAGTCCACCTTGGCCAGTTTGAAGCGGCCTTGGTAATCGGCTTCTAGCTTTTCAAGCACGGGACCCAAGGTTTTACAGGGGCCACACCAAGGCGCCCAGAAGTCGATCAAGACCGGCGTGGTCGCGGAGGCCTCGAGTACCTCTTGCTCAAAATTGTGTTGGGTCACATCGATCATGTTGGGGCGTTCTAAAAAGGGCTAAAAAAGGACTCAGAAAACTTCAAAACCGCTATTTTGGCGAATTGTTAAGGGCTTGGGCGCTAAAAAGTAAAATTCAAGACCTTGCCAACAAGCCAAGCGCATCGACAGACCGAAAGGCCTTTCGCCAGCTTATCCAACCCACAACCATTTATGTCTTCACCTTTGCCACCACGATCGCCCTCAACGCCCCCTTTGATCGGCGTCGTCATGGGCTCCAGCAGCGATTGGGACACCATGCAACCGGCCGTCGAAGTGCTTCAATACTTTGGTATTGCCCATGAAGCCCGGGTGGTTTCGGCGCACCGCATGCCCGACGACTTGTTTGCATACGCCGAACAAGCACAGGGCCGAGGCCTTCAAGCCATCATTGCAGGCGCCGGTGGCGCCGCCCATTTGCCTGGCATGTTGGCAGCCAAAACGACCGTGCCTGTTTTGGGGGTGCCGGTCGCCAGCAAACATTTGAACGGGGTGGATTCTTTGCACAGCATTGTGCAAATGCCCAAAGGCATCCCGGTGGCGACCTTTGCCATCGGTCAAGCCGGCGCCGCCAATGCCGCGTTGTTTGCGGTCGCCATGATGGCGCTGCACAACCCGGCTTTGGGTTCGATGTTGGCGGCCTATCGCTTGGCTCAAACCCAGGCTGCGCAAGCCATGACTTTGCCGCCGGCCCAAGCATGAGCGCGGCGGCGGTGATATTACCGGGCGCCACCTTGGGCGTCTTGGGCGGGGGTCAATTGGGGCGCATGTTTGTGCATGCAGCGCAACAAATGGGGTATTTCACGGTGGTGTTGGACCCCGATCCCCAGAGTCCCGCTGGTCGTGTCAGCCACCACCACGTGCAAGCCGACTATGAGGACCCCCACGCGTTGCAGCAATTGGCTGCGCTTTGCGCCGCGGTGACCACCGAATTTGAAAATGTGCCGGCGGCCAGTTTGTCGGCATTGGCTTTGCAATCAACCGGGGTTTCGCCCGCCGCCGCCAGCGTGTCGGTGGCACAAGACCGTGCCCGCGAAAAGGCCCACTTTGTGGCCTGCGGCGTGCCCTGTGCACCGTATGCTGTGCTGGAAACGGCCGAACAATTGAGCGCCATTCAAGCCCATTTGCTGCCCGGCATTTTGAAAACCGCGCGCTTGGGTTACGACGGCAAAGGCCAAATTCGCGTCAAGACCCGAGAAGACTTGAGCGCGGCCTGGACGCAATTGGGTCAAGTGCCTTGTGTGCTCGAAAAAATGCTGCCCTTGGCACTCGAGTGTTCGGTGATCGTGGCGAGAAGCCGATCTGGCCAAGTGGTCAATTTTCCGGTTCAGCGCAACCTCCACCGTGACGGCATTTTGGCCGTGACCGAGGTCTACGAGGGCAATCTGTCGGCCCAGACGGCCCAACAAGCGGTGTCTGGTGCCAGAGCCATAGCGGCGGGTTTGGATTACGTTGGCGTCTTGTGCGTGGAGTTTTTTGTGCTGCAAGACGGCAGTTTGGTCGTCAACGAAATCGCGCCTCGGCCGCACAACAGCGGCCACTACACCTTGGACGGCTGTGATGTCTCGCAATTTGAGTTGCAGGTACGCACCTTGTGCGGCTTGCCCTTGACGCCGCCGCGCTTGCACAGCCCCAGCTTCATGCTGAACTTGTTGGGCGACTTGTGGCCGATTCACGCACCCACTGCGGGCCCTTTAAATGCGGCGCCCCCTTGGGAAAAAGTGCTGGCCTTGCCTGGTACCCATTTGCACCTTTACGGTAAGCAAGAGGCCAAACCGGGTCGCAAAATGGGGCACCTGAACATCACCGCCAAAACCCCTGAAGAAGCCCGCCAAGTGGCCTTACAAGCCGCCGCTTGTTTGGGGATTCCGGCCTTCTGAGTGGCTGGCTCTCACCATGATTTTGAACGCCTTGAGGGCCCGCGATGCCCAAGCGATTGAGCAAGCCGCCCAAGCCTTGCGGGCCGGGGATTTGATTGGTTTGCCGACAGAAACTGTCTACGGTTTGGCCGCCGATGCAAACAACCCTGCGGCTGTGGCGAAAATTTTTAAAGCCAAAGACCGCCCCGCCGATCACCCCCTGATCGTGCATGTGGCCCAGGCCAGCGAAGTGGGCCACTTCGCCAGTGAGGTTCCCCCCTTTGCCCAAGCCTTGATGAGCGCCTTTTGGCCCGGGCCCTTGACCCTCATCCTGCCGCGCCGCCCCGAGGTGGCCGCGGTGGCGGCCGGAGGCCAGTTGAGCATTGGGCTGCGTTGCCCCTCACACCCGGTTGCCCAGGCCCTCTTAAAAAGGGCTCAGGCTTTGGGTGTTCAAGGCGTGGCGGCCCCCAGTGCCAACCGATTTGGGCGTGTCAGCCCGACCACCGCGGCGCATGTGGCCCTTGAGTTTCCAAAAACCGAGACGCAAGATTTGCTTATTTTGGACGGCGGCCCATGCGAGGTTGGCATTGAATCTTCGATTGTCGATTGCAGCCGCGGCGTGCCGGTTTTGTTGCGACCAGGCGGCGTTTCCAGAACGGCTTTAACGGAGGTGTTGTCGGCGTGTGGTCATCCGTTGGTGTCGCCAGAACAAGCGGCGCAAGCCAGCACCCAGCAGGCGCCCAAAGCGTCGGGCACGTTGACGGCGCACTATGCACCGCAGGCCCAGGTCAGGCTCATGAGCCTGGCGGACATGCAAGCGGCCTGGTTGAAATGGGCGGCGTCCCAAAAAGGCCATCTTGCCTTGTATGTTCGAGAAAAGCCGGATTTTCTACCCTTTGATGTTGTCAGCGGCGTCCATGCCGTCAAGGTTTTCAAAATGCCCGACAACGCAGACACCTCGGCGCACTGTTTATTTGCGGATTTGAGGCGAATGGACGAACCCAGCACGGTCGAGATTTGGGTCCAATCGATCCCCTTATCCGCCGAGTGGGAGGGCGTGGCCGACCGACTGCGTCGGGCCGCGGCCTGAGAGCCCGCGGCGGCGCTTCAAGGCCTTCAAGTCTCGTTACACTAGCGACCAAGCAGGGAGAATTTAATGCGTGGAAATTGGGTAAGACGGGTCTTTTGGCTGTTTTGGGCATCGATCGCCAGCTTATTGGCAGGATGCGGCGCCAGCCAAGTGGTGTCGGCCTTCAACCCCACCCGCCTTGTGTCTTTTGGCGACGGTCTCAGCGATGTGGGCCAAGTGCCTTGTGCGGGCTATTTGTCTCGTTACACCGTGAATGACGGCACCGTCAACATCTGGGTTCAACAGGTGGCCAATGCGTATGGCCTTTATTTGAACCCCTCCTGCGCCAACGCCAAATCGACGGGCTATGCCTACGGCAATGCCCGTGTGTTGCACACCCCCGACGCGGTGGGCAACGCCAGCACCCCCACCATCCATGACCAGATCAGCCAGTTCTTGGCCCGAGACGTTTTTGGCCCCAACGACTTGGTGGTCATCAATGGCGGTTTGAGCGACTTGATTGTGCAAACCCAGCAAATTCAACAAGGCGCTATTTCCAAAGACCAATACCTCTACAACATGGCGCAGGCGGGTTGTGATTTGGGCGCTGAAGTTCGCCGTTTGGTGAAGGCAGGGGCCACCCACGTGATGGTCACCGGCACCTACGATGCCAGCCGCTCCCCTTGGGGCAGCAACAGCGGCTTGGCTTCGTTGATGTCCTTGGCCGTTGTTGGCAGCAATGCCCAAAGTTTGGTCAACCCCATCACCTGCACCCAGGCGGCCGGCCCCACGTCGATCAACATCGTGGGCTTTAATGCGGCGTTGGAAGCGTCGACGGCCGATCTCTGGACGAATGTGCTCTACATCGACTCAGCTTATTACTACAACATGATCACGGGGATCAACAACGCGGCGGCCGCCTACGGTTTGCGCGACGCCACCACGGTCGTTTGTAGCACCTTGGACTCGGGTGTGGGCATTGGGATTGGCGCCAATCAAGTCAACTCGCACCTGTGCTCGAACTCGACCATCATCACCGGATTGGACTACACCAAATACGCTTTTGCCGACAAGGTGTATTTCACCCCCGCCGCTCAAGTGCTGTTTGGGAATTACGCTTTTGGGCGAGTTCGGGCCCGTTGGTAATCACCACGAACCCCGCAAGCCTTTAAAGCCTTTCTAGCCTTCAGGGGCTTTTACTGAGCCAGTCCAAAAGGGCTTGCACAGCGGTCGGGAAGCCCGCCGCACGCTCTTGGTTGGCGATCGCCACCACCGCGAAATAATTTCCTTTGGGGGTGCGCACCACGCCCGCCACCGCCGACACATCTCGCAAGCTGCCCGACTTCAAGTGCGCAGCCCCCCAGCGGGCGGGGTTATCGCTGGGCGCCAGGCGCTTTAACGTGCCATCCACGCCCACCAGAGGCAGAGAAGCCAACCACTCAGGCATGGCGCCTTGGCGCCAATTTTGTTGAATCAACGCGCCCAGAGCCTGGGCACTGACGCGCGATTGGCGACTCAAGCCCGAACCGTTGTCGACCACCGGCGGCTCGGCGTCGCCATCCAAAGGGACCATGGCCCCTTTTTGTCCAACGTGGGATGCCCACCATTGACGCAAAATTTGACGAGACGCCTCCGTTGACCCTTGTCCGGTTGCTTGCCAGCTCAAGGTTAAGAACAACTGTTGCGCCATGACGTTGTTGCTGAACTTGTTGATGTCCCGCACCACCTCAGCCAAAGGAGGAGAGGTTTGGTTGAACCACGGTGAAAGTCCGCTGGGGACTTTTCCATCGCGCACTTTGCCTTCTAATCGGCCCCCCACCGATTGCCACAGCGCGGCCAGCAGTCGGGCATCGTATTGAGCGGGGTCCGCGTAGGCCATGGACCAAACCCGCTCGCCGCAAGCCGCCGGGTAGCTGCCGTTGAAGCTGAGCTGCAGCGGTTGGTCCCAATGGGCCTGCAATTGGCTTCGCCAGTCGCCACAGGCGCCGCCACTCTCCCCTTTCCCACCCGTCAACGGCACACTGAGGGGGACCTGCACACCCAGCAGGGGCGGGTTCATTTGCACATGGGCAATGGGTTTGTTGGGGTCGGGGCTGAAGGTGGCGCTCCAAGCCCGGAAGTTCAGCAAGAGGGCATTCGCAGGGACGTTGTAGGGTCTGAGCGGGGCCGCGTCGAACTCGCCTGGATCCACAGGTTCAGGGGCAAAGGCACTGCGGTCTAAGACGATGTCGCCTTGAATCTGCTCGACCCCCCATTGCCTGACCCGCTGCAGCAGCAACCAAAGACGCTCCACCACCAAGGTCGGATCGCCTTGGCCCTGCAGGTACAAATTGCCACGCAGGACACCGTCTTGCAAGGTGCCATCGGCGTAGACCGGGGTGTGCCAAGTGAAGTCAGGGCCCAATAAATCCAAAGCCGCGCTGGTGGTCAAGAGTTTCATGACCGAGGCGGGGTTCATGGGCGCTTGGGCCCGCCATGCCAGCAAGGGCCGAGGCGCGGCGCCCAGGGCGGGTGCGCCTTGGCTGTTCAACGGCGCGACCCAGAAAGAAACCGACTGCGCCGGAATCCCCGCCTTTTGCAAGGCTTGACTGACCTCAGGCGGCAGCGACGGTGTGACCGCCTGCCCCCGGGTTTGTAAAGGCAATGAAAGCAAGCCAACGGCCAAAACCCGGGTCACGATAAAAGCAAGTTGAGCAAGACGAGCAAGGCGAATTCGGGTCATCAATCCATCCTATCAGCCTACAAGCCTACAAGCCTATCAGCCCGCTGAATCCAGCGCCCAGTCGGGGTGCACTTTCGGGATAATGGGGGATGCCATTTTTAGCCTTTGATACCAGCACCGAGCGTTTGTCCATCGCCGTGACCGACGGCCAGCAAACCTGGTCTTTTGAGGGCGAGGGCGGCGCGAAGGCCTCGGCGCAGTTGATTGAACGGGCGATGGCATTGTTAAAGCAAGCCCACTTGAAGCTCAGCGAATTGGATGCGGTGGTGTTTGGGAGGGGCCCCGGCTCCTTTACGGGTTTACGCACCAGTTGCGCCGTCGCACAAGGACTGGCGCTGGGCGCTGACTTGCCCGTCTTGCCCATCGACACCCTGTTGGCGGTGGCGGAAGAGGCGCGGTTTCAGCAAGGCAGCACGCATGTTTTGGCGGCACTGGATGCCCGCATGGAGGAGGTTTACGCCGCCGCTTATGTCTACCAAGACAAGGAATCTGAACGATCGGAACGGCGGGGACGATGGCTCGCCGTGCCCTTGGGCGATGCGCGAGCCGCTGGGTTCGAGTTGTGTCGTCCTGAAAATTTGGCTGCGCCAGCAGGGCAAGCAGGGCCAACAGGGCCAACATCGGCCGTGGTGGCAATGACGCCGGCCAACCGGGCCGATGATGCGCTTGGCCCTGACTGGGTTTTGGCGGGTACCGCGGGTGCCGTTTATGGCCCGCGTTTCACCCAACTTCAAAACCGGGTGCGCTGCCCAGGCCAGGCGGTTTGGCCCACGGCCACCGCTTTGTTGCGCCTGGCGCCCCAAGCGTGGGCGGACGGATTGGCCGTGCCCCCAGAAGAAGCACAGCCTTTGTATTTGCGAGACAAGGTGGCGCAAACCACCCTGGAAAGAGAAGCCGCTAAAACCGATAAAGCCGCCAAAGCGGATAAAGTGGAAAAGGTCGACCCCCTTCAAAAGGCGCCTCTATCACTGGCATCACCCGCATCACCCGCACGACCAGAATCAACATCACCACCGGCGTCCCGCCCCGAAGCCCAGTTGTTGCGCCTCACGCCCGCTTGGTTGACCCGGGTCATGGCGATTGAAGAGCGGGTTTACACGCACCCATGGTCTCGTGGCAACTTTGAGGATTCTCTGCGGGCTGGCTACGACCTGATGGTCTTGGTCGGGGGCGACACCTTGATTGGGTATTTTGTGGCCATGAAAGGCGTTGAAGAAACCCATTTGCTCAACATCACCGTCGCACCCGAGTTCCAACACCAAGGCTGGGGGCGAATGATGTTGGACGCCCTGAAACTCTTGGCGCACAGCCAAGGCGCGGCCAAATTGTGGCTCGAGGTCCGGGCGTCAAACGAACACGCGCAACGCGTTTATGCCCGCTTTGGTTTCAAGCAAGCGGGTCTGCGCAAAGCCTATTACGCCGCGCCCTTGGCACCCCACACCCCGCAGGGTCGCGAAGACGCCGTGGTGATGGGCTTGGAGTTGACCTCATGATGGACTTGACGCCCCGACAACGCGCCATGCTGGTGGAAATGCGGGTCCCGATTTGGTGGCCCGAGGCGAGCAAGGCGCCCGTCAAGGCGCCTTCCGAAGCAGCTGCCCCTATTCCTGTCCATGCCCCTGTCCATGCCCCAGCTGATGTGCCAGCCGATGTGCCAGCTGATGTGCCAACTGATGCGACTGCTTCACCGTTGGCCCCTCCCGCGACCACGACTAAAAAAGCCCTGCCGGTGCGCCAAGCCGGTCTTTTGAATTGGCGTTTGGAAAGCCCGCAGGCGCTCTATGTCACCCACAGCAGCACAGCGGCCAACACGGGGGGCTGCTTGATCATCACGGAGGCTTTTTGGGCGGCCGACAAGACCCCCGCCGATTGGCTCTTGGGGCCAGACAGGCCCGCCGCTGGGCACTTGTTGGACAACCTGTTGCACGCCGCCCAATGGCATCAAAACACCCCCGTGTCTGTTTTGGGGTTGCGCGCCGCCGCGGGAACGACGGCTTCAGGGCCCATGAACCTGGCCGACTATTTAAGTCAATGGGCGCCCAAAGTGGTCTTGTTGATGGGCCGCGTGGCCGCTCAGCAGGCGCTACAAACTTCAGAGCCCTTGGGTAAATTGCGCGGCCATTTACAGGACTGCCACGGCCTTCCTGCTGTCGTGACGTTCGATGTGCCGAGCTTGTTGCGTCACCCGGCCGACAAGGGCCGGGTCTGGGCCGATCTGAGTTTGGCCTTGCCTTTTATGAAACCCTAAAATCGCGCCATGACTTTTCTTCAACAACTGCGCCAGGCGGAGCAGCAAAACAACTCGCTGTTGTGCGTGGGTTTGGACCCAGAACCCGCCAAATTTCCAAGCGCCTTTAAAAACGACCCTCGAAAAATTTTTGATTTTTGCGCCGCCGTGGTCGACGCCACCGCCGACTTGGTCATCGCTTTCAAACCGCAAATTGCGTACTTTGCGGCGCACCGGGCCGAAGACCAACTCGAGCAACTGATGGCCCACCTGCGTCGGGTTGCGCCGCACGTCCCCATCATCCTGGACGCCAAACGAGGCGACATTGGCAGCACGGCAGAGCAATACGCCAAAGAGGCGTTCGAGCGCTACGGTGCGGACGCGGTGACGCTCTCGCCCTTCATGGGCTTTGATTCGGTACAGCCCTATTTAAAGTACCCCGACAAAGGGGCTTTTTTGTTGTGCCGCACCTCCAATCCAGGCGGTGATGATTTTCAAAATCAGCGATTACAAACTGTTGTCGGGGCGCCTCGCTTGTACGAGCACATTGCGCAACTGGCCCAAGGCCCTTGGAATCTGAATGGGCAATTGGGCTTGGTCGTGGGGGCGACCTACCCCGCAGAAATTGAGCGAGTCCGCGCCTTGGCCCCGAGCGTGCCTTTGTTGATTCCTGGCGTTGGGGCGCAAGGGGGCGATGCCTTGGCCACGGTGAAAGCGGGTTACCGCGCCGGCCAAACCAATGCGGCGGGTGTTTTGGAGGGGTGGGCTCCGGTCATCGTGAACTCGTCGCGTGCGGTGTTGTATGCCTCGCCCAACGACGATTTTGCTGCCGCCGCGCGGCAAGAGGCCCTGCGCACACGCGGTGTGTTGAACGACGCGCGCGCAAGCTAACCGGCTTTATTCCAGCCCCAAATAGCGCCGCAGGTAGCGTCCTGTATGGCTGCTTTGGTTGTCGGCCAAGGTTTCAGGGCTGCCCACGCCCACCACTTGACCGCCACCAGAGCCGCCTTCGGGGCCCATGTCAATCAACCAATCGGCGGTTTTGATGACGTCCAAATTGTGCTCAATCACCACCACGGTGTTGCCCGCATCACGCAGTTGCTGAATCACCTTCAACAACAAAGCAATGTCCGCAAAGTGCAGGCCGGTTGTGGGTTCGTCCAAGATGTAGAGCGTCCGCCCGGTGTCGCGCTTGGAAAGCTCTAGCGCCAGCTTGATGCGCTGCGCTTCGCCGCCGGAAAGCGTCGTGGCCGATTGGCCGAGCTTGATGTAAGACAGGCCCACCTCCAACAAGGTGTGCAGCTTGCGCTCGATGGCAGGGACGGCTTTGAAGAAGGTGTGCGCCGTCTCGACGGTCATGTTCAAAATCTGCGCGATGTTGCAGCCTTTGTATTGCACCTCCAAGGTTTCGCGGTTGTAGCGCAGGCCTTGACAGACATCGCAGGGCACATAAACGTCGGGCAAAAAGTGCATCTCCACCTTCACCACGCCGTCGCCTTGGCAGGCCTCACAGCGACCGCCGGCGACGTTGAAGCTGAAGCGCCCAGGGCCGTAGCCGCGCTCGCGGGCCGTCGGCACTTCGGCCATCAACTCCCGAATCGGCGTGAACAAGCCGGTGTAGGTCGCTGGGTTGGAACGTGGCGTGCGGCCAATGGGGGATTGATCGACGTTGATGACTTTGTCGAACAACGCCAGGCCCAGAATTTCGTCGTGGGCGGCGGGTTCGTCATGGGCGCGGTTGATTTTCTGCGCCGCTGCGGTGTACAAAGTGTCGTTGACCAGGGTCGATTTACCCGAGCCGGAAACGCCTGTGACGCAGGTCAATAAACCGACCGGAAAATCGGCGTTGACGTCCTTCAAGTTGTTGCCCCGTGCACCGACCACGCGCACCCATTGACTGGCGTCTTTTTGCACACGCCGTTTTGTCGGCACCTCGATTTTTTTGGCGCCGCTTAAATACTGGCCGGTGGGCGAGACGGGGTTGTCTCGCACCTCTTCGTAGCTGCCCTGAGCCATGACACGGCCACCGTGCACACCAGCGCCAGGCCCCATGTCGATCAGGTGGTCGGCGGCGCGCATCATGTCTTCGTCGTGCTCGACCACCAACACGCTGTTGCCGAGGTCGCGCAGGTGCACCAAGGTGCCAATCAAGCGGTCGTTGTCGCGCTGGTGCAAGCCAATACTGGGCTCGTCGAGCACGTACATCACGCCCGTTAGGCCCGAGCCAATTTGGCTGGCCAAACGGATGCGTTGTGACTCGCCGCCTGACAAGGTGTCGGCATTGCGGTCCAAGCTCAAATAAGACAGGCCGACATCGTTCAGAAAGCGCAATCGAGAGGCAATTTCGCGCACCACTTTGCCCGCAATGTCGGCCTTTGAACCTTGCAGTTGCAGGCCTTCAAAATAGTCTTGTGCTTCTTGCAAAGTCAGGTGGCTGACTTGGTAAATGGCTTGGGCCTGAGGCCCTTCACCCAAGCGCACATGGCGGGCTTCGGCGCGCAGGCGCGAGCCTTGGCAATCTGCGCAAGTCTGGCTGCTGCGGTAGCGTGCCAATTCTTCGCGCACCACCGGTGAGTCGGTCTCACGGTAGCGCCGCTGCATGTTGGGGATGATGCCTTCGAAGGCGTGTTTTTTGGTCGACTTTTTGGTGCCGTCGCCGCCGTAGCTGAAGCGAATTTCTTCGGTGCCCGAGCCCCATAAGAGGGCGTGCCGCGTGGCTTCAGGCAAGGTTTCAAAAGGCGCTTCGATGTCAAATTGATAGTGCTTGGCCAAGCTCTCCAGCATCGAAAAATAAAGCGCGTTGCGACGGTCCCAACCTTTGATGGCGCCACTTGCCAAGCTGAGTGTGGGGAAGGCCACGACCCGTTCCACGTCGAACAAGTCCTGCACCCCCAAGCCCTCACAGCTGGGGCAAGCGCCCACGGGCGAGTTAAACGAAAACAAACGCGGCTCCAACTCGCTCAAGGAGTAGCTGCAAACCGGGCAGGCATAGCGCGAGTTGAACAGGTGTTCGTGCGGTGCTTCGCTCGGACGTTCCACAGGGGGGTCGAGCTCCACAGCCAAGGCGCGGCCTTGGGTCAGACGCAACGCGGTTTCAAAACTCTCGGCCAATCGCTGTTGCGCGTCGGGGCGCACTTTGAGGCGGTCAATGACCACGTCGATGTCGTGCTTTTCGTTTTTCTTTAATTCTGGCAAGGCATCGAATTCATACAGGACGCCGTTAACGCGAAAGCGCACATAGCCCTGCGCCTGCATGCTGGCAAACAATTCGGCAAATTCGCCCTTGCGTTCTCGTGCCACCGGGGCCAGCACCATGAGCCGGGTTTCGGCGGGCAAGGCCAGCACCGCGTCCACCATTTGGCTGACGCTTTGGGCCTGCAGCGGCAGCCCATGGGTGGGGCAATGCGGCGTGCCCGCGCGGGCAAATAACAACCGCAGGTAGTCGCTGATTTCGGTCACCGTGCCGACGGTGGAGCGCGGGTTGTGCGAGCTGGCCTTTTGTTCAATGGCAATCGCGGGTGACAGGCCTTCAATCAGGTCCACATCGGGTTTGTCCATCAGCTGCAAGAACTGGCGCGCATAGGTGGAGAGGCTCTCGACATAGCGGCGCTGGCCTTCGGCGTACAGCGTGTCAAACGCCAAGCTTGATTTGCCCGAGCCCGACAAGCCCGTGATCACCACCAGCTGGTTGCGCGGGATGTCCAGGTCAATATTTTTAAGGTTGTGCGTGCGGGCACCACGCACACTCAGGCGCGGGTGAACCCAGCGAGCGAGCTCGGCCGGGGGTGATTCAGGGGGGGGCACAAGGGGTTGCAATGAGGACCTTTGGTGGCGCAGCAAAATGGGGAAAACCCTCAATGATAAAGAATCCCGATTTCTGGCCCTGCGCTGACCTGGGATGTCCGTTCATAATAGGGGATTCATTGGAGATTTTTCAGTTATGGCATCCGTCAACAAAGTCATCATCGTGGGCAACTTGGGCCGCGACCCTGAAATTCGCACGTTCCCCAGCGGCGACCAAGTGGCCAATGTGACCCTTGCCACCACCGACCGTTGGAAAGACAAACAAAGCGGCGAAATGAAAGAGGCCACCGAATGGCACCGCGTGGTGTTCAACGGTCGCTTGGCTGAAATTGCCGGCCAATACCTGCGTAAAGGTTCACAAATTTACGTGGAAGGCAGTTTGCGCACACGCAAATGGACCGATCAAGCCGGCGTCGAAAAATACAGCACTGAAATCCGCGCGGACCAAATGCAAATGTTGGGCAGTCGCCAAGGCATGGGCGGCAACGACGGCGGCCAAGGCGGTTCACAAGGCGGCGATGGCTACGAAGCCGCCCCCCGCCGCGCGTCTGCGCCGGCCCCGGCTCAGAGTTACGCGCCAGCGGCGCCTCGGGCGGCTGCACCAGCCCCCGCAACAGCCCGTCCGTCGTCTGGCTTTGACGACATGGATGACGATATTCCCTTCTAATTTGCTTCGTTTTTGAGTTGCAGGGCCAACTCATAAAGTTCATTTCGGGGGCTGCCTGTCAGCTCCACCGCCAAGCGCACCGCGGTTTTTAGGGGCAGCTCTGCCAACAACAAGCGCAAGACCTTCGAATTTTCAGCGTTTTGAAGGTCGTTTTCGGCCCCATCGCCCAACGCTTTGGCGGGCGGATGAATCAGCAGGGCAAACTCGCCTTTGCTGCGCTGGGGTTTTTCGCCCAACCAAGCCACCAAGTCACACGCGGGCAGGGTTTTGACTTCTTCAAACTGTTTGGTCAACTCACGCCCCACGGTGACGCGCCGTTGTCCCAAGACCGACAAGGCTTTCGCCAAGTCATCGATGCGGTGCGGGGCTTCCAGCAAGATGAAAGCGCGTGGCTCGTGGGCCAAGGTTTGCAGCGCG
>Ga0208381_1000090_pt1 | contig 36415 bp, 33 predicted proteins | sample CryBogCBE13Jul09_FD_184572 | JGI IMG/M metagenome (GOLD analysis project Ga0208381, IMG submission 184572) | Freshwater microbial communities from Crystal Bog, Wisconsin, USA - CBE13Jul09 (SPAdes) (version 2) | ecosystem: Environmental > Aquatic > Freshwater > Lake | place: Crystal Bog...
GAACCCCGAAAGGGGTGAAGAGATGGTCGAGTAGCTCAGTTGGTAGAGCACACGCCTGAAAAGCGTGGGGTCACCGGATCGACGCCGGTCTCGACCACCGCACAATCCCCGTGGCAATGCCGCGGGGTTTTGTGTTTCTAGGCGCCTTCGTAGTCGAAGCCGAGATCGGGTGCCGTGAAGAGGGCGTCGAAGGTCCAGCCTTCAGCCGCGGCCATGGCCGCCGCCGTCCCGCCTCGGTCGACGACCGCGAGCAGCAGGATCACCTCGGCGCCGAAGTCGCGCACCGCCTTGGCAGCCTCGAGCAAGCTTGTGCCACGAGTGACGGTGTCCTCCGTGATGACAACTTTGTCACCGGGCAACAGAGAGCCCGCGATGCGGCCACCAGCGCCGTGGTCCTTTACTTCCTTGCGCACGCTGAAGGCGCGCAGTGCCTGGCCACGCGATGCGGCAACGCCAGCGGTGATGAAGGTCACGCCGTCGGCACCCATCGTCAGACCGCCGATGGCGGTCGCGGCGGCGGGGACGCGTTCGAGTACCAGCGAGGCGACGTCGAGCATCGACTCCGGCGCGCAGATGGTCTGCTTCGAGTCAATAAACCACGAGGACTTCCGCCCCGACTTCAAGGTGAAGTCACCGCGGCGCACCGAGTGGGTCAAGAGGTGCTCAAGCACCCGTTCGCGAGCGTCGGTCATGACAAGACCACCTTTCCACTTCCCGCCTGAACGGTGCCAACAATCATGGCTTCGACACCGGCGTCGCGCGCCGTGGCCACGGCCGCGTCAGCGACGTCGGCGCTCACCGCGACGACCATGCCAAGTCCGCAGTTGAAGACCCGCACCATTTCGTCAGCACTGACCTGTCCACGACGTTGAATTTCAAAGAAGATCTCGGGCGTCTCGAAGCTGTCCATTGCGATGACGGCGTCCAGAGAGTTCGGCAGAACCCGCACCACGTTGCCGACAATGCCGCCACCGGTGATGTGGGCGGCGGCGTGAATGGCTCGGCCGTGAGCCGCCAGCATCGCGTTGACGGCCGGGGTGTAGATCACGCAGGGGCGCAGCAGCTCGTCGCCCAGCGTCACCGCGGCACCCTCCCACGCGGGCTCGTTCAGGTTCTCGGCCGTGGGGGCCAGTACCGATCGGGCCAGGGTGTAGCCGTTGGAACGGAGGCCGGGTGACGCGAAGCCCACCAGGACGTCGCCGTCACGGACGTGGTCGGGGCCGAGTTCGAGCCCCTTCTCCACCACGCCAACCACGAAGCCGGCCACGTCGAGATCGTCGGGCTTCATCACGCCACCGTGTTCGGCGGTCTCGCCACCCAGTAGGGCGGTGTTGGCGCGACGGCACCCCTCCGCAATACCGCTCACGAGTTCCTCGAGGCGGGCAGGGTCGAGTGCGCCGACCGCGACGTAGTCCAGCATGAAGAGTGGTTCGGCGCCCAGGCAGGCCAGGTCGTCAACGAGCATGGCGACAAGGTCAATACCGACCGTGTCGTAGCGGTTGGCGAGACGGGCCACCTCGAGCTTGGTGCCCACGCCGTCGGCTGAGGCCACCAGCACGGGGTTCGTGTACTTCGCGGTGTTCAGCGCGAAGAGACCGCCGAAGCCACCGATGCCACCCAGGACTTCGGCCCGAGCGGTCGAAGCCACGTGGGCCTTGATGCGTTCGACGGCTTCGTCACCGGCCTCGATGGAGACACCGGCGTCGGCGTAGGTGGCGCCACCGGCGCCGATGGGCAAGAGGCGACTCACCAGCGAGCTCCGGCGTCGATCGTGACGGGCACGGGCGCGGGGTAGTTGCCGGTCAAGCAGGCGTCGCAGCACTCGTCAACGAGGCCAATGGCCGCGCGCAGATTCTCAATTGACAAGAAGGCCAGCGAGTCCGACCCGATGAACTCGTTCATCTCGTCGAGCGTGTGGTGGGCCGCCAGGAGGTCGTCACGCGTGGGCGTATCGATCCCGAAGAAGCAGGGCCACTGGAAGGGTGGTGACGACACGCGCAGGTGGACTTCGGCCGCTCCCGCGTCGCGCAGCATGCGCACCAGGGCGCGGGTCGTGGTGCCACGCACGATAGAGTCATCAACCACAATCAGACGCTGGCCCTCGATGTTTTCACGAAGCGGATTCAGCTTGCGGCGCACGCTGGCGGCTCGCTTGTTCTGATCGGGCGAGATGAAGGTGCGTCCGATGTACCGGTTCTTCACCAGTCCGTAGCCGAAGGGGATGCCCGAGGCCTTGGCGTAGCCCTCAGCGGCGGGAATGCCCGAGTCCGGCACGCCCATGACGATGTCGGCCTCGACGGGGGCCTCCAGTGCCAGGCGCTCACCCATGTGCCGACGCGCCGTGTGGACCTGGTGACCCATGAGGTAGGTGTCGGGACGAGCGAAGTAGACGAACTCGAAAATGCAGAGCTTGGTTGGCCCCTCGGCGGGCGCCAGCAACTGCGTGCTGGTGTAGCCCGTGGCGGTAATCGTCACCATTTCACCGGGGTTGATCTCACGGACAAAGGTGGCGCCGACGACATCGAGGGCCGGCGACTCCGAGGCCACAATCCAGCCTTCGGGGGCGTCGGCGTCGCCGAGGTAGCCCAGGCAGAGGGGGCGGAATCCGTGCGGGTCACGCACGGCGTGAATGGCACCGGCCTCAAGAATGACCATCGCGAAGGCGCCGTGCGCGTCACCCAACACACTGCGCAGGGCTTCGGGAATGCTGGTCCCGACGTCGACCTGGCGGGCCACCAGTTCGGCCACGAGGTCGGAGTCCGACAACATCGAGGTGACCTGGATGTCGGCGGCGTCGGCCAACTCGGTGGTGTTGGTCAAGTTGCCGTTGTGGGCGAGGGCGAACACGGTGCCGTTGGCCGAACGGAAGACGGGCTGCGCCGCCGTCCAGTTCGCCGAACCCGACGTCGAGTAGCGCGTGTGACCAATGACGTAGTTGCCATTCAACGCGCGCAGGGTGGCGTCGGTGAAGACGGCGCTGACCAGACCGTTGTCCTTGACCACGGTGATCTGCTCGTCGTCGTAGGTGGCCATACCGGCCGACTCTTGCCCGCGGTGCTGCAGGGCGTAGAGGGCGTCGTAACAGAGGGGCGCCACTTCGAGCGATGGCGCCACAATGCCGACAACGCCGCAGGCTTCTTTGAGTTTGCCGTCTGCCGAAGTGTCGTTAGGGAGTGGCACCGTTCAATTCTTTCACACCACGAGAGGCGTCACTCATCCTCGCTACCCTTATCTCATGATTGATTTGCATACCCACTCACTTTTTTCCGATGGGTCTGCGTCGCCGGCCGAACTCGCCGCCCTCGCCCACCGCGTAGGTCTCTCGACCATCGCCCTCACTGACCACGACACCACGGACAGTCACGAGGAAATGGCCGCCGCCTGCGCCTCCTACGGCATCGACCTGATTCCGGGGACCGAAATCTCGCTGGTCGACAGCGAATTCCCAATCGAGCGCCCCGGTCAGGCCCCCCGGGGCCGCGGGGTGCACGTCCTGGCCTACTTCCTGCCCCTGGACCCCGCCTCCCCCATGCAGCAGTTTCTGACCTCGCTCCGACGCGACCGCGCCACCCGCAACGAGTCACTGGTGACCATGCTGCAGGGATTCGGGTTCGAGCAGCTGACCATGGAGTATCTCCTGACCAAGGTGGCCCACCCCGACGGCATCGGTCGCCCCCACATCGCCGAAGCCATGTTCACGCTCCACCCCGAGATTGTCGGTGAGCGCACCGAGGATTCGTGGCGGGCCGTCTTCACCGACTGGCTCGGCACCGACGGCAAGGCCTACATCCCCAAGACGGAACTCACCATCGAGGACGCGGTGGCCGCGGCGAAAGGATCGGGAACAGTCTTCTCGGTCGCCCACCCCTTGTTCAACTACCTCAACTCAATTACCCACGAGACCATTGAGCGTGAAATGCCTCGCATTATGGGGTCACTTCGCGAGCGCGGCTTCGCCGGCGTGGAGGCCTACTACGGCAGCACCACGGCACCGACCCGCGCGTTGATGGTCAAGCTGACACGCGACGCCGGCATGATTCCCACGGGTGGCTCCGACTATCACGGCTCATTTAAGCCCGAGGTCGCTCTGGGCGTTGGACTGACCGGGGACCTCAATGTCCCCGATCACATCGCCGACGAGTTGCGCGCCGCTAGTTCGCGTTGAGCTGATCTTCGAGCGCGCCGCGACGGCGGCGGGCCACGTCGGCCACATCCACCACGACGTCATCACCAATGACCAGGTGCTGGCCACCCACGGCACCGAGCACTTCCGCCGGCACACCGGCGGCCGCGCACCGGGCGAGGAACGCCTCGGGGTTCGAGGTGCCCATGACGAAACGGCCGGGAAATTCGGCGAAGCACTCACCGCGACCAGCGAAGGCGTCAAGCACCACACCGCGACCGCTGACGGCGACCATCTCCGCGATGGCGCCAGCGAGTCCGCCGCCGCTCACGTCGTGCACTGCGGTCACGTCACTCGAGGCACCACCACAGATGGCGGCGATTTCCTGGGCCACGAAGGCAATCGTTGGGCGCAGCGAAGCGGCGTCGAAGTCGGCAACCTGGCCGCCACGACGTCCACGCTTGGTGGCCCAGCGCGATCCCGCGAGGGGGAAGGGCTCGTCACCGGCGGCCATGCGAGCACCGACCAGAGCCACGGCGTCACCGTCATTCCAGTTCCAGCCCGGCGGCGGCGCAATCAGCGAGTCCACTACACCCAGCAGGCCAACGACGGGCGTCGGGTCAATGTCGTTGCCGCCACTCTCGTTGTAGAGCGAGACGTTGCCGCCGACGACGGGAATGTCGAGCGCGAGGCAGGCCTCAGCCATACCGTCAACGGACTCGGACAACTGCCACATCACCTCGGGGTGCGTCGGGTTGCCGAAGTTCAGGCAGTTCACCAGGGCCTTGGCCGTGGCGCCCACGCAGGCGAGATTGGCGGCCGCTTCGGCCACGGTCAGGGCGGTGCCGACACGAGGGTTCAGCGCGCACCAGCGGGGGTTCGAGTCGGTGGTCACGGCGATGCCGCGAGACGAGGTCGGCAGGCCCGGTCCGGCTAAACGCAACAGGGCCGCGTCACGGCCCGGTCCAACCACCGTGTTCAAGAACAGCTGGCTGTCGTACTGGCGGTAGACCCACGCCGGGTCAAGCAGCAGGTCGAGCAGTTCTTCAGTGATCGACGTCGTGACCTCGTCGTGGCTGGGGTCGTCGGCGTTGATGGCGTCCAGCGTCGCGGGACGGGCCAGCGGGCGGTGGTAGAGCGGGGCTTCGTCGGCCAGTGACTTGGCCGGTACTTCGGCCACAATCTCGCCATCGAAACCGTGACGCACGCGCAGCATGCCCACGGTGGTGCCGTCGGGCAACACGTCGGGCTCGACCACGTGACCGACGACGGTCGCGCGCACTTCCCACTTGGCGCACAGCGCCGCCACGGCCTCCCAGTTCTCGGGGGTAATGATGGCGAGCATGCGCTCCTGGCTCTCGGAGGTCATGATCTCCCAGGGCTGCATGCCGGCTTCGCGCAACGGAATGGCGGTGTAGTCGACGTTGAGTCCAACGCCACCCTTGGCCGCCGTCTCCGACAAGGCACAGACAATGCCGGCGCCGCCGAGGTCCTGAATACCAACGACCAACTGATTGTCGAGCAGTTCGAGACAGGCCTCGATGAGGCGCTTTTCTTCGTAGGGGTCGCCGACCTGGACGCTGGGGCGCTTGGCGTCATCGAGTGACTCCGCACCGTCGGCGCCGTCGAAGCCGGCGGAGGCCAAGACTGACACGCCACCGATGCCGTCACGGCCGGTGCGGGAACCGAGCAACACGGCGAGGTTGCCCACGCCCGAGGCGACGCCCAGGACCAGACGATCCTTCGGCAAGGCCCCCACGGCCAAGACGTTCACCAAGGGGTTTGCGCTGTAGCAGTTGTCGAAGGTCAGTTCGCCACCGATGGTCGGCACGCCGACGGAGTTGCCGTAGCCGGAGACGCCCGAAACCACGCCCTCCACCAGCCAGCGCTGGCGGGCGTCGGTGAGCTCACCAAAGAACAAGGGGTCCATGACCGCGAGGGGACGTGCCCCCATGGAGAAGACGTCACGCAGAATGCCGCCGACGCCAGTTGCCGCACCCTGGTAGGGCTCGATGGCTGAGGGGTGGTTGTGACTTTCAATACGAATGGCCACACCGATGCCGTCACCGGCGTCGATCACGCCGGCACCTTCGCCGGGGCCGACGAGTACGTGGGCACCCTTCGAGGGTAAACGCTTGAGGTGAACACGACTGGACTTGTAGGAGCAGTGCTCACTCCACATCACGCCGTAGAGCGCGAGCTCCACGTGATTGGGCTCTCGACCGAGAACCGCGACAATGTCGTCCAGTTCCGAATCAGTCAGGCCAAGGGCGCGGTGTAGGGGCTCGGGGGCGTCGCTCACCCCCACAAACTTAGTTGAGGATTGGGCGCGTGGGGCTCGGTTAGACGAGGGCGTCGGCCGAAAGACCGACGAAGCTGCCCAGCAGGACGCGGCCGTCGGCGCTGCCGAGGAGCGTCGACATGGCGCGCTCGGGGTGCGGCATCAGGCCGACCACGTTGCCGCCGACGTTGCTCACACCGGCGATGTTGTCACGAGACCCGTTGGGGTTCTCTTCGTAGCGCAGGACGATCTGGTCGTTGGCCACCATCGACTCGTAGGTGGCGTCGTCACAGGTGTAGGAACCAGAGAAGTGGTTGATCGGCACGGAGAGGCGCTGGCCGACGGTGGCCTGGCGGGTCAGGACCGACGAGGTCGAGGCAACCACCAGGGTGGTTGGCTGACACAGAAAGGTCAGGCCGCGGTTCTTCTGCAGGGCGCCGGGTAACAGGCCGGCCTCGGTGAGGACCTGGAAGCCGTTGCAAATACCGAGCACTGGTCCGCCCTCGTTCGCGAAGCCCCGCACCGCGTCCATGACGGGTGAGAAGCGAGCCAGGGCGCCCGGGCGCAAGTAGTCGCCGTGGGCGAAGCCGCCGGGCAAAATAACGCCGTCGACGTCGCCAAGGGAGTCGGCCGAGTGCCAGACGAACGACGGGGTCGCCCCGAGGTCGCTCACAGCGTTGGCGGCGTCGTACTCACAGTTCGACCCGGGGAAGACGACAACAGCGATGCGGGTCATCGCTTAGTTGCCTTCGCTCAGTCGGGCGACCGAGTCCTCCATAACGGGGTTCGACAACAGGCGCTGCGCCAGTGAGGTGGCCTTGGCCAACGCGTCAGCTTCGGAGTCGGCCTCGACGGTCATACGGAATGACTTGCCCGCGCGCACGTTGGCGATGCCGCTAAAGCCCAGTGCGGGCAGCGCGCGCTCGATGGTGGCGCCTTCGGGGTCAGCAATACCAGCGCGAAGGGTGACGTCAACGGTTACGGAGTAGTTCACCCTGTTAAGGCTACTAGCCACGTCCGATGCCCTCGGTCAGTTTCGACGACGGATAACGACGTTCTCGCCGACCTGCAGGTCAAGCTGCTGGGCTTCGTCGTGCGTGAGTTGCAGCCAGATGGTCTCGGCTGACGCCGGCGCCACCACCACGCGCACTTCGAACCCCAAGCGAATCACGTCGCGCACCACTGCCGCCACCCCGTCGCCCGAGCGGGCCACCAGCAGATCGTGCGGTCGGACGCTCTGACCTTCGAACGTTGTCGTTGGTCCGAGGAAGGCACGAACGAAGTCGTTGGCCGGCTGGTCGTAGACCTCAGCGGGGATGCCCACTTGCTCGATGCGGCCGTGGTTCATAATCACTACGCGGTCAGCCACTTCCATGGCCTCGGCCTGGTTGTGGGTCACCAGTACGGTCGTGATGCCGAGTTCGTGTTGGAGCGACCTTACCCAGCCGCGAAGCTCGGCCCCCACCTGGGCATCGAGGGCCGCGAAGGGCTCGTCGAGAAGCAGGACGTCGGGCTTGATGGCGAGGGCGCGGGCGAGGGCCATGCGTTGGCGCTGGCCACCCGAAAGCTGGCGGGGGTAGCGGTGGGCAAAATCACCGAGGTGCACTAATTCGAGCAGCTCAGTCACGTCGGCCTGGATCTGGTGCTTGGGCACCTTGCGGGTGCGCAACCCGTAGGCCACGTTCTCAAAGACCGAGAGTTGGTAGAAGGGCGCGTAGTCCTGAAAGCAGAAGCCGATGTTTCGGTGCCGGGCCGGCAGGGTCGTGACGTCGCGACCGTGCAAAATGACGCGGCCCTGATCGACCGACTCAAGGCCGGCAATCATCTTGAGCAGTGTCGACTTGCCCGAGCCCGAGGGACCGAGCAGTGCCGTCAGCGAACCGTCGGGCACCACGTCAGAGAAGTCGGTGAGAACGGGTTCGTGTCCGTAGGACTTGTAGAGGTGCTCAAGCGAGATGCTCATGGCGCTTCCTTTCACGATGACGGGCGACGCCCAGCAGCAACAAAATAACGACCGACGTCGTGGCTAACACGCCGGCACCGACGAAGCCCTGGTAGGCGTTGTAGCTCTCGAAATTGGCCCCAATATTGAGCGTCAGGGTCTGGGTGAGGTTGGTGATGTTGCCCGACACAATCAGGACGGCGCCATATTCACCGAGGACGCGCGCCAGGGTGAGCGAGACGCCGTAGGCCGTGGCCCACAGAATCGAACGCATCGTGATGGTGAGAAAAATTCGCACGGGACCGGCACCCAGCGAGGCGGCCGTCTGCTCCTGGTGGGAACCAATTTCGCGCAGCAGCGGAATGAGCTGGCGGGTCACCAGCGGCAGCGACACAAACATGCAGGCCAGCACAATGCCTGGGTAGGAGAACAGCACGGTGAGGCCGAGTGCGGCGAGGGGTCGGCCGAGCCAGCCACTCTGGTTGTAGGCCAACTCGAGCATCAGACCGATGATGATCGGTGAGATCGCCAACGGCACGTCAATCACACGGTCAACCAATCGCGAGACCCACGACGGGCGACGAACAATCCACAACGCGGCGCCGACACCGACAATGGTGTTGACCGGTAGGGCCACGAGCACCACGCGAATCGTGAGGCCAATCGCGGCGTCCATGGACGAGTCGTGGAGGGCGGACCAGAGGGCCCCGGCACCGTGGACAAAGGCCCGCTGGAACACGAAGACCAACGGGACGCCAATCAGGGCGCCGACGTAGAGAATGACGAGCAGACGCAGCCAGCGTGGTGAGCGACCCATCAGGACCCCTTCACGAGTCGCCGACTGGCAACGCTGACAGCAATCAACACCACGAGGGCCATCACCAGCATGGTCACGGCCGTGGCTGCGGCGCCCACCGGGTCACCGGCCGACGCGAGTGAGTAGATGTAGGAACTGGCCACTTCGGTGCGGAAGGGCAAGTTGTTCGATACGAAGACCACTGAGCCGTACTCGCCCATGGCTCGTGCGAAGGCCAGTCCGGTGCCGGTCAGAATCGCCGGCAGCAATGTGGGTAGCGTGATGGTGCGGAAGACGCGCCAAGGTGACGCACCCAACGTGGCGGCGGCGGCCTCGGCGTTGAACGTCATCGTTTCGATCACCGGCTGGACCGAGCGCACCGTGAAGGGCAGCGTCACAAAGACAATGGCGACGGTAATGCCGGTCCAGGTTCCCGTGAGCGTCAAATGCACCGGCGACTTTGGTCCGTACAAGGTGTAGAACGTGACACCAGCGACGACCGTGGGCAGGGCGAAAGGCAGGTCGATCAGGGCGTTGAGAATCGCCTTGCCGCGGAACGTGTCACGAACGAGAACCCAGGCCGTGCCGAGTCCCGCCACCGCATTGGTGAGCGCCGCCAGCAACGAACACGTGATGGTCAGTCGGTAGGCGGCGAGCGCCTCCTTCGCCGTGGCGGCCTTCCAGAAGAATCCCCACCCGTGAGTAAACGCACTCGAAAAGAGCGCGGCCAGAGGGATCAGCACAACGAGGCTGTAGAAGGTCACCGCCACGCCCTGCGACGTGCGGCGGGCCAGCGTTTGAAATGGCCAAAGCAGCCACCCCTTGCGGGGTGGCTGCGTGGCACTACTTGGTGGGGGAGAAACGGTATCCAGCACTAGCCGATGCTCTGCTCCAACTGCGACACAATGCCGCTTGAGGGGTCGAAGAACTGACCGTTCAACACGGTCCATCCGGACGGGTCGAAGGTGGTGATAGGCATAGCCGACGCACCGAAGCTGTGGAATGAACCTGCCGCGGTCTTCCACACACTCTTGAGGACGGGGCGGAAGCCGTTCTGGGCCAAAATCGTCTGACCAGCAGTGGAGAACAAGAAGCTGTAGAAGGCCTTCGCCGCCGGGTTCGACAAACCAGTTTTGGTGAGCGCCACGGGGTTCTCAATAAGGATGGTCTTGCTCGGGTAGATGATCTGCACCGCGTCGCCAGCGGCAACGGCGGCGAGGGCATCATCTTCGTAGGAGAGCAGGACGTCGCCAGTGCCACCGAGGAAGGCGGCCAACGCGGCCGATCCGCTCACGGGCTGGGCCACGGTGTCGGTCAACAATGACTTGAGGTAGGACTGTGCCTTGCTCGAACTGTCACCGGCCCCAATGGCGCCGGCGTAGGCGGCGATGAGGTTCCAACGCGCGCTGCCCGACGTGGTGGGGTTCGGCGTCACGATGCCGTAGGTGTGCTTCGTCGTGACCTTGGTCTTTCCTGATCCCGAAGTGGTGGTGTAGGGCTTGACCAGGTTGAGCCACGAGGTGCCAATCTTGAGTGGGTTCCCGGCGCGAACGACGAAGACCACGGCCGAGTCGGTCAAAATACCCGGCGTCGGGTACGTCGTCTGCTGACGCGAACCAGTCAGGGCCACGTTGACACCACCAAGGCTGAACTCCTGTGAGGCCCAGTCCGAGGGCACCTTGCCCGCAGTAACGAGCTGGCCAATGTTCGGGGTGTACGAGAGGTTGACCAGGTCGGCACTCTGACCATTGGCCACGTTGTTGGTCTGGGTGTCCGAGGCGCCAAAGGAGTTCGAGAAGTTGACGCCCGATCCGGCAGAGGTTGCCTGGAAAGCGGTCTCGAGCTTCGAGAAGATGGTCTTCACCACCGAGTAGCCGACGACGTTGACGGTCGAACCCGAGGCCTGAGCAGAAACGGGCACGAGGCTCGCAATGGGCAAGGTGGCGAGCACCAGGGGTAAAGCAATGCGAATTGCTAGTGAGCGGGGGAACTTCACGATGGTCTCCTTTTAGATTTCATACTAATTCACTAATTTCTAGTGACTTAGTAGAGAATAGGTGCACCACAGAACAATTGCAAGTATTTTTCAAACATTTTTCGTAACCCCTGATAAAGCCTAGAAAATTTCTGTAGTGCCGAACCAGGTCTCGATCGATCGACCAGTGACTCGCTCGTAGGCGGCCTCGTAGCGACCGGCCGTCACGGCGATAATGTCCTGGGGCACCGTCGGTGGCGGTGGCGTCCGATCCCAGTCGAGCGTGCTGAGCCAGTCGCGGAAGGGCTGCTTATCGAATGACGGTGGCGTCTGCCCCGAGACCACGTGGTCAGCCGGCCAGAGTCGCGACGAGTCCGGTGTGAGGACCTCGTCGCACACCACCAGCTCCCCGTCGACGAACCCCAGTTCAAACTTGGTATCGGCCAACACGAGGTCTTGGGCCGCCAGACGGGCCTGCGCGCGAGAGAAGAGGTCGAGGCAGAGTGCCGAGGCCTGCTCGAGCAACGCATCGCCAACGATCGCCGCGGCGGTGGTCAGGTCAATGTTCATGTCGTGACCGGTTTCGGCCTTGGTCGAAGGCGTGAACAGGGGCGTCGCGAAGGCGTCGGTCAATTGCATCCCTGCGGGCACGTCCATGAAGTGGACAGTGCCCGTGTTGCGGTACTCATCCCAGGCCTGGCCCGCCAGACGGGCGCGAACGATGCACTCGAGGGGCAGCATCTCGGCCTTGCGCACGAGCATGGTGCGCCCATGCCACGCCACGTGGTCGGCGAAACCAGGCACGTAGGTGTCAATGACCGCGGGGTCGCACGACACCAACGCGGTGGGAATCTGATCGAACTCGTGGACCCAGAAGTTCGTCAGTCCGGTGAGCACACGTCCCTTGTTCGGGATTGGTTCGTTCATGACAACGTCGAAGGCGCTCAGGCGATCCGACGCCACCATCAAGAGGTGGTCATCACCGACGGCGTAGAGGTCGCGGACCTTGCCGGAGTAGAGGTGTTCGAGGCCGAGCGTCATGCGCGCCACGTCAGTGCGTCGAGGAAACGGCGACGGTGCGTGAGCAGTCGCTCCGCGTCGAAGGCCACGGCCAGTGCCTCGGGCGAGAGCGTCACCGCGGGATCACTAGCGACGATGTCGCGGAAGTTGCGACGCTTCTCCACCGCGCGACGGGCGGCCGCTTGCACGATGCGGTAAGCGTCGTCGCGTGAGAGTCCGTCGTCAACAAGGGCCAACAGGACCGACTGCGAAAAGACCAGACCCAGTGAACCGACCGTCAGGTTCTCGAGGGCCCGCTCGGGAAAGAGCACCAGGCCATCGGCCAGGCCGGTGGCCTTGCGCAACATGTAGACGGTGAGGGTCAAGGCGTCGGGCATGATGACGCGCTCAACGCTGGAGTGGGAGATGTCACGCTCGTGCCAGAGGGCCACGTCCTCGAGTCCCGCCAGGAGGTAGCCGCGGAGCACGCGACTCAGGCCACAGAGTCGTTCCGAGAGCACGGGGTTGCGCTTGTGCGGCATCGCCGACGAGCCCTTTTGCCCGGCGCCGAAGGGTTCCTGCGCTTCCGAGACTTCGCTGCGCGCCAGGTGGCGCACTTCGAGAGCGAACTGCTCCATTGAGGTACCCAGCGCCGCGCAGGCGTAGAGGACCTGAGCGTGACGGTCGCGGGCGATGACCTGCGTGGCCGGCACGGGGGTCAGCCCCAGTCGTTCGCAAACGTAGGCCTCGACCGAAGGGTCGATGTTCGAGAATGTTCCCACCGCACCCGACAGCTTGCCGACGGCGATGGCGCTGCGAGCGGCCTGCGCCCGCTCAATGTCGCGTTGCACCTGGAGCGCGAAGAGCGAGAACTTGGCGCCGTAGGTGGTGGGCTCGGCGTGCATGCCGTGGGTGCGACCAGTGATCGGCCAGTCAATTGACTCCTCGGCCCGTCGCGTCAACGCGTCACGGAACTTGATGGCGTCGGCGATCACGATGTCCATGGCCTGCGTCAGCGTCGTGCACAGTGCGGTGTCCACCACGTCCGACGAGGTAAGGCCGTAGTGAATCCACGCACCCTCGGGCATGCCGATCTTCGCCTGCACCAGGTCGACGAAGGCCGCGGTGTCGTGGTTCGTGATGGCTTCGCGGTCCTCGACTTCTTGCACGAAGGCCGCGTCGATCACGGGACGGCGCGGGCGCAGGGCCGCGACTTCGTCCGCCGGCAGCACGCCGATGGCCGCAAGGCCCTCGGCCGCCAGCAGTTCGACTTCGAGCATGGTGTCGAAGCGGTGTTCGTCGGTGAACAGGGCCGCGACGTCCTTGGGTGAATAGCGGTGAATCATGCCACGCCTTTCGTTGCGTCTCGGGCGATGTCGCGACGCACGACACAGCCATCAAACGAGATCTGATCGACGGCCCGGTAGGCCAGCTCACGGGCCTGGTCGACCGAGTCGGCCGTGGCCGTCACCGCGAGCACGCGGCCACCGTTCGTCACGAACTGGCCTTCGTCGTTGCGCGCGGTGCCCGCGTGAAAGACCACCACACCATCAAGCGAGTCGGCCAGCTGTCCGTCGGCACCAAGGCCGTGAATCACGTCACCGTTGCGCGACGACAGCGGGTAGCCGTGTGAGGCGAGAACGACGGTCACGGCGGCGCCCTGCGGTACCGTCGTCACGCTGGCCAGGGTGCCCGTGGCGGTGGCGTGCACCAGGTCGAAGAATTGGTCGCCGTAGAGGCCGACGACGGCCTCGGTCTCGGGGTCGCCGAAGCGAACGTTGTACTCGAGAAGCTTGGGGCCGGCGCTCGTCAACATCACGCCGGCGAACAGCACGCCGCGGTAGTCAATGCCGCGAGCGGCGAGTGTCTGCGCGGTGGGCGCCAGGAGGGCCGACAACATGTCCGTCACGACGTCACCGGACACGCGCGGCATCGGGGCGTAGGCACCCATGCCACCGGTGTTGGGACCAGTGCCGTTCTCCCCCACGCGCTTGAAGTCCTGCGCTGGGACCAGCGGCACGTAGTCGGTGCCGTCAAAGAGCACGAGGAGCGAACACTCCTCGCCGTCAAGTCCTTCTTCAATCACCACGGTGGTGCCGGCCGCGCCGAACGCGGTGCCACTCAGTTTGTCGAGCACGTCGGCGCGCGCCTCGTCCAGCGACGTGGTGACGAGTACGCCCTTGCCGGCGGCCAATCCATCGGTCTTGATGACGTAGGGCGGGGTCATGGTGTCGAGAAAGGCGAAGGCGCTGTCCGCATCGGTGAAGGTGCCGTAGGCGGCAGTTGGCACCCCGGCCTCAGCGAGGAAGTCCTTCATGAAGGCCTTGGACGCTTCGAGCTGGGCGCCGTCGCGATTGGGGCCGAGCACGGCCTTGCCCTGGGCGCGGAGCTCATCGGCGAGGCCGTTCACCAACGGCAGCTCTGGTCCGATTACAACCAGGTCGGCGTCGAGTTCGGTGGCGGGCCGGTCACTGCAGGCGATGCCGTGGGCGGCAATACCGGCGTTCCCGGGCGTGACGACGACGTCGGCCGACTTGGCCAGCGCCCACGCCAGGGCGTGCTCACGGCCGCCTGATCCAACGACGACGACGCGACTCACGAGGGGCGGACGAACTGCTCGCGACCCGGGCCGACACCGACAACGGAAATCGGCACCCCAATCGTCTCCTGCAAGAAGGTCACGTAGTTCTTGGCCGCCTGGGGCAGCTCGTCATACGAGGTGGCGTTGGTGATGTCCGACTGCCAGCCGGGCAGCGTTTCGTAGATTGGCGTGACGTCGTGCAGCACCGACTGGTGGTACGGCGGGAAGTCGTAGCGGACGCCGTCGGCCTCGTAGCCAACGCAGACCTTGATCTCGTCGAGCGTGTCGAGCACGTCCAACTTGGTCAGGGCGATTTCCGTGAGCGAGTTGAGGCGAGCGGCCTGACGGGCCATCACCGCGTCGAACCAGCCAACGCGGCGGCGGCGACCGGTGTTGGTGCCGTACTCGTGTCCACGGTCAACCAGCAGGTTGCCGAGGTCGCCGTCGAGTTCGGTGGGGAAGGGACCGGCACCCACGCGCGTGATGTAGGCCTTGGCGATGCCGACGATGTCCGACAGGTCCCGCGGTCCGAGTCCCGAACCGGTGCAGGCGCCACCGGCGACGGGGTTGGACGAGGTCACGAAGGGGTAGGTGCCGTGGTCGAGGTCGAGGAAGGTGGCCTGGGCGCCTTCGAGCAACAGGCGCTGGCCCTGGGCCAGGGCGGTGTGCACGAGGTTCACGGTGTCACCAACCATCGGGGCCACGCGTGGGGCAATCTCGTCGAGGTAGCGGTCACAGATCGACTCGATCGTGATCGAGGGACGGTTGTAAATCTTGTTGAGGACGAGGTTTTTTTCGTGCAGGACGACGGCCAGCTTCTCGCGGAAAATCTTGGGGTCGAGCAGGTCCTGCACCCGCAGGCCAACGCGCGCCGACTTGTCGGCGTAGGTCGGACCAATGCCGCGCTTGGTCGTGCCCAACGCGTTCTTGCCGAGGAACCGCTCAGTCAGGCGGTCTATCTCCTGGTGGTAGGGCATGATCAGGTGGGCGTTGCCCGAGACCACGACCTTAGAGACATCGACGCCCTTGGCGGCGAGCGTGTCGAGCTCGCTCAAGAGCACACCCGGGTCGACGACCACGCCATTGCCAATGACCGGCGTGATGTGGGGGTAGAGCACGCCCGAGGGCACGAGTTGGAGAGCGAAGGCTTCGCCGTCCACCACGATGCGGTGACCGGCGTTGTGGCCACCCTGGTAGCGGACCACCATGTCCATGTCACGGGCGAGAAGGTCGGTCAGTTTGCCCTTGCCTTCGTCACCCCACTGCGTTCCAACTACGACTGTTGCGGGCACGGGGCTCCTTGCGACGGGACGATTTCACCCCAATCCTAGTTCAGGGCCGCGGTGCCGCTCGGGCGAGGACTAGAGCGTGGGGGGACGACGAGCCGCGTCAACGAAGACCGCGATGGTGTTCTGCAGGGGCACGAGGTCCCGTCGGTACTGACGATGCGTGGCCGCCACGTCAGACTGCGCCTCGGCTTTCGTCTCGGCAATCTCTTCCCGCAACCGCGCCACCTCGGCCTCGAGTGCCACGATGCGCTTCACGCCCTCAAGGTTGACGCCCTCGTTGGTGAGTTCTTGAATACGGCGCAGCACCGCCAGGTCGGCGTCGGAAAACCGGCGCGACCCACCGGCGGTGCGCTGAGGGTTGAGCAGACCGGTGCGCTCGTAGTTGCGCAGGGTCTGGGGGTGGACGCCGGCAATCTCAGCGAAGACCGAGATCACGTAGACGGCCTGGTAGTGGCGCTCGCTCATGCGTCATTTCCTAACGAACTCGCCAGCTTTTCAACCAACGAACGCTGCTCCTTGGTGAGCTTCTTCGGCACGTCCACGACCACCGTGACGAGCAAGTCGCCCTGGGCGTTCTTGCCCACCGACGGCACGCCCCGACCGCGCACGCGCATGGTCGTATTGGGCTGGGTGCCCGCCGGCACCTTCAAGGTCACGGGATCATCCAGCGTCGGCACCTCGACTTCGGTGCCCAGCAGGGCCGCCGTGATCGGAATGTGCACCGTCGTGGTCACGTGGTTCCCCCGTCGACCGAAGCGAGGATCACTCGCGACGTGCACGTCGACGAACAGGTCACCGGCCGCCCCACCGTTGCCACCGGGGCCACCCTTGCCCTTCACGCGAATGCGTTGGCCGTCGACGACGCCGGCGGGAATGCGAACGTTGACTCGTCGAGACGAGGGCTCGCGCCCCGAGCCGTGACAGCTGGTGCAGGCCTGGGTGATCTTGATACCTCGTCCGTGACAGGTTGGGCACATGGAGGACATCGCGAAGGGGCCCTGGTCGTCGTTGATGCTGCCGCGACCCTGACAGGTCTCACAGGTGTGAAAGCCCCCCGCGGCCGCACCGCGGCCGCCACAGGTGCGGCACTTGTCATTGCTCGGCACCGGCACCGTCGTCGTGACACCAACAACGGCGTCACGGAAACTCAGGTGCAGGGCCGCTTCAATGTCGGCGCCCCGCTGGACGCGCGGACGTCGCGCACCACCGAACAGATTGCCGAACAAGTCACCGAAGTCACTGGCGTCACCGGGCTGGAAGTTGAACCCGGGCCCACCCGCGGTGCCGCCGAATCCCGCCGCGGCGGGACCGAGGCGACGAACCTCGTCGTACTCCTTGCGCTTGGCGGCGTCGCCGAGCACGTCGTAGGCGACGGAGATCTCTTTGAACTTCTCTTCCGAGCCCGGATTGGTGTCGGGGTGGTGTTGTTTGGCGAGTTTGCGATACGCGCGCGTGATGTCCTTCTCGGACGCCGTCGCCGAGACACCGAGGACTTTGTAGTAGTCCGTGTCAAACCACTCGCGTTCGGCCACTTAGCCCTTCACTTTCACCATGGCGGGACGCAAGACGACGCCCTTCCAGCGGTAGCCCACGCGGAGGACGTCATCGATGACCTGCTGGTCACCGTCACCCTCAACGTGCAACACCGCGTCGTGGATCTGCGGGTCAAACACTTCCCCGGCGACACCGAGTCGCTCGAGGCCCTCCTTGGCCAGCGAGTCCAGCAACAGCTGGCGCGACTGCAGCAGTGCCTTGGCCTCGTCCGATGCGTTCTCACCGAAGTGGGCGACCGCAAGGTCGAAGGCGTCGAGCACCGGCAACACCGCGTTCACCACACGGGCACCGCCTCGGGACGCCGCGTCGTCAATGTCCCGGGTGACGCGCTTTTTGTAGTTTTCGAAGTCGGCCTGGATCTGCTGCGCGAGCGCCTTAAACTCGTCGCGCTGCATCTCGGCCTCGGTCTGGACAACGACCTCCGACAAGGCGGCGTCATCAAACGCCGCCTCGTCGGGAGTCTGGAATTCCTCGGTCACGATCAGTCCACAATCTCGGCGTCGACGATGGTGTCGTCGTCACCGACGGGGGCGCTGGTCTCACCGGCGTTGGCCTTGGCGGCCTCCTCGTAGAGGCGCTGGCTGAAGCCCTGGCTCGCGGTCAGCAACTTCTCCGTGGCCGCCTTGATGGCCTCGTTGTCGGTGCCGTTGAGTGCTTCCTTGAGCGAGCCCAGGGCCGCCTCAACGTCTTCGCGCTCAGTGCCCTGGAAGGCCTCGGCCTGGTCCTTGAGCAACTTCTCGGTGGAGTAGACGAGACCGTCTGCGTTGTTGCGGATCTCCGCTTCTTCGCGGCGGGCGCGGTCCTCGGCGGCGTGCGCTTCGGCGTCGCGGACCATGCGGTCGATGTCTTCCTTCGAGAGCTTCGAGCCGCCGGTGATAGTCACCGACTGCGTCGTGCCCGTTGCGAGGTCCTTGGCCGACACGTTCACGATGCCGTTGGCGTCGATGTCAAAGGTGACCTCGACCTGCGGCACGCCACGGGGCGCCGGGGGGATGCCCACGAGCTGGAACTTGCCCAACGTCTGGTTGTACGAGGCCATCTCACGCTCACCCTGCAAGACGTGCACTTCCACGCTTGGCTGGTTGTCGTCAGCCGTGGTGAAGATCTGCGACTTCTTGGTCGGGATCGTGGTGTTGCGCTCGATGATGCGGGTCATCACGCCACCCTTGGTCTCGATACCGAGCGACAACGGTGTCACGTCGAGCAACAGGATGTCCTTGACGTCACCCTTCAACACACCGGCCTGGACCGCGGCACCAATGGCCACGACTTCGTCGGGGTTGACGGTCTTGTTGGGCTCCTTGCCCGTGACCTTGGTCACCAGCTCCTGGACTGCGGGGATGCGGGTCGAACCACCCACCAGGATGACGTGGTCAATCTGGTCGAGGGTGAGGCCGGCGTCCTTAATGGCCTGGTCGAAGGGCTTGCGGCAACGCTCGACCAAGTGGGCGGTCAGTTCATTGAACTTGGCGCGGGTCAGCTTGACGTCGAGGTGCTTGGGGCCCTCAGCCGTGGCGGTGATAAAGGGCAGGTTGATCTGCGTCTCCTGGACCGTTGACAGTTCAATCTTGGCCTTCTCCGACGCCTCCTGGAGACGCTGCACGGCCATCTTGTCGGCCGAGAGGTCCACCCCTTCGGTGTCCTTGAAGGTCTTGATCAGCCACTGCTTGACAGCGTCGTCCCAGTCGTCACCACCGAGGTGCGAGTCACCACTGGTCGACTTCACTTCGAAGACGCCGTCGGCGATGTCGAGGACCGACACGTCGAAGGTACCGCCACCGAGGTCGAAGACCAGGACGGTCTCTTCCTTCTGGTCCTTGTCGAGGCCGTAGGCCAGGGCCGCCGCGGTGGGCTCGTTCACGATGCGCAGGACGTTCAGTCCGGCGATGGTGCCCGCTTCCTTGGTGGCCTGACGCTGGGCGTCGTTGAAGTAGGCCGGCACCGTAATAACGGCGTCGGTCACGGTGTCACCGAGGTAGGCCTCGGCGTCGCGCTTGAGCTTCATCAAGATGCGCGCCGAAATCTCCTGCGCGGTGTACTTGGTGCCGTCGATGTCAATCGTCCAGCTTTCGCCCATGTGGCGCTTGACGGAGCGAATGGTGCGCTCCGGGTTGGTAATGGCCTGACGCTTGGCCACTTCGCCGACGAGTACTTCGCCGGTCTTTGAGAACCCGACGATCGAAGGGGTCGTGCGACCACCCTCAGCGTTCGGGATAACAACAGGCTCTCCTGCTTCCAACACACTCACCACGGAGTTCGTGGTGCCGAGGTCGATGCCGACTGCCTTAGCCATGTGATGCTCCTTTTTCTTTGAAGTTCAGAGCACGGACCTTCCGAACGCCAAACTTGATATTTCCAGTGTACAAAGTTGAGTCTGGTCTTGTCAAGAAAAAATACAAGAAGAATATAAATTTTGGAAAACCCTGAAATTTCAGGGATAGCGAGCATCGCGGCCCCGCTTTGTGAGAATTCTGGGGAATTCACTACGCTTGAGACGTGCCAGATCTCATTCTCCTCCGCCACGGCCGCTCCGAATGGAACGAGCTCAACCTCTTTACCGGTTGGCATGACGTCGACCTCAACGCCCAGGGCGAAGCCGAGGCCCAGGCCGCCGGCACCCTGCTCGCCGCCGAGGCCGACCTCGACATTCGCATGCTCCACACCTCACTCCTGACCCGCGCCATTCGCACGGCCGAGCTCGCCACCTACAGCGCCGGCCGCTCATGGCTGCCCGTACGCCGTTCGTGGCGGCTCAACGAGCGCCACTACGGCGACCTGACCGGCAAGGACAAGAAGGAAACGGCCGAGAAGTTCGGTATGGACCAGCTCAAGCTCTGGCGCCGCTCCTACGACGTACCACCACCCCCCATGCCCGCCGACGACCCTCGCTGGGAGGGCACCGACCCTCGCTACCGTGACCTTGGCGCCGGCCGCGTGCCACTCACCGAGTGCCTCAAGGACGTGGTTGCACGGGTGACCCCCTACTTCGCCGACGTCATCGCCGAGGACCTTCGTCGCGAGGCCGTCAAGGGCGGCGCCGTCCTGGTGGTCGCGCACGGCAACTCCCTGCGCGCCCTGCGCAAGATTCTCGAGAACATCAGCGACGACGACATCGCCGAGCTCGAAATTCCGACCGGCATTCCCTACCGCCTGCGTCTCGACGAGCACCTCGACGTTCTCGAAGGTCGCTACCTCGGTGACGCGGCCGCGGCAGCGGCGGCCGCTGACGCCGTTGCGCGTCAGGCCGGCTGATCGCGTTGCTGGCTATGAAGCGGCCCCTTGCCGCCTTCGCGCTCGGGCTCGGACTCCTGGCCGCCGCACCCGCCGCGGCCGGCGTGATGCCGCCAAATCAGATGGCCCACGCCTCGACCGCCACCTTGACCGCCAGCGGTGCCTCGGGCGACAGTGCCGTGGTGATGAGCATCCGGAACGAGTCGAACGCGAATCTCCGCTTGGTGTCAATCACCGGATTTTTGGCGCAATCGTCCATGCTGTTCTCGGATCCATCACTCTTCGGCACCACGAAGATGCACCCACTGACGATGATCACCATTGCGCCCAAGCACACTTTGCAGCTTGGCTACCGCGGTAACGGCGCGATGTTCGCCGGACTCAATGGTCCCCTGCGCCGTGGCGAAGTCACCGAGCTTGTGGTGCGCCTGCAGCAGGCCTCCGGCCGGTACGAAACGCTCTACGTGAAGGCCACCGTGATTGCGGCGCCGGCCCACTTGCACTTTCTGATGTAGGGAACATCCTTAACACAACAGCCCCCGGCGTCACGCCGGGGGCTGTTGTGTTTCTGGGGGGAAACTTAGACGGCGGAAGGACCGCGCTCGTCGGTGCGAATGCGCACCACGTGCTCGATGTCGGCGACCCAGGCCATGCCGTCACCGACAGTGTCGGTGCGGGCGGCGTGACTCACGGCGTCGACAACAGCGTCGGCCATCTCGTCGGTGGTCACGATCTCCACCTTGAGCTTGTCGACGAAGTCGAACTCGTACTCCTTGCCGCGGTAGATCTCGATGTGTCCGCCGGTGCGACCGAAGCCGCGAACCTGCGAGACCGTCATGCCCGTCACGCCGACCGCGCGAACGGCCACCTTGACTTCATCGAGTTTGAACGGCTTGATAACTGCGGTAACTAACTTCATGATCGCTCCTTACTTGTTGTCCGGGTGGGTGTGGCTAGGGGTCAAGACGGGCTCACCGAAGGTGGGCTCGGGGAAGGCCTCTTCTTCGTGAATGGCAATGTCACCAATGGCCAGCGTCTCGTCGTCTTCACGCAGGCCGACCAGTGCCTTCACCGCATAGAAAATAATGGTGGTCGCCACGGCGGTGTAGCCAATGACCCACAACGCGGCCAGGAACTGCTCCCAGAGCTGGTGGAACGAGTGGCCGTTGTAGAGCCAGCCACCAACCGAGAAGCTGCCCGCGGCGTCGTAGACCTTGCCGGCCACGCCGTACTCGAGCATCTTGGGGTCGGCGAAAATACCGACCATCAAGCCACCGAGGAGTCCCGCGATGCCGTGGGTGTAGATAACGCCCATGGCGTCGTCGACCTTGGAGAAGGGACGAATCTTCGACAGGTAGTTCCAGGAGAACCACACCACCGTCGTCGCGATAAGGCCCACGAAGATCGCACCGGTGCCGTTGACCCAACCGGCCGACGGCGTAATGGCGACCAGGCCGCACAAGATGCCGTTCAGGGCGCCGAGGAACGTGGGCTTCTTCTGGCTCGACAAGAACATGTCGAGGAAGAGCCAGGTCAGCAGACCGACGGCGGTCGCAACGTTGGTGTTGAGCACCGCGGCCGCAGCGTCGGTACCGGCGTAGAAGGGGTCACCACCGTTGAAGCCGTTCCAGCCGAGCCAGATGATGCCAATACCAATGGCCACCATCATCAGGTTGCTCGGGAAGGCGTTCTCGCGGTCCTGCCAGCGGCGCGGACCAACGATGGCGGCACCAACGAAGGCGGCCACACCGGCACTGAGGTGAATGACGTACCCACCTGAGAAGTCGACCGCACCCTTCTGGGCGAAGAAGCCGCCGCCCCAGAGGAGGCAGGCGTCGATGCAGTAGACCATGGTGATCCACAGCGGCACAATTAAGAGCCAGGCCTTGAACTTCAGTCGACCGACCAACCCACCAAGGAACAGCAGCGGGGTAATGGCTGCGAACACGAACTGGAAGTAGGCCAGCGTCGCGGTCGGGAAGTGGAAGGGGATCAGGGTGTTGGCACCCGACACGGCCTGGCTGGTCTCGTCAATGGCCGTCGAGAGCGGACGGAAGTGACCAACGAAGCCACTCCAGAACGAACCGGTGGGGCCGAAGTGCGAAATGGGGCCGAAGGCCATGTTGTAGCCCCAGAGCAACCACACGACCAGGGTCAGTGCGAAGCCCGAGAAGCACATCAACATGGTGTTGACAATCCACTTCTTTCGGACCAGACCGCCGTAGAGCACGGCGAGGCCGGGAAGACTCATCAGGCCAACGAGCGTGGCTGATACCAGCTGCCACGTGTTGTCACCGGGATTGAGCCAACTGGGATAGGGAATGTTGGTGGCCGCAAATAGCACATCCACTCCTTCTGTCTCGGAGAGGGCGACACTGACCTCAGGTTGATATCTCCACTTTGCCAAGTGAGGATTTCATCGCTGTTAGCGGTGTGTTTCGGGCGTATGAACTCGGGCGGTGCGCCCGACGACCTACTTGTTGAAGTTCTCGTAGTAGCGGCTCGGCGTGGGGCCACGCTGTCCGCGGTACTTCGAGCCGAGACCATTCGCGCCGTAGGGGCGGTCGGCTGGTGTCGTCATTTCGAAGAAGCTGATCTGACCAATCTTCATGCCCGGGTAGAGCGTGATCGGCAGGTTGGCCAGGTTGGCCAGCTCGAGCGTGATGTGACCGTCCCAGCCGGCGTCAATGAAGCCGGCGGTCGAGTGGATCACGAGACCCAGTCGGCCGAGCGAGGACTTCCCCTCGAGGCGCGCCACGAGGTCGTCGGGAATAGCGACGCGCTCGAGCGTTGATCCCAACATGAACTCACCAGGGTGCAGAATCATTGGCTCGGTCGGGCCCACGTCAATCAGTTCCGTCAAGTCTTCCTGAGGCGTCTTGACGTCGATAACGCGCTGGGAGTGGTTGCGGAAGACGCGGAACAGCTGGTCGATGTGGAGGTCAACAGAGGAGGGCTGGATGCATTCTGGACCCAGCGGTTCGATGATGATTCGACCCGCCTCGATTGCCTGCTTGATTGACCGGTCTGAGAGCACCATAGTGGCTAAAACGTTAGTCGCAATTGGCCTCGGGAGCCTGCCGGAGACCGAGGACTAGAATTGAGGCCACGCGGGCGTAGCTCAATGGCAGAGTTCCAGCTTCCCAAGCTGGCCACGCGGGTTCGATTCCCGTCGCCCGCTCCACAGGTGAGGTGACGAAATTGTTTCGCCAGTTCCCTCCCCCCACTACCACGTCCTCATCTCTTCAAGCTTTCCTCGTAGTAGGTTCTCAGGCATGGCTCGGGTGTCCCTGCGCAGGTCAGTCCCTGTTTTTCTTCTGGCGGTGGGTCTCTCTTTCCTGCCCACGATGGCCTCGGCGACACCATCGTCGCCGTGGTCGGCCTCTCTTCCCAATGGGAATACCCCTGACCTCCTGGCCCAAACGGTCTGCCCCCTCGCTACTACCTGCGTCACCGTTGGCGTCGACACCACCCCCTCAAATATCCCCGAGCCCGTGGTCATCACCAGCGCACCGACGGCGTTCTCCTCCACCGTGACCCAGATCCCGCTGCCCGCCAACGCCGTACTGGGCAACGGTGGGGCGCTGAATGCGGTCTCCTGCCTGACTACGTGGTGTGCGGCCGTCGGCACCTACGTCACCCCCGGCGGCTTCCAGCAGAGCTTTGTGGCGACCTGGACAATTACGGCACCGCAGTCGGCCGTCGCGACCGAACTCCCTCCAGTCAGCAGCACGAAGAATCTCAACCCCGTGCCGAGTGCGGTCAGCTGCTGGGCCGTGAACGCCTGCGTCGTGACCGGCAATGTCTCAACGACCACGCCGAGTTCCCAGGGCGCCGTCATTAGCCAGCCCTTCGTCGTGACCGACGAGACCAAGGGCTGGGCCTCGGCCACCACGGTGGTGAGCGCCACCGGCGTCACCAAGAGCGCCGACGAGTTCTTTGGTGGTGTGTCGTGCTGGGCCGCGAACGCCTGCATGCTGATCGGCAGCTACCTCCCCACTGGTGCACCGGTCGGTCAGCCCATTGAATTCGCCGCCAACTTCAACGGCACCAAATACTCGGGTCTCACCGCCGTGGAGCAGTATCCGTTCACCCGCGGTGGTCGCGACCTCGTCTGCACCAATGCCACCACCTGCTCCTTCCTCGACGGCGCCAACTGGGTCGCCACGCTGTCCAACAAGGTGTGGTCGGTGGCGCAGGTTATTGGCGCCGTGCCCGGCGCTAGCACCACCGTGGCGCCGACGGCCACTTTCCTTTCGTGCGCCACGATGAGTCGTTGCATCGAAGGAGGCAGCTTCGTCACCGTGGGCAGCGTCATTGCCGCCTACCTCAGTCCCGTGGTGGCCGCATCGCCGGCCCCCGTCGCCACCGACGTGGTCATCGGATCAGCCGGCAGTTTCACCACGGCCCAGCTCCCCGAACTCGGCCAAGAGGTCTCCGGGGCCTGCCTTCCTTCGGGTGCCTGCCTCGTCATTGATGGCAGTGGCGACAACTACGCCGTGGCGCTGGCTCCGACGACACCGCAGGCGCCGACCGGCGTCACCGCGACCGCGGTCTCCAAGGGGTGCACGGTGGCCTGGACTGCCCCGACTGTGACCGGCGGTAGCGCGATCACCGGCTACCAAGTGGTGGTGACCACGGGATCGAGCGTGAAGACGCTCTCGGTCGGTGTGGTCAAGTCCACGACGGTCACGGGACTCACTCCTGGGGTCACGTCCTCACTCACGGTGGCGACCGTCACCGCCGCTGGCGTTAGTTCACCGACGTCCGCGGTGAGCTGCCTGCCGAAGTCTTAGCGCTGCAGCCAGACGCCGGCGTTGGCCGGCAGCCATCCGTCAACGACCGGCGCACTCGCCACCAGCACGTGACCCTGATCACCAATCGCCAACGGCGTGTCGGCGAAGTTCACGACGCAGCGCACACTGCCACGATCGAAGGCCAGCACGTCAGTGCCTAGCTCGACCCAGTCACAGGTGTCGGGCTGGTGGCTAAGAGCGGTGCGGCGCACATCGAGCAGGTCGCGCGTGAAGTGCAGGAACGAGTCAGCGTCAGCCTCTTGCGCTTGCGCGCTCAGTGATCCCCACGTTGCGGGCTGGGGCAGCTTTGGGGTGCCGCCGAAACCAAACGAGGGCGACGTCGCGTCCCACGGCAGCGCCACGCGACAACCGTCACGACCGCGCTCGGGCTTGCCGGTGCGGGCCACGATCGGGTCCTCGAGCAGCGCCACGGGCAGGTGCTCCACCTGGGGCAGTCCGAGTTCTTCACCCTGGTAGAGGCAGGCGCCGCCGGGCAGGGCGAGGGTAATCATCAGAGCGGCACGAGCGCGGCTGGTGCCAACGGCGAGATCGAGCGAACCGTCGGCGAGGCGGCCGAATCGCGTCACCGACCGCACCTCATCGTGACTCGAGAGGACCCACGTCGGCCACGAGGTGCCGTCGGTGGTGTAGTTGAGATTGCCGGTGATGAGTCGCTCGAAGGCCTCCGCCGACCACGGGGCCTTGGTCAGGTTCATCGCGAAGACCGACTGCAGTTCGCCCGGGCGGATGTAGCGGAGGAGGGCCTCGGGCGTGGAGACGTTGATCTCACCCACCAGGTACTTGGCCGGTTCGTAGGACTCGGCGAGGGTGCGCCAGGTCTTAATAATCTCGTGCACCTCGCCGGCGTCCCAGTAAGCGGTCTGGGGCGAGGTCTCGGGTGCGAACTGGGCCGTCTGGTCACAGCCAGCGTCGCGGAAATCGCGATCCTTCCCAATGGCCGGCACGGCGTCGAGGCGAAAGCCGTCTACGCCGCGGTCGAACCAGAAGCGGAAAATGTCGTCGAACGAGTCACGCACCAACTGGTTGTTCCAGTCGAAGTCGGGCTGGCTGGCGTCAAAGAGGTGCAGGTACCACTGGCCCGGGGTGCCGTCGGCCGCGGGCACGCGGGTCCAGGCCGGACCACCGAAGACGCTGACCCAGTCGGTGGGGGGCTGGTCGCCGTTCTCCCCACGACCGTCACGGAAGTAGAAGCGGGAGCGCTCGACCGATCCCGGCGCCGCGGCCAACGCCGCTTGGAACCAGGCGTGCTCGACGGAGCAGTGGTTGGCCACCAGGTCGATCATGACCTTCAGGCCGAGCTCGTGGCAGGTAGCGATGAACTCGTCGGCGTCGCTGAGCGTGCCGAACATGGGATCAATGTCGCAGTAGTCGGCAACGTCGTACCCACCGTCGGCCATCGGCGACACGAACCACGGCGAGACCCAGACAATGTCCACGCCGAGGGCCTTGACGTAGGGCAGGCGGGCGATGGCGCCACGCAGGTCACCAATGCCGTCACCGTTACCGTCCGCGAAGCTCCGCGGGTAGATCTGGAACGTGACCCCGCGACGCCAGTCGGGGGCCACACCCGTCGAGGGCTCCTCGCGGTACACCGCGTCGTTCGTCACGACCGCCATGGGGCTACCAGATCGATTCGCCGGTGGCAGCGTCAAAGAAGTGCGCGCGCTCCATGTTGACGTGCAGCGGGACGTTGTCGCCGGTCTTAACCTGCGCCCGTGGCGCGACCCGCGCCACGTTACGGACGTGCTCGGTGAGGGCGGTCGCCTCGAGCAGCTCCTGGGCCTCTTCGACCGAGCCACCCTTGTCCTCGACCACGTAGTTACGGGCGTCCATGCCGAAGTGCACGATGAGCTCCGAACCAAGGGCCTCGATGTGACCAACGTGACCGGTCAGGACTTCACCGGCACCGTCGAGGGTCAGGTCTTCGGGGCGAATACCCAGAATGATTTCGTGACCGGCGTAGGCGCGGAGTCCCGCACGCTGGGCGGCCACCGCGGCCGGCATCGTGATGGTCTGACTGCCCACGTGCAGCGTCACGCCGTCCTCACCGAGGGTCGCGTAGAGCAGGTTCATCGAGGGCGATCCCACGAAGGACGCGACGAAGACGTTGACGGGCTTGTCGTAGAGGTTCTGGGCGCTGTCGCACTGCTGCAGCACGCCGGCGCGCAGCACGGCCACGCGGTCACCCATAGTCATGGCCTCCACCTGGTCGTGGGTCACGTAGAGCGTGGCCACGCCGACGCGGCGCTGGATCTGGAGAATTTCCGAGCGCATCTGCACGCGCAGCTTGGCGTCGAGGTTCGACAGCGGCTCGTCCATGAGGAAGGCCTTGGGCTCGCGCACAATGGCGCGGCCCATCGCGACGCGCTGGCGCTGGCCACCCGAGAGGCGGCCAGGTCGCTGGTCGAGGTACTCGGTGAGGCTCAAAATGTCGGCCGCTTCGGCTACGCGACGCTTGATCTCGTCCTTGGGGAACTTACGCAGCTTCAGTGAGTAGCCAATGTTCTTGGCCACCGTCATGTGCGGGTAGAGGGCGTAGTTCTGAAAGACCATCGCGAGGTCACGCTCGCCCGGGGTGTAGTCGTTCACGACCTGTCCACCGATGCTCAGCTCACCGTCGGTGATGGTCTCAAGGCCGGCCACCATGCGCAGCAGGGTGGACTTGCCACAGCCCGAGGGACCCACCACCACCATGAACTCGCCTTCACGCACCGTCAGGTCGATGTTGTGAATGGCCTCGTAGCCGTTGTCGTAGGTCTTGGATACGTTGCGCAGAACAATCTCAGACATAGTCACTTCTTTCTGTGAGGACGCTCATCATCAGCCCTTGACCGCGAGGCTGGCGACGGAACGGATAAACCACCGCTGGAACACGATGAAGAAAATGGCCATCGGCACCACGAGCAGCACGCCGAAGGCGAACATCTGGCCGTAGTCGGGCGTCGACTGCTGACGCACCAGGTTGCCGATCGCGATGGAGAGGGGGTAGACGTTGGGGTTCGACGTCATCATGAGTGGCCAGAGGTAGGACGACCAGATCTGGATGAACGACAAGATGGCCACCGAGGCGAAGGCCGGCTTGGCGTTGGGCAGAATGATCTGCGCGAAGGTGCGCCACGGGCCGGCGCCGTCGATCTTGGCCGCCTCCTCGAGCTGCGGTGGCAGGTTCAAGAAGAAGGTGTAGAAGAGGTAGATCGAGAAGGCGCTGCCCACGAAGGGAATGGCCTGCACAATCAACGTGTTCCGCAGACCACTCAGCATGTAATAGAGCGGCACCGCGATGGCCTCGAAAGGAATGATCACCAGGATCACCACGAGCAGCAGCAGGAAACGACGTCCGCGGAACTTCATCCGGGCCAGCGCGTAACCCGCCAACGAGTTCACGAGGAGTCCGCCACCGACCACGATGGCCGACACCAGTGTCGACACCGAGTAAAAGCCGCGCAGCGATCCAGTGATCTGCTGGCTAAAGAAGACGGCACTGAGCGAGTGGTAGTTCTGCAACGTCAGCGAGGTGGGCACCGCCCCACTGAGTCCCGCCAACGTCTGCGCCGGCGACTCGAAGGAGCCGACGATGAGGTAGTAGACGGGGAACATGAAAATGACCATGAAGATGGCCAGCAGGGCGTAGGTAGCCCACGACGTCTTGTTGATGCCGCGACGGAACCGACGCTTGGTGACGGAGGGGGTAGTCGTCATGGGTTAGTCGACCCTCTCTTTGAGCACCTGGCGCTGGACCAGGCTCATGAGCAAAATAATGAAGCAGAGGACCACCGAGATAGCGGCGCCCTGGCCGACGTTGTTGGCAACGTAGGCCTGATTCACCGCCAGGTACATCACCGACGAGGTGGCGTTGTTGGGGCCACCCTGGGTCAGCAAGAAGATTTGGTCGAAGACCCGCAGCGAAAAAATCGTCGTGACGATAACCACGAAGATCGTGGTGTTGCGCAGACCGGGCAACGTCACGTCACGGAACAGCTGCCACTTCTTTGCGCCGTCGACGAGAGCGGCCTCGTAGTGCGAACTCGGAATGCCCTGCAGTCCGGCGAGAAAGATCACCATCTGGAAGCCGGTGCCCTGCCAGATGGAGAGCATGATGATGCTCGGCAGGGCGAGGTGGGCGTTCTCGAGCCAGAACTGGGGCTTGAAGTGACCAAAGGTCACCGCGTGCAAAATGGCGTTCAGCATGCCACTGGGACCCGGGGCGAGGATGGCCTTCCAGATCAACGAGGTGAGGACCATCGGAAAGACCACGGGAAGAAAGAAAGTCGTGCGGCAGAACTTCACGAAGGCCCCACTGCGATTCACCAGAATCGCGAGGAACATCGCCAGTCCCGTCTGCACGGGCACCACCACGAGAGCGAAGGTCGCGTTGTTCTTCAGACTCTGAAGAAAGACGCTGCGGAAGATGGGGTCGTTAAAGAGGTGCTTGTAAAACATCCATCCGACGGCGCGCACCGGGATGGTGCTGCCGACAATCTCGACGTGCATCGAGAGCCAGATGGAGTAAAAGAAGGGGACCAGCATGAAGGCAATGATCAGCCCAATGCCCGGAATGAGCATGGTCAGACCAACACGATTTTCCGTCCACACCTTGCGGCGTCGTGGCGGTAGCTGGGATGTCGACGAGGTCAACATGCCGTCCCTTCAGAACTAGAGCCGAAAACGTCGGCGAAAGAAAAAACCGGGGAGGTGGCGCGGGCCCAGGTTGCCCTGGACCCGCGCCCTCCCGCGTTTTACAACCTCAAATTACTTGAAGTTGTTGAACTGCTGGTAGTACGAGTTGATGGAGTCAGCTGCGGCTCCGACCAAGCTCTTGACGGTGCCCATCGAAACGGGACCGGTTGCCGCGTCTGCGAACAGCGAGTTGAACATCGTCGAGATGGCCGCGTCGATGCCAGGGTACGCCGGAGTCACAGGGCGGGGTACTGCGAAGCAGGTCGTCTTGATGACGCCCGCTGGGCAGGCATTTACTTCAGCCTTCGCGGCGTAGTACAGCACGCCACCGGGCTCGACCGTGGGGTCCTTAGCAACCGCAGCGGGGTTCGCGGGGATTGCGCCGTCACCGTACTTGTCAACGCCGTTGACCTTGGTGCCGTTACCGTAGGTGTAGAGGTCCTGGAAGGTCGTGCTCGACACGATGTCGAGGAACTTGCCAGCGGCAACCTTCTGAGCAGCGGACGCACCAGCGCCAACTTCCCAGACGTTCGAGCCAGCGCCGTCCTTGGCACCGAAGCCGAAGTTCGGCAGCGGGATACCAACAACGTTGCCCTGTCCACCGTTTGCCTGGTCCGTCACCGCACCCGACTGGAAGGAAGGCAGCTGCCAGTGACCACCCCAGAGGAGGGGCTCGTTGCCAGCGGCGAAGGCACCACCGTCACCACCAGTGGTGGCCGATCCGGCGCTGGTGTCGTTGCTGGAGATCCAGCCCGACACGGTCTCGAGAGCGTTGTAGACCGACTGGGTCTTCAGCGCGTTGCCCGAGTTGTTCGACACAACCAGCGAACCGGCCGAGTTCAAGATGGGCAAGAAGCCGTAGGCCTCGTACTCGCCACCGTAGGCAATGTTGGCACCCCAGACGTCACCGTTGTCGAGTGACGCAATAGCGGACGTGGCCTTCAGCGTGGTGAGCACCTGCGTGAACTGAGCAGCCGTCCAGGCCTTCGACCAGTCACTGGGGTAGCACGACGCGGTGGTCGGGCCACTGCCACAGGCGGTGATGCCGGCGAGGCTCAGCAAGTGCTTGTTGCCGTACATGTTGAGCGTACCGTTGATGGTCGCCATCGCGTAGAGCTTGCCCTTGTAGGTGTCCTGACCCTGGATGTAGGTCGACTGTGCCTTCACGTTGGCGGGGTTGACGTAGCCGTTGAGCGGCGCAATCTTGCCCGAGTAGGCGAGGTACGACAGCGTGGGGCCGTCACCTTCCATGACGGTGCCTTCGTCAGCCGCCGAGGCAGTCTCCTGCACGGTGGTGATGTTAGGAACAAACGTCAGCTTGGCCTGGTACTTGCCCTTGTACATGTTGTTGAATTCGGTAACGGCGTACTGAATACCGGCCATCTCAGTGGTCTGGTCGCCACCCGAGCCCCATACGTTGATCGTGGTCACCTTGGACGCCGCCGAAGCAGCGCTGGTGATCATCGGCACCGATGAGCACAGAATGGTCATACCGACCGCTACAGCCGCAAGTGACTTGCGACTCGTAACTTTCTTCTTCATTTTCACATCCCCCTGATGTATGGAACGAGCCCACGTCGGACTACGAACGTGAGCGAACTTAGCAGTGGGTTGTTTATATTGCAAACGTTTGCATACTTTTTTTGTTTTTTAGGGTCCAGCTCGTGAAAATCCCCTAAAACCCTTTATTTATTGCGATATAGAGCGAGAAACTCCATTCATTTTGTTGATACAACGTAAAATCGAGGGTAGCGGCACCGCGCGAAGGTTTGATGAATTACAAACGCTTGCGTCACTAAGATCAGTGACAGCTCGCCAATCTCGCCGCGCGCTGCCGGTGCTATCCCGGTCGAAACCGCCCTTTCTGTAATTAGTCCAATTATTGACTTATTCCAAATATGTACCTAAACTCTTCGCGTGGACCCGTCCTACCCTGACCTTCTCCGCGATAACGGCCTATCGGTTACCGCCCAACGCCTCGCCGTGCTTCGGGCCGTCGCCGCGCACCCTCACGCCACCGCCGATGACGTGGTCACCGCCGCTGGTGCCGACCTTGGAACAATTTCCCGCCAGTCCGTCTACGACGCGCTTACCGCGTTGGTCGAAAAGGGACTCCTTCGTCGTATTCAGCCGGTGGGGTCACCCGCTCTCTACGAGGACCGCGTCAACGACAATCACCACCACGTCATCTGCCGGATCTGCGGGCAGGTCATGGACGTCGACTGCGCCGTTGGCGACACGCCCTGCCTCACCGCGGCCGACAACATGGGCTACGAGATTGACGAGGCCGAAGTCGCCTACTGGGGCCGTTGCCCCACGTGCCAAGCCGAAGGACGCACGGCCACGCCGGCGGACCCTTCCATTGATCGCCGCTCACCCAGCGCGAAAACCGCAGTACCGCACCAGTGAACTGTGGCCGCGAGGCCACCGAAACCAAGGAGAAAGAAATGACCGAAGCCAAGTGTCCCTTTAGTGGGGGAACCAACACCACGTTGTCCGGGAGCACCCCGAACGAGAAGTGGTGGCCCAACCAGCTGAACCTGCGTCTGTTGCACCAGCCCTCCGGCTTGGCCGACCCCAACGACGCCGACTTTGACTACGCCGAGGCCTTCAAGAGCCTCGACCTTGACGCGGTGAAGGCCGACATCGAGGCCGTTATGACGACGAGCCAGGACTGGTGGCCCGCGGACTGGGGTCACTACGGCCCACTGTTTATCCGTATGGCCTGGCACAGCGCCGGCACCTACCGCATCGGTGACGGTCGCGGTGGTGCGGGTTCGGGCGCGCAGCGCTTCGCCCCGCTGAACTCCTGGCCCGACAACGCCAACCTCGACAAGGCCCGCCGCCTGTTGTGGTCGGTCAAGCAGAAGTACGGTCGCAACCTCTCGTGGGCCGACCTGATGATCCTCGCCGGTAACGTCGCCCTCGAGTCGATGGGCTTCAAGACCTTCGGCTTCGCCGGTGGTCGCGCCGACATCTGGGAGCCACAAGAAGACATCTACTGGGGCCCCGAGAGCAGCTGGCTGGCCGACGAGCGCTACACCGGTGACCGCGAGCTCGACAACCCCCTGGGTGCAGTGCAGATGGGCTTGATTTACGTCAACCCCGAAGGCCCCAACGGCAATCCCGACCCACTGTTGGCCGCGCGCGACATCCGTGAGACCTTCGCCCGCATGGCGATGAACGACGAAGAGACCGTCGCCCTGATCGCCGGTGGTCACACCTTCGGTAAGACGCACGGTGCCGGCGACGCCGCCAACGTCGGACCAGAGCCCGAGGGGGCCGACCTCCTCGAGCAGGGACTGGGCTGGAAGAACAGCTTCGGCACCGGTAAGGGCGCTGACACCATCACCAGTGGTCTCGAAGGTATCTGGACCACCACGCCCGTGCAGTGGAGCAACGGCTACTTCGACAACCTCTTCGGCTACGAGTGGGAACAGTTCAAGAGCCCCGCGGGAGCCATTCAGTGGCGCCCCGTTGGTGGCGCTGGAAGCGACACCGTGCCGACCGCCTTTGGCAACGGCACCACCCACCCGACGATGCTCACTACGGACCTCGCACTGCGTGAGGACCCCGCCTACGCCGTCATCTCGAAGCGCTTCCACGAAGACCCGCAGGCCTTCGCCGACGCCTTCGCCAAGGCGTGGTTCAAGTTGACCCACCGTGACATGGGACCCTACGTCCGTGGCCTCGGCAAGGAAGTACCGGCCGAGCCACAGATCTGGCAGGACCCGGTCCCGGCCGTATCGCACCCCCTCGTCACCGACGAGCAGATCGCGTCACTGAAGGCAGCAGTGTTGGCCACCGGCCTCACCACCGCGCAGCTTGTGCGCACCGCGTGGGCCTCTGCCTCCACCTTCCGTGGCACCGACAAGCGTGGCGGCGCCAACGGCGCCCGTATCCGCCTGGCACCGCAGAAGGACTGGGCCGTCAACGAGCCCGCTGAGCTGGCCACCGTGTTGGCCGCGCTCGAAGGCGTGCGCGAGACCTTCAACGCGAGTGCTGCGCCCACGCAGATCTCGCTGGCCGACCTCATCGTGCTGGCCGGCTGTGCCGCAGTGGAGCAGGCGGCTGCAAAGGCGGGCTTCGCTGTCGTGGTGCCCTTCGAGCCTGGTCGCACTGACGCGACCGACGAGCAGACCGATGCAGCGTCGTTCGCCGTGCTCGAGCCCAAGGCTGACGGATTCCGTAACCACCTGTCGCCCGAGTGCGGTCGCGCCGTGGAGCAGCAGCTCCTGGAGCGCGCCCTCCTCTTGACGTTGACCGCGCCCGAAATGACGGTGTTGATCGGTGGCCTGCGTGTGCTGGGCGCCAACACTGGCGGCAGCAGCCACGGTGTCTTCACCGACCGTGTTGGCACGCTCTCGACCGACTTCTTCACCAACCTCTTGGACATGGGCGTTACCTGGAAGCCCAGCGCCCCGCACGTCTTCGAGGGTGTCGACGAGCAGGGTGTGACGCGCTACACGGCCACGGCCAACGACCTCGTCTTCGGCTCGAACTCGCAGCTGCGCGCCATCGCCGAGGTCTACGCGAGCGACGACGCTAAGGAGAAGTTCGTCCGCGACTTCGTCGCCGCCTGGGACAAGGTCATGACGTTGGACCGCTTCGATCTGGCCTAAGCCACCAACGACAAACCCCCGTCTCCGCCGGATTGCTCTGGTGGAGACGGGGGTTTTGTTGTGTCACCCGAAGGCGGCGGCGTTACTTGGAAAGGTTGATGCCGGCGGGCACGCGCGACTTCAGCGCGGGGTCCAGGGTGATCGCCTTGTTAATACGCACCAGACCAGCGGCCTTCTGGCCAATGGTGTACTGCACGAGGCCTGCGTTCAACAGTGCCTGTGGGTACGTGGGGCGGAGCTTCAACGCCTTGTTGTAGTCGACGAGCGCCGCGGCGGGCGTCGACGTCTGCGCGATACCAAGGTTGTACCAAGCGGAGACGTCATTGGGGTTCAACGCCAACGACTTGTCGTAGTAGGCGATAGCGACGTCAGGGAAACTGGTGCGCTGGAAGCACACACCGAGGTCGTAGTAAGCCAGCGCACGGTAGCCATTGGCGTTCGTGGGGTCACCCAAAACTGCCTGGATGTAGTCCGCCTCCGCACGCAGGTAGTTGCCGGCGTCGGCCATAGCAACGCCATTGTTCAAGTCGGTGGCCACTGAAGGCGTCGATGTTGACGAAGGAAGAACCGCCAGGCAGATGATCAACACAATCACTGCGGGAACCACCGCTGCCAACAACAAAGCCAAGCGAGAACTAGCGTCCGACAGCAACGAACTGAAGGGGTTTACAAATCCGCTTTCGTTCTTGGTGGCTGGCGTTTCTGCCGTTTCTTCAAAGGTTTCACCGGAAAAGGACATTTACTAACTCTCTACTTTCTTAGGAAATTACTTGAGTAACGACGAGGCCCAGGCCACGGTTACTGAAACGTTGCACAGCAGCGTGAGGTGTGAACCGCTACCGGCCTGAGCCAAGAACATATTAGGCGCAACACGATACGTCGCCCCCTTGGTCACACCCTTCAGCTGACCCTTGTTCGTCGGGAAGTCGGCCAAGCCAAGCACGTTGACGCCGGGGCTCTTGGCAACCTCAATCTCACAGCTCGAACTTGTCGTGCCGTTGACACTCGCGATCTGCACTTGGTTCAGCGCGTGTGGAACCAACGCAACGGTGACTGTCGCCACGCATGCCTTGCCGACTGCGTGGCATGCCGAGAAGGCACCAAGGATTTCGCTACCCGTGGCTCCTCGCGGACCGCGAGGACCAGGCGCACCGGTCGCACCGGTTGCGCCGGCAGGACCTGTGGCACCCGCGGGACCAGTTGCGCCGGCAGGACCCGTGGCACCCGCGGGACCGGTTGCGCCGGCAGGACCTGTGGCACCCGCGGGACCAGTTGCGCCTGCGGGGCCAGTCGCACCAGTCGAGCCCGCAGGACCAGTAGCGCCAGCGGGACCAGTCGCACCAGTCGAGCCCGCAGGACCAGTAGCTCCTGTGGCTCCCGTCTTACCGGTGGCACCAGTTGCACCGGTCATGCCCATGCCAGGTGCGCCAGTGGCGCCCGTCGATCCCGTGGCACCGGTCTTACCGGTTGCGCCGGTAGCTCCCGTAACTCCAGCCGATCCAGTAGCACCCGCAGGGCCGGTGGCACC
>Ga0208381_1000094_pt1 | contig 34901 bp, 45 predicted proteins | sample CryBogCBE13Jul09_FD_184572 | JGI IMG/M metagenome (GOLD analysis project Ga0208381, IMG submission 184572) | Freshwater microbial communities from Crystal Bog, Wisconsin, USA - CBE13Jul09 (SPAdes) (version 2) | ecosystem: Environmental > Aquatic > Freshwater > Lake | place: Crystal Bog...
GAGTAGGTTAGGTAGTCGGATGACTGCCTAAGAGGAGAATACCTCATTAAAAAACTAGGCCTATAGTGTTAGCTGTTTACAGCGGTTGTATAGGATAGATAATTGCGGAAAGGGAAGGAGCAATATCAAGATTTATAACCCACGTCACAGTCCAAATGGAACTTGATGTGGGTAGTTCAGAGTATAAAGTCGCTCTTAGTATTGGAAACAATTATTAAGGAAATGCGGGAAGTTGTACATGGGTCAGATGCGGGGTAGGTGCATAAGACTGAGGAGCATACCTCACAAAACTAGAGTATCCGATAACAAAAAGGGAGGGGATACATATTATTACGCAAGGGTTCGGAGGCGTTTTAAGTTATACGGGGATTACCCCAAATTTTTCATTTGTAAAAACGGAATTGGAAAGTATACGAAAAAGGGAAGTATACCTATTCTACAAATGACGTTCACAGATATCTGTATGCACATGTGGGAACTCGTGGCTTCGTGGAAGAACGGGCCTGACCAACGCTTCAAGTACGAATGTTCGTGCTGCGGCGAAGTGAAGGTTGAGTAAACACTATGAAAAACGGATTTATTTACGTCAAAAAAGGAATATGTCGGGGAGGGCGAGAGCTTGAAGATCCGGTTTTTTACTTGTGACTTAACAAATGAGTACATCTACTCTGAATCCCAGTGCGCCTGAATACGTTCCAAGTACGTCTATGTTAAATCCCAGTGCGCCAAAATACATTCCTCACCCTCCTTCTGGAGTTGAATGGAAGAATCCGGAGAATACAAATTTTGGTATGTACACACCACCAGCTCCTGTAGGAACATCTCGTCGTCGCAAGACTCGTAAAACAGGTAAGAAAGCAAAAAAGACGCGTAAGGTTCGTAAGACTCGTACCCGAAAGTAAAAAACTAGGTTGGAGTGGTATCCAGTTCCTAGTTTGGTAGTTCTCTACAATTTCTGATTCAACGTATTTTTTCATGTACCACCACAATATCGTCCATTACTACAAGCTATTACCCAATCCTTTCGGACCTCTTGCTTGTAATTGTGAAGCCCCGCTAATGCCGCTGCTCCCCCATAATCAGAAACTGGTAATATCCTCAGCAAGAGTTTCAACTGAATGGGAGCTACCCTATTCAATCAAACTGTATGTCTAAGGAACTACGCGAGTCCCGAGATACACTGCTCTAAACAAAAACTTTCCGTTTTCAACGGTGTGTTTTTGGTTTGTATTTTAGACTTTGCTGTTCACATAAGTAAACTGATAATTCCAGCAAGGAAGACTACAAAGCTAGTCACAGCAAAGGACATGAATATAACAATATTACCAGTATCGCAACCGTGAAATGAACGTTCATGTTGACTACCAAGTTGATCAATGTACAGTACTTGCATAAGAAGCACAGCGGAGAAAATCCATAGTAGCAGAAGATTATTCTTAATAGTCATCTTAGATACTACACAAATGATAGTAACCAACAAATCCGTTTTTTACATCTTCATTAGAATGATACCGGCAATAATGAACAACAACCCGATATACTCCGAAGACTTATTCAGCCGATCACCGAGAATGAAATATGCAGCCAAACTTTCAATTATTCCAGATACACCATCCCACAATCCATTGACGTACAGAACATTGTTTCCACGTAGGGCTTCAATAAGGAAGTATACGACGCCAATGTAGCCAGCTATACCTTGGATAAGAAATTCAACCTTGTTGGTTTGGGCATAGAACCGCAATGAAAAGTCACCGTAGATTTCTACAACAGATAGAAGTGTGATAACTAGCAAGGAATAGTCGAAGAACATTTGTTATACAAAACGGAATCTTTTCAATTATAATTATTTAGAGTCTTGGCGCGATTGAAGATTACTTGTCGCAAACCAACGATGTCTTGTGTAGCGGTTCGCCACTACAAGGCTGGAGCGTGCAAACACGCTGTGTTCAAAGAAGATCGGTGCAAGATGCACTACAACAGCATGATGGTTACGGGCATCAAACACGTGATTGAGTCTGAGATGTTTCAGATTCACGTGAATGAGCGTGAGCTGATGGCGAAGTCCCAAAAGGGCGACCCACGTCTCGTAGAGAACCTCGAGGTTCTTGAGATTCGGCACAAGCATGACCGTATCCGCATGGTGGACATGTTGACGGCAATGCCTGATACTGCCGCTGATGTCGTTTACCGCCGAAAGGTGGCGCAGCGCCTAGAGCGCAACAACGAGTTGTGGGCTATGCGCCTTCGACGGCGCTGGGATCCGCATGGAGACCTGGGCCCTTTACAAGAGCACGAAGAAGTCGAAGAGCTGCAAGATAACCTGATTGGGTTTGCGGCAGACCGGCAGAACATTCACCGCGAGGTGACTGTGAATGAGGTGGTGAAGAAGACCATTGAAAAGGTGATTATGATTCCTGTACCCGCGGAGTACCGCTGGAACATGGAGACAGTTTCCAAAACTCCTGGCGAGATTATCGCTGAGTGCAAACTCTCTATTGCGGCTGGAAAGCTGCTCATTGAGAAGTACACGTCGGACGAGACCATTTATGATATGGTATCCGGCATCTACGGCAAGACGCTCGACAGCGTGTGGCTGTACATCAAGGAGCACTCCGACAAGGAGGTGCTCATCAAGACGCTCAAGACTGAGCTAGAGGACAATATCGGCATGTGTGCGCAGGGAAACCTGACTCGGCTGTGTAACGTCCTGCAAGGGTATCTCGACGAGATGCCTAAGCCATCCATCGCCGAAATTCTCGGCGACCTGCTGCCGCCTATCAAGGCCATTAAGGACCGAAAGGTTCGGCGTGAGAAGGCACTGCAAATCATGCGCACGCACAACGTGCCCGATGAGGAGCAGGATGTGTGGCTGGATGAGCTGAATGACGATGATGATGACGGTGACGAGATTCGGCGAGAGTATTTAGATTCCTTGAGGATGGATTACTATCCTTACTGACGAAACTTCAAAACAAACCACAAAAGAGCAAAACAAAGAAAAACTCTTTTTTATTGAAAACGGAATTAGTTTTTTTAGTTCATTGGTAGAGTGTAGTATGTGGGGGATTCTAGACCCTTCCCCATGTTACCCTCCGGTCTTGATAAAGTCTTCGGAGAGCCATGCGAGGTGGTAAAAAGACTTTATCGAATGTAAAAGTGTTTAGACCAACACTCAAATAAGGTACCTAAAAAACAATTATCAACGATTGTTTCATAGTCTATTGGTTAGATAGGTGGACCAGTAAGGTCCCGACATAGACTATGTTTTTTATTCAAAACAAAAACGGATTTAGAAGGTGTATAACTGTATCACATTATCTGCAAAAAGACCCAATATAATATGTCCGAGATCATTGTGATCTGTGTGGTAATGTCTGTTGTTGGTGTCTTTGTGATCGCATGGGCTCTCAATATATTTTGGGGCGTGATAAAGCGAGCAAATCGGAATTCTCCGGTTAGTTCTGTTGGAAACGTGATTCATACGTGATAAATTAAGACCGCAAAAGCATCTAAAATGGATATTTTTGCATGAAAACGGAAACACGTATTTCGTAGAAAGGTATCTTACCTTACCAAATGGATCCATCTTTCATATTCTTTATGCTGTGTTTCTTGCTGGTTACTGTAGGACCTACATTGCTACGTATCATTCTGGATTTCGTATGGTCTCCATTTGGAATCATGTGTATAGTATTTGTAGCGATGCTTCTGTTCATCCAAATTATGTTTGATATGTGCTATGCTTAAAAAATAATTACAGATTACCACACCACCTTCTCAAAGCTAAAACGGATTATTTTTTGCTGAATTAATTTCTAGAAAGAATCTACGGAATGGATCCTCTGAGGTGTCAGGTGTACACCATAAAAGGAACACAATGTAAACAAAAACATAGGATTAACTCACCATATTGTGGACTGCACGAAACTAAGCGGGAGGAAACTGGTCCACACCGGTTCGCACAGGAACAGATGGCTATTCGGCAAAAGTTCGAACGTTTGAACCAGTTCAAGGAATTTCATGAGCGTCGTATGGCGGCCGCAAGCCAACAGGAAATTCGCGCCATAACGAATGAAGAGACATTGGCTGAAGCGCAGATGACGGTGCGACATCGCAACGAAACTCAAGACCAACGCGACGCCCAAGAAGCCGAAATCCTTGCGAATGGTGGACGCGACCCCGATCAACCGGCTAGAGATAATCGTGAGATCACATTTATTAGAATTAACTCAGTCAGACATATTCAAGCATTAAATCTACCAGAGAACTGGAATAATATAAATAGACGAAACCACCTTCTTGGTTTACTAGCCGTAATTGCAGAACGTATTGCACGTATGATTCAGAATCACCAGGGAAATAATGTATTCACTGCGCGACTAAACGTAATTTCAGATGCTATTCGGGTTGCGACGGATGAGTTTCAGGCACGTATACTTCTTGAACAGGATGGGGGTGTGGTGCCGGGATGGGGAGGTGTTAATGTACCCGCTCAGCGTCTAGGTGCACGAGCTATGGCGTTGCCGAACCCAAATGTTCTTGCGCGAATCGCAAACGATAATCAGAATGTTCATACCCAACTCGTAGTTGAACAAACGAAGAAGAATATTCAAGAAATCCTAAAGATTCCAGTTCCCGAACTCTTCAAATGGAAGCCGAATAGGTTGTCGATGACGTACAAACAAATGATCCTGTTCTGTCATTTGTCGCCCAAATCCGCATGGCAGTTCAGTTCAATGTACTGTTCGGAAGCAACGATTTACGATATGGAGCCTGGTATTTTCGGAAAGGTTACGGATGGAGTATGGCAGTTTATTCAACGCTCTCCGGACAAACAAGATTTGAAAAAGATTCTGACGGCAGAATTGAAGGATAATGTCGGGATGTGTGCCCAAGGCAATTTGAGTCGCATATGCAATGTTCTACAAGGATACCTTGAAGGAATCGAGCAAAAAGAGTCCGTAAACGTAATTCTCGGACGCGAGTTCGCGAAACTCATGGAGATTGAAACGGAGATGGAACGACTGGAGAAAGGAAAACTCATACTGCGCAACAACAATGTTCGGGAATCAGAATGGGAAACGTGGCTAGAGCCACTTCGTGCATGACTTAAACGTAACCAGCATAACCCAGATAATGACGACTGTTGAAGAACTTACTGAGGAGCGCGATCGGCTGTATGCAGAACACAACGAGGCTTTTCGAGCGTGGATGGATGCCGAAGTTGAGTTGGAACTAGCACGGGAGGAAGAAGCCCGTTTGGCGCGTAATAGCGCACGAGCCCGAAGGTTCGTATTTTTTACCGTAGTTGGAATCATCGGGGGAGTTGTACTCGCAAACATATGCGTATATTAAAAATGTATTTTCTTGCTCCAAAAACCAGGCGGACAAGATGGATTTACTAGATAAGTTTCAAAAGACACACGAGTGTCCCAAGTGTGCGCGTAGTTACTTCACACTTGATATTAGTTGGATGAACACGTATGTAAAAACTGTGTATACGTGTGAGAGCTGTTCGTGGAGTTGTATCACGATGTCTAGTTGTACATCGTCCTCCAGTGTTCGGGATCTTTCTTTGAAAGGTCAGTCAGTAACTTCTTCACAACCGACTCAGTGAGAGTGAAGGGAGTAGTATACTCAACATAAAAGGAATACTCTTTGGCCGAGTCATCCTGCAGTATACGCAACATATTCAGACGCGTCATCATTCCTTCTACGGTGCGAATGAGTGTTCGCACACCTTTTTCATCACCAGAGTGCTCTGTTATCATATGCTTTATTGCGGAATCTGTAAGAATGATATCGGTAGGTGCGAATTTCAATCGCTCAAGAAGCTGAGGCCAAATATAATCTTTGAGAATAACCTTCTTATCTATTTCATTGTATCCTCCACAATGAATCACGGTCATGCGGTCTCGCAAAATAGGATGAACCTTTTCAATATCGTTGAATGAGAACACAAACAAACATTGAGATAAGTCCAGATCCACGCCCGAAAAATATCGGTCATGGAATTGGGAATTTTGTGATCGATCGGTGAGGTGAATCATCATATTCACAATTTCTTCACCGTGTGGAGTGTTGGATACTTTATCAAGCTCGTCAAAGTACATGACTGGATTCATCGCACCGGCATGCATTAGGGAATCAGCAATGCGTCCCCACATAGATCCTTCATACGTATACGAATGTCCTACAAATCCAGCAATGTCGGATGCACCTCCTAGCGAAAAGAATTCGAATGGTCGTTTCATGACTTCGGCAATAGCGTTTCGGGCTAAGCTAGTTTTTCCCACACCCATTGAACCTTGAAGAGCAATAACATTACCTACAGATTTAGGATTCACGATAATTTGAGCAATAATTTGAAGAATTTGGGTTTTTGCAGGGACCATTCCGTAAATATGTTTGTCCATTGTTTTACGAGCATCGGTAAGAAATGCACTGCACATCAAAGGTCCGTGATCCAGAGTTACAGGTAAAGCAACAGTTTTACCGAATGGAATACGTAGAAACGCATCAATCCAGTTGCGGAGTTTGTACGCTTCGCCCGAATCAGCTCCCATCTCTTCTACTGCCGCAACTTTTTTGATAACATTAGATTTGATGTAATCAGAAACAGCTAATTCCAGAATCTTGAATTTCAGGGGAACATTACCTTCGGCAATGGTTAAACTCGTCATCTTCCTCATCAACTGAAGAAGCTCGGACCGTTTCTCAGGAGACTGAGTTTTGTAATAAGCAAGTTCGGATTTTGTTAATTGAATTGGAATACGTTCGTCTTTCGACGTATGTTGTTCTTTAGCCGTTTGAGACCGAGTCGTTGGACGAGTTGGTTTAGAAACATATTTGTTCATCAAATATCCTAGGAAATCTTCCTTATCTTCTTCGGTCTCACCGTTATCATCCTCTTCCTCGTAATCTTCATCATCATCCCCCTCACTATTGGAAATAATTTGGATACGAAGAAACTGTTTTGGCGGTTCTTCAGTTGACGAAGCAGAGGAATCAAGTGTATCATCCTTTATCCACAACGTATCTCCATCCGTATCCTTCTTTCGTTTGATAGGAGGAGGTGCAGTGGGAGGGGCAGTAGGAGGGGGTGTTGTACCGTCAGCCATATCTGCCGAACACTTTCTATCACGAGCACTCTCCTTAGAAGACCGCTTGGTCATTTGTTTGAGACCGTAAAATAAAAACGGCACAATTACCATTCGTTTTTTGATGATAAGGAGTAATGGAGGTTGGAGACATAGCAAAGCTTGCTGAAGAACAGCAGGCGCGTGAGACAGCCAACGATCCGCTGGTAAAGAAAATGTTCGATATTGTACGGGCCTTTATCCAGACACACCGTGTTATGTGTTATGGAGGTACTGCTATTAACAATCTACTTCCACGCGAGGATCAGTTTTACGACCCGGAAGTAGATATTCCGGACTACGATTTCTTTTCCGAAACTCCTCAACTCCACGCCGCAAGTCTGGCCGACAAGCTTGTAGAAGCAGGATTCAAGAGTGTTGAAGCAAAACCTGGTGTGCATTTGGGAACATTCAAAGTTTTCTGTGATTACATTGGTGTCGCCGATATTTCACACATGGACAAATCAATGTTTGAAAAGATATGGAAAGATTCGGTCTTGAAGGATGATATCCACTACGTATCTCCAAATTTTTTACGTATGGCGGTATATTTGGAACTTTCGCGCCCTAAAGGAGATGTATCACGTTGGAAAAAGGTGTATGACCGTCTCCAGCTACTGAACAAGCATTACCCAATAACATGTCCAGCATCCGAAGAAAAAATAGACGACGAATACTTAACCGAAAAGGTACGCAAAGACATCAAGAAACTTCTAATTAAAGAAAAGGTTATTCTGCTGGGGTTCAATGCGTCGATGCTTCAAGGCGCAAAAAAGTCGAATAAGTGGATGCTTCCGTTGGATATTTTGACGACTCCCGAGAGGATGTCTGAAATCGCACACAAAATCAAAAACTTCTTTGGAAATCACGAGAAAGTCTCCATACATGAACACCCGGCCTACGAAGAGTACTTACCGGCAAGTACAGATATTTCCGATAAAGGGAATACATTAGTACGCATATACGAAACAACGGCGTGTCACAGTTATCATTCAACACGAAGTGGTCTTATGGTTGCGAGTATTCCGACTTTACTCCAGTTCTTTTTTGCATTAGTGTATTCTCCCCGGGAGTTTTCAGACAAAGTACCTGAACAGCGATTACTATGTACTGCCGAACACTTGGTAAACTTAGCAAATGATAATTCGGCTCGACGACACAAGATATTGACTCCAATCACCTGTTTAGGAAAACAGAAGTCACTTGTGGATATGCGTGTTGAGCGCTCTGAACTATTTCAGAAATTATCGGAAGATAAGACGTCCCGTGAATTTTTAGAATACTTTTTCGAGTATCGTCCATCGCAGATGACGAAGACTGTTCGGCGGCGTACGCGTGAAATGTTACGTAAAACACTCAAGAACCGCCGACGGTAGCATTTGGGCCGTTGAATGCGTTTCCGGTGCATCCAGCACACGAAAACTTACCGAAATCATACGTTACCTTAAACCCATTCCCAAACTTCATCCATGTAGGATTCGCATCCGTGTTTCCAGTGTTAGCGGAATTGTATGACCGGTACGCTCGCTGTTCTTTGAGCTGACGAGTATAGTCTCCAGCATCGCGAAGAACTTGGTAAACGTATCCAGTTTGTCCTGACGGTCCCTGCGAACTCATTTGTATATAGAAGACAAAGATAAAGATGTTCAAGAAGTTCAGTTTGAACTGGGTTTTAGGCGGATTCGTTGTTCTACTTGTCTTAGTATTTGTACGGTCAAAGGTTGTTGAAGGATTGACGAACAAGGATGCAAAAGCGAATACCGAAGTTCCAGAACTACAAAGCACGCCTGAAGTAACTCCCGAGAGTGCTGAGTTGAAGAAACTTAAGAGCAGGGTACAGGCTTTGGAAAATGCGGTAACTAAGATTCAGAGCGGAAAGTAATGTCTGAAACAAGACAAAGATAAAATGATTTATTGGGTCATTTTAGGATTTCTGTTTTTCGTATTGTTTTACGTTCTAGCCAACAAAGACGCAATCATAAAGGAACATCTATCGATAGAGGACGCTAAAGACGCTATTCTTGACCGTACCAACCCGGCTGCCGCAGCCGATACCACCACAGACAAACCTCCAACGACGGAAGAACGAGTGGCTAATATTGAGGCGCAGATGTCGACGATAAGTGCGAAACTAGGAATACCTAATCCCAAAGGACCGCCTCCTGCTGATTTAATGGAACTCACCAAGAAGTATAATATACTTGCTGCTGAATTGGCGGATATGAAAGCTAAGTCTGAAAAGGGTATGGCCGATGCTCAAGCTGCTCAAGATAAATTGAATGCGATAAATACGAGTTAAGTGTGTCGAACCCAGAAATCCATCCCAAAGTACGGAGGTAAGGGAGACGTTAGTGTCGGGTCAGTTTGTGGCGTTTGGGCCATGATGCTCTGGATAGTCGAGGGATCGAGGAGATACTTGTAATATGTAAGACCCGCAATCTGTCCATCGAATCCTCCAGAGACGCTAGTATGTACGGTTTCGCCATTCTGTTTAGGAATGTTCACCAAGGTGTGGTGGAGATACAACGTTCCGTTCACATAAATATCAACCGAATCTTGAGCAACGGCGATTGCGAAATGTATCCATTTCTTTGCAGGAATATTACCTACGGGTATAATCTCCGTTCCTCCAAAGGTATCAAGTTTCACAATGAGTGAGTTCGTATTAGGGTCAAGTAACAAAGCTGGACACATCATAGATAAGTCGGTAGGACCTTTCGTGAAAATAACTTTTGGTTCACCATACCGATACGAAAAATCGTTGACGTGAATCCAGCAAGCATAGGAAAAGGTCATTCCCTGCGATTCATCTTTTGACCTAGGAATATCCAGATTACTATCGAACTGGGTTTTCCCGTCCTTGATTGTAGACGTTATACCTATTCCATTTTGTGCAGATGCTGGTCGGCTAGCCCACCAGAATACGACGAGCATAGTACAGACAGCAACAACGATTGCGAGTATAAGGAGTCGAGTATCCACCATTGTTATAGTTTTAGAATGTATATTCTTGTATCTTCTTTCCAATTGTGTCGTAAACTCCGAATTTCACAGAGTACCCGGTTGCGGCAGAACCAGTGGATACTTGCGTCATCGAACGACACTGGGTATCCTTGCTGAAAAACGCGATAGCATCGGCAGGCATCAAGACTTTAGGTGAGTAGGCATAATCACACATGAGTCCCGAATAACCTCCGTCCTTCGTGAGGAAAATATCGCCGACTGCCGGTTTTGGAACGCCATTGAGGAAACACGACTTGACTAATTTACCGTCAATGTAAACATCCAAATTACGTTCAAATACAGTCATAGAGACCGAAAACCACGACTGAAGAGGAATGTTGGGAACTTCGCATACAAATACATCGTCTGTGGACCCAGCGTGACCGGCTGCAGCAGGCTCACTTACTGTCCCACTCGTTCCTGATGGAAATACGGAGATTGAGAATTTCAGGGAATTGTTGGTTGGGTGCAGGAAGACGGCTGGGTTCTGGATTGAGGGGTTAGTAGGGTCGGCGCGCGTAACAACTGGCTTGTCTCGTCCATAACCATAATTCCAGTCCTGAACATACATCCACCACTGCATACCATATCCTCCCTGATTCGCAGATGATAAGGGAGCCGAAGACCCGGAAACGGTAGCTACTGTGGTTGCATCGTGTGGACCGGGAGATGTTCCAAACCCATTAAACCACTGCCAGAATAGAGGTGGTGCGGGTGCGGGTGCGGGTGCGGGTGCGGGTGCTTGGGATGTGACTGGGCATGCTCCTGCAGGTCCCGTAGACCCGGACGGAACACTTTCGTCCATGTTTTCATACGTAGACCCCCATCCCATGAAGTTGGTAAAGGCTTGCTTCACCGGAGCAGCAGGACCGGTAGCACCAGTTGTGGTAGGTGTAGAAGCAGCGGCCGGAGCTCCGGGCAACATCCATGTCTGGCTACCGGTATTACGGGCAACAACATCGTGGATAATAACAACTACTAGAGCAACTATTCCTATAATTGGAAACACGCTGATGAAAAAGTATTTCCAGTACATAGCAGTCTGTTGGGCAGCTAGTACTGCATCCTGATACGCTTTCTGAGATGCAGTGTTAACGGCATTAATTCGGGCGACATCGGCTCCGGAAAAGCTTCCTGACTCAACTCCGAGCGTCGCAACTGAAGGTAGTTGAGGTTTTGTAGAGCTTCCACCCATTTGTTAGAAAGCCGGAAGTAAAAAACGGACGATAGAACAGTGAAATGAGTTTGAAGGAAATGTACTGCAACAATTGTGGTGAAAAAGGACACGTGTTTCGAACATGTAAAGACCCCATAATCTCGTGCGGGATTCTTCTTATACGAGGGGCTTATGATCCCCTGAAGCTTCCTGTAGACCCACGAACGGTGGGTATCCTGATGGTGAAACGTAAGGATTCTATGGCGTATATGGAATTTATTCGGGGAAAGTATGATATGGGAAATCCCGAATACACAAACCGTTTGGTTGGAAACATGACTATTCCTGAACAGAAACTTATTGTGGAGCAGGAATTTGATACATTGTGGACGAAGCTGTGGGGTCAGGGGCGAGACACGCATTCAGCAGAGTATGAGATTTCAAAATCTAAATATTATCAACTTGACCGTGCTAAGATAGTGAGCGACTTTCCTTCAAAATATACAGACCCGGAATGGGGATTTCCAAAAGGTCGACGTATGCGCGGAGAAACTGATGTTCAGTGTGCCGAGCGAGAATTCTTTGAAGAAACAAACATTCATCCAGATTCGTATACTCTCCATGACAAACTAAGTTTTACGGAAACGTTCAAGGGTACAAATAACATTATGTACCGCCACATCTACTTCGTAGCGATGTTAAAAGATTCCAAACTGATTAATCTTGGTCAGAAGTTAACGTTTATGCAGAGCAAGGAAGTATCGGAAGTAGGATGGAAAACACTCACGGAATGTCGGGGTTCGATCCGGCCGCACTATGTTGAGAGGCTGGATCTGATTTCTCGACTGGAACGTCTAGTTTCTTCCTATCAAAGTATCCCGGAATAACAAATGGAAGCATTCACATACACTGGTGTGATATTTGCGTGCCTAACTGTTGGATCGTTGGTTATCATGATGGCCACGACATTTTCAAAATGCGGAAAGACCAATTTTTTGGTTTCATTGAAGAACGGGGCAATAACCGCGGCAGCACCGAGTTTGATGTATCTCCTCGCAAGTTTCCTAACCGTTATCCGCGAACCGTTCAAGAACTTTTTTGTTAGTTTAGGACTCAACGAAGACACCGCGTTAAAAGTGGGTATTGGATACATTTTAATGCTTGTTCTCTGGCCAATGACGGTCTGGACAGTACACGACTCGGAAACAAAGGTATGTGTTGCGACCGCTGATGAAATGTCGAAGTTCAAGACGGACTTGTTGGCCAAACTGAATGCAAAGAAACATGCGGACGCTGCTGCGTCAGCTCCTGTTGTACCACCACCCACTGCTTAGAAATCAAAGTCCAAAATCCAGACAACCAGGAGATAGGATACTACAGCAAGTCCGAGCATCCACAACCAGAGGGGAAATACAGTTGCCTCGCGCTTGGCTACACCGAAAGGCCGAACATTACCATCTTTACCGAACGCCATAGCTGGCTTTACGTAAAGAAAGGCGGCCACAAAAAACAAGTAAAATGCTACCATCCAGAGCTTAGGCGATTTGCGAACTGTTGCTTCAAAACTCTCCATTATATCTTCGTCCCCAAAAATAAGTGGGATGTCTTTCGTACTGCCTGATCGCAAGGCGTTCTCTGACTTTATAACTCGGATATTCATGAAATACCGGCAAAAGGATGTGGAGGGAACAGAAACCAAGGGATTCCAATTGCAACCGTACCAGAAGCTGGTGCGCGATTACCTTATGATAGAAACTCCGTATCGAGGTCTCTTGGTTTACCATGGTCTCGGCTCGGGAAAAACATGTTCATCTATCGCAGTCGCAGAATCTCTCATGAGCAACAAGAAGATTTATATTATCACACCAGCTCGACTTGAGGACAATTACAAGAATGAGATTCGTAACTGCGGAGATCCAATTTACAAGTTTGAACAACATTGGGAAGAACATAAAATCAGAACATTGGAGGACAGGGAATTAGCAAAGACTCTAGGAGTTACTGAAAAGTACCTTGACGAGAATGGAGCCTTTTTTGTTACCGTAAAAGATGCCGCACCGAATTTCAGCACTCTCACACCTGATTTTAAGAAACGTATTGAGACACAAATTAATGATACGATTAATTCGCGGTTTACGTTTATCCGGTACAACGGAATCAGCAAAGTGAATGTGGATCGTATTCTTCCTTCCGAACGTATGTTTGATGACTCGGTGGTAGTTTTGGAAGAGGCGCATAACTTAATTGGGTCAGTGTTCAATGAACGAGAAACCAAGATGCGGCTGTTTGATTACATGTACAAAGCTAAAAATATCAAGATTGTATGTTTATCTGGAACTCCGGTCATCAACCGTCCCCAGGAAATCGCGTATCTCATGAATCTTTTGCGAGGAGCAATTGAGCGAGTGAATGTTCCTACAAAATCGGCAATCACATGGGACGAAGGAATGATGACGGCCTTTTTCCGGCAATTGAAGGATGTAGATACTATCGAATACAACTCAGTGAGACGAGTATTTATGTTGACCCGCAATCCTCCAAATTTTGAGAGCGTGTACAATGATAAAGGGGAACGTATTGCTGTAAAATACAATAAGGATTTCAAGCAAGAACCAGATATAAAAGTTTGGGCTTCGAAGTGGAAAGTAGACTTTGAAACAAAGTTCCCAGGTATTCAGTTGGAAGATGAAACGAAGATGTCTACTGAACTCCTAGAATGTTTACCCACGGATTTCGAAGAATTCATGAAAACGTTTGTTGACGGGCTTAAAATCAAGAACGCATTATTGTTCGGTCGACGTATCCAGGGTCTTGTTTCATACTACCGAGGTGCTGATGAAAACCTGCTTCCGAAACGATTAGACGAAGATAAAACACTCACGAAAATCCCAATGTCCGATGAGCAGTTTTTGCGATACTTAACTGCGCGCAAAGAAGAGTTGGAGCGTGAAGCCAAAAAGAAGCGCATGCCTTCTCTGAATGACGATATGGGTTCATACCGTCCAGCGTCTCGTCTTGTTTGCAATTACGCCATTCCTCCCGAATTCAAGTACAAGATGTCCGAGGAAACAGGAGAAACTGAGACGTCTATGTGGGGCAATCCTATTTCCGAAGACAAACTTGTAATTCTTAACAAACTCGATGCAGAACCTGAGCGGTTCTTATCTCCCAAAAGTTTGGCGCTATACTCTCCCAAGATGGCTCAAATGCTGAAAGATTTGAAGGAGGGAGTAGGTGAAAACAAACCTTGGAGAAACCAGTTCGTGTATTCGCAATACAAAACTCTAGAAGGTCTGGGTGTATTTGGGTTGGTATTAAAACACAATGGGTTTCAGAGATATAAGCTTATTAAGGAAGGCGGACAATGGAAAGAAGACCCTAAGATGGAAAAGGGTAAGCCCGCATACGGAATGTATACTGGAGACGAAGAAGAGGATGAACTTGAATTTATGCGTCAAATATTTAATGGTCAATATACGGACACATTTCCAGCGGCACTTAAAGATTCAATCAAGGAAAAACGGTTGTGTATTTTGATGGGATCGTCGAGTGCGGCTGAGGGTATTACGTTACTAAATGTCCGAAATGTTTACATTATGGAACCCTACTGGAATCCTGCACGTATTGACCAGGTTATTGGACGTGCTATCCGATTGAATTCCCACTCTTCACTTCCTCCCGAAGAACGCACAGTCACAGTGAAACTTTATATGTCTGTTTTTACTCCAGAACAAACGGCATCGTCAGAGAACAATGTAGTCCTTATTCGCCGAAACGATACCGGTATGAAAATGTATGAGGGGGATGAACCTCGTGAAGCATTTATGAGCTCGGATGAGTATTTGTACGATGTTTCTTTTCGTAAGAACCGTCTTATCAAGAGTTTAGCGTTGGTACTAAAGCAGTCGGCCGTTGATTGTGAAATTCACCGAAAACTACATTCGAAAGAACAGCCAGTGATTCAATGTATGCGTTTTGATACATCTGTAACTGCTGAAGACTTAGCGTACCGCCCCAAATACCTCGATGATGAAAAAGATGAATTGTATACCCTGAACCTCGTTAAACGAAAGAGGCGTCTGCAGATAATTAAAGTCAAAGGAATGGCGATGGTGTTAGATCCCCAGAGCAATGAGATATTTGATTATGGTGCGTGGGGGGATGAGAAACGACTTCTTCAGATTGGACGACGTACTGGCCCGACATCTATTTCATTTTTTCCGCACGTTGTAGTATAAGAGAATGGCCAGTAATATTTCTGCTGGTACTCGTGGATTATCTGCAGGAGAATGGACCCGCATCCAGCGTCTTCGTGGTGCGACAACCTATGTATCTGTGAATCTTGCTACAAACGAAGACATTGCCCCACCAGGTAATCCTCAACTAGGATATTCCCAGGCAATGCTTATTTCCAAAGTAGTTGGAACATCTAAAATTCGCCGTCCAGCATCATCATGGACAGATTTCATGGCGTCACAGAAATTGACGTATATAACCCGAGCAGAGAACCCTACGAACCCGAACGCGAAATCTCTGACGTTGAATACGCTGTGTAGCTGCACTACAACTCCAATAACCGTGAAGACAACTGGATGTAAAAAATGCGGAGTCTTCACACATAAAACTATTCAGTAAATAAGTAAGATGGGCGGCTTAATGCAATTAGTGAACAAAGGTGCACAAGATCAACTAGTATGTGGGAACCCCTCGTTCACGCATTTTAGGTCTGTTTACAAGCGCCACACGGATTTTGCGATGGAACAGTTTGAATTGGTGTTCAAAACAACCAATTTACAATTACCGGCATCCGGATCTCTAACTCTTCGTGCGAAGGTTGAGCAGTTCGCACAGTTAGTGAATGATTGTTATCTAGTACTCACGCTCCCGAACATTTACTCACCGGTCCATCAAGTTGTTCCGGGAACTCACCCAAACCTCAACGCAAATGCGGCTGCGATAGGCTATGAGTTTCAGTGGGTACGAAATATCGGGTACAATATGATTAACTATGCGTCAGTCGTTATTAACGGACAGGAAGTTGTGCGTCATACTGGAGAATGGATGAAACTGTATGCCGATTTGAATTTTGATGCGAATAAGAAGACTATGGTGAACTCTATGGTCGGAAACGTTCGGCAGCTATACGACCCAGCAAACGCATACGACCGAATGAACCAGTACCCGCATGCGATTTCTACCGCGACATCAGCCGCAGAGCCGTCACTTTACGGTCAAGTTTTGAACATTCCTCTCCATTTTTGGTTTTGCGAAAACGTGGGAGCTGCTCTGCCTATTTCAGCACTAACCTATTCTACCGTAGAAATCGTGATTGAATTGAAAAATATGTACCAACTATTCACGATTCGCGATGTGCGTGAGAATATTGGTGGAGTTGCGAACCCAAATTTTGGAGTACGTATAGCTCCTGATCCAAGTAGTCCAATTATGACGATGAACAATTTCTTGTCGCCTCCCACATATTCACCCGCTCCAGTTCCTACCAATCCTACCCTTATGTTCTGGAAATTGAGTCCATTCATTGAAGCCAACTACATTTTCCTAAATGATGCCGAACTTATCCATATAACGAAGAATGAACATTCGTTCATAATGAACCAAGTAGATGTAACAAGTGGGGATGGTCTTGCAGGAGCAAGTAATGATACTCTAGTACTCATGCGAAATTTGTGTACTCAAATGGTGTGGGTCGCTCAGCGCTTTGACCGTCTCCAGCAGAATGATTATGATAACTATACGAACTGGGTAGACCCCTACAAACCACCACAGGATTCTACCGGCATGTTGTACATGACTCCGCAGTATTCATCGGGGGTTGCTCTTCCCACAAACACGTCGCAGCGGGACATTTTACTGGAATCCGCAATTATTCTCGATGGAAAGGAGCGGTTCTCATACAAGCAGACCTACTTCTTCTCCCAGCTCCAGAATTACCGTCACCAAACTGGCCAGACATCGAGCAGTATCCCAGGGTTGTATTCGTACTCTTTCGCACTTGAACACGGAACAACTCAGCCAAGTGGACATCTGAATGGGTCTATGTTCAACAAACCTATTCTGCGAAACACGTACGTCCAGCCAGCGCTCGCTACCGTTCAGTCGGGGCAGACTCAAACTGTATCGTGCGTACTGAAATCCACGGTCAATAACGCGAATCCTACGGTTGTTAACCCTGCAGCCGTAGACCAGAATGGACGACTGTTGTATGGTCCGAATGATGTGGTTACTGTCGTACAGACTGGGTCAGCACTTGCTACATCGCAGTACCAATACACGTTTGGTGTAAGGGTATTTGTGGAATCTTACAATTATCTCCGAATCATGGGCGGTGTTGCGAACGTTGTTTTCAGCTCATAATCCTGCCGTATAATAAGAATGTCCACCGGCATACATATTCAGTCGGCGTCCTATGGCGTTGGTTCAAAAAGTGTAGATGTAGCTCGCGCAGTAGCTGCTAAAAACAAAGATGGCGACATAAAGTTCGTAGTCACTCCAGCGGCCCTGAATGTGAAAGACCCAGCACCTGGTCAATTGAAAACACTAACCGTGAATTACACGATTAATGGTGGAAATTCGAATATTGAAACGGCAGTCGATGGCGACAGCATAAGTATTAGTGCGCCCCCAGCTCGAATCGCATCTGGTCTTCAAATCAAAAAGGCGCAGTATGGGTATGACGGGAACTGGGCAGATGTTACAAGCGCGATACGGACGTACATGAATGATGGGAGTATCGATATAACCGTGAACCCTGCAACTGTAGGTATTCCAGACCCTAACCCAAATAAACCGAAATTTCTCAAAGTAGATACTACAATTAACGGAAAGGCAAGCTCGTACAAGATTGCCGACGGTAAAAAGTTCAAGCTCTCAGCACCATCAAGCACGGATATGTCGTCAGCTGATTCTAAACCTGTAAACGTGGTATGGTCAATTATTTCGATGTTGTTCACCAAAGCTATTTTCTGCATTTTGTTGACTGTTTGGTTCACGAGTATCCGGGTAGGAGCAGAATATGGTGCAACACTGTTTCAGGGAGGAGGGTATGTTATTGGAACTCTAGCGTTATTCACTTTTGGACTTTTCCCAATATTCGGTCTTCCGTTCCCGATGTTTTGGTGGGGATTGATTATGGGTTAAACTTTTACACGGTAAGAACGTAGTATCACAATGGAGATTGTTGCGTACATTGAAACCACGCATGAATTTACTCAACCATATTATGCGTTTCGCACAATAGGGTTGTGGCAGACCGTGTGGAGAGCAGTTTGTGAGATGGCGTACAATAGAAGTGCTCAGCAGTATAGTAGTATCGTAGTCGAACCGGAAGCAGATAAGTTTGATGAGCTACAGTTTTACGAGAGGAACAGTACTCGTATTCGAAATCATCATCTTCTATGCTTTCAAGAAATATGGTCGAAGTATGATAGATTTGAGCCTTTTGTGAACTCCCAACTTACTGAACTCGTAGTGCCTCGTATACTTTTTGAATGTCCCGGAGTCCGGCATTTTTTTGAATTCTCATTCCCCGAATGTAAAGTAGTTTTTTGGGGAGAGTAAAGTAAATGAGCCAGCAGAAAGTCAGCATAGATAAAGCTCTTGCGTACGACCCTCTATCTCTCTCACCCCCGCGTAATCAGACTATCGGGTACAAACGGTCTCGTAACCCAGTGTCACCCCCCGATACCACAAGTAAGCCGGAAGATATTATGCAAGTTGATATTCCTAATACGGCTGAGGCGCGCAAGTTAGCGTACGAAGCTTCGGCGGAAGACCGAACTCGTCGCAATGGTGGACGCAAACGTCGTGCGGCAAAAAAGGCACGTAAAACGCGCAAGACTCGTAAGACGAAGGGCAAAGGACGCAAGTAAAGTAAAAAGTTGCCTTTCGGCGTTTTTAGGATTTTTGATTTTCGTGGTTGCACAAGTTAATTCACTCGGCCTCGCTCGCAGCGCTCTCGTGACCATCCGTCACCGGCTCAGCGGCCGTGACTGCGACAGTCTTGTTGAACTCGTCGATGAGAGCACGCTGGCTGTCTTTAGCCATGAACACATCATTGCTCAGACTCTCAACATACTTGTTGAAAGCCTCGCGATGCGCCGTACGACCCTTCTTATCGTCCTTGTCGAAGCCCGTGTAGAGAGCTTCAGCGTCCTTGCCTGCGATCCGCGAAATCCGCGGGGCAGTCTTGGGTGCCTCATCAGCTGACGAGGTCTTCTTGGTACGCGTCTTGCGCACCGGTCCTGTCTTTTCGCTATCCGACTTACCAGCACCCGCATTCGCAGGAACAGGTTCAAACATCGCCTTCAGCTTCTCGGTGCGAGCTTCAATCTCAGAAATGAGCTTGAGCGCCGCCTTGGAATTCATCGTCGGGGTGTCGGACATCTTTCTTAAGGCTGTAAGCTTTTAAGGTAAGATATTTATAACAGGGAACAATCTGCTGTAACTTAGACTAATAAAATCCGTTTTTAAGGATGCGTTTCCTGCATAGGTTTATAGTGGGTAAAACTAGTAAATGTCGTCCACTGAATTCGCCAAGGCTCATTTACGCGAACATCTCGTAGGTCTTCTTGTAAGTCCGGTCGCCGATGGATTCTGGAGCATCTGTGATTCGGCCGAGGAACTCTGCAAACGTAATGGCCAGCTAGACCAGATTCTACGGACGTTCCAGAATATGTTAACGCGTATTCCCGATTGGACTGAATCTACTCTATCCACTGAAGTTGAACGTATCATTAAGGTGTCGGGATGCACGTATATGGATGACCTTCTAATGGGCGTATTCATTTCTTACATGAAATCGTTTGCGTCTCTACATTACCGTGGCTCGTCCTCTGAAATCAAAATTGATTTTGACCGCCCGACGTTCGCAAAGTTTGTACATGAACTTTACAAACAGTCTGCGCGCAAGCTATGGCAGATGGCGTACTATTTCAAGACAGTGGGTGTATCTACGGAGCAGCAAGCGCGTAATCGGCAGGAAGTAGAAAAGGTGGTGACGGATTGTATGGAGCAGACGATTCGTAGCTTTCTTCCATGGGAAGCTATTGCTAAGAAGTACTTTGCCGATGACGAGTACGTTTCTGAAACTCTACCTGTTCTACAGCCCACGCACGATGTACCTCCCCCTCCTCCACCCGCTCCAGTTCAACAGGTAAAGTTTGAAGAGAACGAGAGTGAGAGCGATGAGGAAGATGATGGAACGGATAACGAGGAGCGAGCCGATATTCGGGTTGGTGAGGAAGAAACTACGATTGAGTTTGAGGATATGGACAAGAAGCCGGAGCCAGAGCCGGTAGAAGCCGATGATCCTCTGAAAGAAATCGAAGGAAAGCTTGGAGCGGAGGGTGATAACACTCTCGTTCTAAACTTGTAGAATTTTGGTTGACGGCAGAATAAATAAATGATGATTGTTATTGCGGCTGTGTCTGTTGCGCTAGTATGCTTTATTGTGTATGCTCTGGAGCGTCGGTCAAAAAACGAACCCATTGTGTGGGTAGATGCAGGAAAGCTGTCGATATTTGGGGGTATTATCACGGCTGGGGTAGTGTTTGCGACATCCAGTGAAGTTGTTGCCGACGCAGTCAAGACTATGGAAATTCCCAGTGTTCAGGACATTTTTGTGGGTAAGCCATCTTTTTAATCCAATCTCAAGCCTCAATCATACAACAGTATTCTCCAGGAGGGAGAGAATTGACTGAATACGTAGATTTCAAAGACATAATTTCGGTGCGGGGAACTGCATTTTTACAGTAGCGAGCTATCGCCTTGTAAAGATAAAAGCCATGATACCGATCATGTTGAGCATCCTTTTTTCCAAAGAGGATTGATTGGTTATCGTCCAACGTTAACCATTTCATAAAAAGAATATACACTTTGTTTGTTTCGTACTCTTTGTGTCCAGGTCCTTCTGGAAACAAGTCCCAGAACATAGATGTAGCTAACCTAACAAGATCGAATGATGGATTAGGTTTGATTTCGGGATATTTATGGATATACCATGGCTCAAAATTGTACTGTCCTCCAGCCTCTTCCTCTACGGAGAAATGGTCGCTCATAAACAGTTTGGGTTCTTTCATTCCTATTACACGAACCGATCCAATACTTCGCTCAAAGTCAATTAGTTTAATAAGGTATCCGTGCGTGGGAACTTTGAAGAACGATCCACCGCAACTATAAAACATATGCTCACGTTCTGTGGGAACATACATAACATTATTGGAATGCAAATCGTTGTGCGTGAATCCATAATTACGCTGGGCAAAAGCAAGAGCGAATATTACTTGGGTCAGCCAATCGAGGTGTTTATTTGAATCGGGATTTGCTGAACACAGTTCGTGAAATGTTCCAGTACATGTTTCCATAACTGTTATTTGAACGGGAACGTTGGTAAATGATGCCCATGCAAACGGTTCACAATCATCATCTTCCTCATCATCCTCTTCATCCGATTCGCATTCACAAGACTTAATTCCGAAAATGTAAGAGGTAGACACGGACGAACTATCACTCTCGTCATCATCGGTATCATCTGCATCTCGCATCATCTGATTCATCTCAGCAGGTTCGGTTGGTAAAACTTCTGGCGCTTGAAGTTCTTCTACGTTTTCAAGTGTGATTTCTTCCCCTAGCAAAATACCTGCGCGCGCTCCTCGAGTATGATTGAAATCACCAGATGCATGAATACCTTCGGTAAGACGGATATCGAAAGTTTTTCCGATATTGGAAGAAAACCATGAGCGCTCTGATAAATCGGCGTAATCGTCTGAGATATCAATGGTGTGCTTTTCTGCGACTCCCGTGAATACTCCATACACTTTCGGGAAATGAGGGCATCCAGACTGGGCTAGAATAACAGAAAGGACGGCACCGACATAGGCTGCGTTATTTGGGTCTTGAATCTTTCGTTGGATTTCGGCAGATTGTTCTTCGGTGGTAGGAAGACCTAGAGATGAACCATAATCTCCCTGCATCCACTTAAAAGGGGATAAGAGCATAGTAGTTTTGCGATGTACTGGAACTGTATGGCCTTTCGACGTTCGGATTGAAGTCGAGTCTATAATCGCAGAAACACTTTCATCTAATCTAAATCCAAACTCTTGCGGTGAATCACGAACTTCAGTTTTGAACAGTTTCTGGATAGGTGGAAAAAAGGGTTGTATGTGCCTGATTCCCCATGGCTGCTGAGCTTTAAGTGTTTCGTATCGTTGCACAGAGAGTGCGACTGCGTTGGTACGAAGGTCGCTACTTGAGGACGTCGGTTTGCGTTTAACCATATTATTATGGCGTGTTAAACATAAACTAAAAAGTTCACGCACTTAAAGCAAGATGAGCATGAACTTTTCAATAAAGAAGTTCGATATCAATATGCTCAAAGATAGATGTGAAATAGATTCTCGAAAGTCTCCAATGATTGTTCTGATCGGAAAGAAAGATACTGGTAAATCTTTCTTGGTGCGTGATATTCTGTTCAACACCCAAACATGTTTTCCGATCGGAACAGTGATTTCGGCAACTGAGGTCGCAAACGAGTTTTTTCAGCATATGGTTCCATCCAAACTGATTCACGACAAGTACCGTCCGGAAATTGTGATGAATGTTATTAAGCGGCAGTTAGGTGTGAAAACGGCTCGAAATGGAGAAAAGGGAAGGTCTGGCGGTAATTCGTCTACTGACCCCCGCGCCTTCCTGATTTTGGACGATTGTCTTTTTGATAATACTTGGATTAAGGAAGAGTCTACTCGTTACATTTTCATGAACGGTCGACACATTGATGTGATGACTATTATTACTATGCAGTATCCCTTGGGTATTACTCCTAATTTGCGTACAAACGTAGATTTTATCTTTATTTTGCGTGAGAACATTCTTGGAAACCGACGACGTATTTACGAGAACTATGCTGGTATGTTCCCAACATTTGAAATGTTCTGTCAGTTCATGGACCAGTGCACCGAAAATTTCGAATGTCTCGTAATCTGCAACGGGGTTCAGTCGAACCGCCTTGAAGATCAGGTTTTTTGGTACAAAGCAAGTGACCATCCATCATTTCGTTTATGTGATGATTCCTTGTGGGCCGACAATAAACCTTTTTCCAGCGCGATGTTGTCGCAGGACGAGTACTCGGCAGACACAATGCGCGGAACAAAGAAGAACAGTCCTTGGGTTCACGTTAAGCAGCAGGGAAAAGAAAAACACTAATAACTAACCATGAAAATTGCGATAAATTCAAACTTAAAAAACAGCATTGAACTCCATTGCTTGTTGGAAAGTATGAAGAAACACCCCGAGTTCAATGAATATGATGTTCTGGTTTTTATCGGGGGAAATTTTGGAGAGCATGATTATATTTTTGAGAAGAGTGGTAATATAACCTATATCAAATGCAATTATAACAGCATTGATTACACTGCATTAATAGCACTAGTCGAATTATATCGTGGTAATATCGACGAACACTATTTTTATATCCATGATACATGTGAGGTTGGAGATACATTCTTCAGTAAACTGAAATCAATAGATGTTTCTGACGTATCAAGTATAAAAATTTATACAAAGTCTATGAATATTGGTATTTATTCACAGACTATTTTGAATAAGTTCAGAGACCTGTTAATATCGAAAAAACAGTTTAATAACAATAATATTGTAGAATTCAAGAAAGAGTGTATTGCTACCGAAGATTATATATTTAACAATGATCCCAAAAATACGATTCTAGATAATTATACTGGACGAATTCCATGGGCGTCGCCACAAAACTATTACCTCAACGGAACTTTACGAGTAACAGAATATTATGAAAATATAGATATTTATAAATTTAAGGCAAACTGGGGAGGTCAGGAAGGAGTTGTCTTATAATTAATTAGTATGAACAAACATTCGCACTGAGTCCCAAGGTCGTGAGGAATTGAGACTGAGCACCCATAATGTAATGCAGAATCTCGCCAGTTACAAAGGTTAAAAACAAAGTTATCCAGAACTCTGTTTTAAAGATGTACGCCAACAATTTTGCGAGCAAAACTGTTCCAATACTGTCGACAACCGCATAGCCCATAAACCGGGTACTGTGTGCACCCTCTCTAGGCTTTCCAAAAATGAAAGCGTATGGGCAGCTCATTATATCTTATGCTCTACGAAAGTCTTGATAGCGTCTTTCTTCCATACTGCGACTGAACAAATATCAAACGTCGAATACCAAATATACTTCTGTCGAGCCTTAGCTATGTTCGGCGTCTTAATAAAAATTCCAGATTTGCCCGTGTCCTTTTTCACTTTGTCCCAATCAATACTATAAAACTTATCATCTCCAGAAAACTGGTCGTTGAATTCTTTAATATCCTTAACGGTTTCCAAGACAATTAACTTCGATTCGTCCAATTCAGCAATGTATTCGTATTTGTAACTCTCAAGCCAATCATCGCCCATTTCGCCTCGCACCCATTCCTTCCAGTCGTCTCCACACGCAAACCACAACCCTTTGGGTTTCACATTCATACCTAGTTTTTTAGGAGTGTGAAACTTTTCAATTTCGGTTTTTGATAAGTGGATAAACTTCATTATTTATTACAGTAGTTTACTGTTTAAAGGTCTCGGAGCGCCCCACCTTCGGCAGGGTGAACATTGTTCTCAATCGCACGACCAATGTCGGACGTATCGGCAACACCTGCATCTTTCTTTGAGTCTTCCAGCGCCTTCCGACGACGCTCCTCGTTCTCCTTCTTCTGGGTCTCGATGCGCTGCGCCTTCTCCTCCTCGAAAAAGATTTCGCGATTCACTTCGTTCTCCTTGTACTTGCGCATCATCTCATTGAGTTCCTTCTCGGCATACTCGACTTCCGGCATCAGGTTCTCGGATGGGTCCCAAGGTAGCCAAGCACCAACCTTGCCGATATACAGGTTATCATTCGGGTATCGGCGCTGGAGAACCTTGGAGTACGTCTGACATTCCTCGAGGTTCGCAAACACGCGACGGAGCTTGACGCCACGAACATTGGTGCGGAACTCTACCTTCTCATTGAACTCCGACTCCAGCTCCTTCTCACGCTTCAGGAGAAATACCTGGTACTGTTCGTGAATATCCGTCTTGCGGATTTCCTCGTTGTGAACCTTACGGAAATCCTCCATATCCTTAAAGAGGTCATCAACCTTCAGAGCATACTTCTTGGAAAGGTACGCCATGAACGTCTCCATACCCTTAATCTTCCAGTCATACTCCAGCCACTCCACGAACTTCTCGTTCATGAACTCCGACTTCTGCTTAAGAACCTTCTCAGGCGAAATGAAGGATACAATGCAGTAACGCTGGGTCGGGATTTCCGGATCTTCCTCCAAAAAATCGATGATCTGTCCATTCTCATCACGTGCAGGTAGGGTCTCGCTGGGCATTTGTTTACTTATATCGTAGTCTGTGAAAGCTGTTAAACTAACGAACGCTAGTGTTAGGCGTGCACTCCCCTATTCCCAACGTTTGTTGCATCATAACCGGAGCACGACATCCTGGGCAAGGACATTTTTCATGTTCGTGCCCCAAAATATGACCCATTTCATGAGATACTAAGTATTGACGGTAATCATCTAACGACAACTTGCTTTTTGGTGACCCGTGAAACCATCGGTCCGCATTAATCCACATAGTTTTCCCAAACATTTCGGCACAGGAAAGTTTACTTTTCGTGAACCCACACTTGTCTCGAATAGTTGCGTTGGTTGAGAAGTGGATAAGTACATCTTGATTTAGTGATACCGGTTCAAAGAAGTACCCTTTCTTTCTCCACCCGTCTGGATCACTTAAGTAAGCCATAATGTAAAATTCTATCTGAGCAGGGTGTGTGATAGAATACTGGCTCTGGGCATCTGGGTCTACAACAACTTTAACTTTGATTCGTTTCAGCATTGTCCTTCAATCCCAATAATTTCTCTAGACCTTTCTATAAAAATGCCCGAGCAGAAGTCTGTAGCCGCCCCTGCTGGTGTCGACTTTGCCGACCTCACGACTCGTGCCATCAAGTATGCGTTCGAGGGTCTAGCCGTAGCCATTGCCGCTTACCTCCTACCCGGCAAGGGCCTCAAGCTGTCTGAAATCGGCATGATTGCCCTCGTTGCCCTAGCCACGTTCGCCATCCTGGATATCTATGCCCCCAGCGTCGGCTCGTCGGCCCGCACCGGTGCCGGCTTCGGTATTGGCGCCCATTTAGTAGGCTTCCCTTAAACATCGAACACATCGCAACACCGTAAACAAAAACACGAAATTGGTCATTAAAAAATGACCCATCTCGGGTCGGGTTTTAGTTTTTAGTAGAATATAGCCTCATCAAACTTGTTCTTCATAATCGCATTAAGTGTGCTAGGCGAGTTGTTGCTCGCCGACATCGCATAGAATTCTGGGTAGAATTTTAGGTTGTACTCGTACGTGTTATTCCTAGTATGAAGCCAGACAATGAATGTTTGGTCACAGTACTCGGACTGCTCCCACTTCAAGCTAATATCATCATGGCCCAGCTGACGTTCCACGGCATCTTTCAGCGTGTCTAGCGCATTGTAAGGATGGTGAATTTTCGGCATCTTGCTTCAACAGTTGTCTACGTTAGGAAACCCAATTTCGTTTTTAGTTAGTCGAACATCATCTGCGTAAAGATTTCCATAATAGTATCGCGCTGGTCAAACGTGAATCCACGTGTTTCAAGCACACATGAAGTTTGATGTTCCAAATGAACTTCAAATCGCAGTAAATCGTGGGTAGAGTTGGTAAACTCCACAATTGTCCACCCATCAACGGTTTCACCGACACTGCCGGTTACAGGGAAATGATCCGCCGTAACCTTTACTTGCACATCACTCACAACGTTGTCCATATTCTTGGGCATTTTGATAATGATCCTTTTCCAATTTACGAAATAATTTCCGTTTTCATTTAGATAGATGTTTCCTAAACCCGTAATGAAGAACTTGGTTTATTGTTGCGTATTCCGTGATGCAGGATATATGGATTTACTAGCACTTCTTTTGAAATCTATGAAATTGAAGGGAGCATTTAATCCAGAAACTACCGACTTTTTACTTTTAACTCATACGTCAATGAATGACGCTATTGGCGAAAAGATATTGCCGTTAGAATTTTTCTTTAATTTATGGTATCTTGATGTCCACCAATTAATGGATGCTGCTCGTTCTCGCCTATTTATTTTTGATTACCCTTACGTCGATAAGTACGACAAGATTCTGTATATTGATACCGATATCCTAATTAATTCGGATATCAATAAGATACTTGATATACCGATAGAAAGAGATATTGTATACGCTGTACCAGAAATGACGCTGGCGTCAGAATATCATGGTGGATGGATGTACGGTAACCATCCAGATATAGACTTGACGAAACCGGCATTCAGTTCAGGGATACTTTTTTTCAAGAACTGCCTAAAAATCAAAGATATGTTTGCTGCGGCAAACGCACATATTCATGACGATATTACAGTGAAAGGGTATAATCCCCCATCATGCTTAGACCAGCCATATATAGTTTTTAACGCCGCTATTCGAAACATGTACAACACAACTACAATAGACCAGTTTGTGCGTGGTGGACGAAACCCCGAGTTCGTAGAAGAGAACGTAGTACTCTACCATTTCGCAGGAGATATTGGGGTGTCGTGCAACAAGAAACAGTGGATGGATGCATTTATCCAGAAAATCATTGATTTTAAACCGGTCGATGTGTCTACACATAACTAAGTGTAAAACGAAAGTCTGGGTTTACATGTATGAGTAGAAGAAGATGAAGAAGATGTCCACGATTGTTTGTTACAATGGTCAATGGTTCAAGATTGTCGCGAAGAAGTACGAGCCAGAGCGGCAAACGAACCAAATCGCATGGATGATGATTCGCGACCCATCGATTACGTCAGAGGAAGCATACCGCAAGTATTACGAGACGTTGCGCTCCGAGGTGAAAGTTTTATGCCCGTCATTTAGAAAGGAAGATGAATAACATCTTGACCGCGTTTATTGTGTCGGTATGTGTAGTTCTAACTGTGATTTTAGGATACTATTTGTGGACAGGTATTCTTCCTGGCGCAAAGTTGATTGAACAAAGACCTCCTCTTGATTCGGCCGAGTTGGGAGATACGCAAGCCAAGTTCATGTTTTTCTATGCTCCTTGGTGTCCCCACTGCACAACTGCAAAAGTACCGTGGGCTTCGCTAAAACAGCTGGTTGAGAATTCGGGATATACGTATGGCGGAAAAACTGTATCGTTTGAAGACATTAATGCCGATTCAAATAGAGGCAAAGCTGCGCTGTACAAGATTGTTGCCTATCCTACCTTCAAAATTGAAACAAAGGATAAATTGTTTGAAATGCGAGGAATACCTTCAGTCAGCAATTTTCGTGGATTCTTGAAGGATGCTCTTGGCGCAGAGAAAGCGTCTTAAATCTGCGCCGGCTGTTTCAAGGATGTGAGGAATACTAAAATCTGAAATATTTGAAAAACTGCGTAGATTTGGGTATGCTAGGGATAAAGTACACTGTTTCCGAACTTGTCTGAAAAAGTTTAGGGTAACGAGAGTGTACACATCATGAATGTATGTGAGTGGCGACATATCTTCGATTTTTTCCGGCTCAAAATTGTTCTCAATCATCTTTAATTTCAGAGATAAGCAAAGTACATGGTCGCTTGTTGGAATGAAGTAGTCTATGGACGGAACAAACAAGTCACCATCCACAAACACTTGTCCGTACATGATTTGCGGACGAAAAACACCAGGGATACAGCATGAGCATTTCAGGGCTTCAAGTAGAGGTACATCTTTGGAAAAAATCGTGGGCTTTCCTTTCGTCAAGTTTGATGCTGCGATATACAGAGGCATAAGTGCATCGCCTATTTTTTTGGTGCGGATATCAACACCTTTCGATAAAAATAAATCAATGATTGATTTTTCAAACGTGTCCATTGAAAAGACACCTTTGAGAGTTAGAGATTGAGGAAGTTGTGCGAAATCAAGATCGGGAACAAATTTTGAAATTTGAAATGCCTCGTTCAGGGACTCTGCATCGAGAGTAAGACCAAAGGCAATATATGCTCCAACAATAGACCCAACGGAAACGCCATACACTCCATCTGGAAACACCAGGTCCTGAGTTTTTGAAAGTTCGAGTAATGCTCCGACAAACAATATACCTTTCATTCCTCCACCACCCAATCCAAGTGTGCGGAACGGGCTAGACATTCTTGTAGTAAGAGTAAGCACAAATGTTGCGAGCGCGCGACGTATGGGATGAACAAGAAGAACGACGAGCAAACAGGATGGCGGCGATGGGACCTATTATCGTACAAATTCAAGCTAAGATTCGTAGTCATTCGGCACACAATTCAAATGCACCGTACATCGTGTATGAAGTACCGTCGTACGTGTTTGGATACCCTCTCTTTGCTTTGAAAGAAGCAGTCGACCATCTTGTACAAGAATTCTCGAAAGCTGGGTATTGGGTATGGGTCGTTGAGCAAAAATACCTGTTTATTTCATGGCTCAAGCCGGTGAAAACGAGAGACGGAACTCGACAAATGCTCGCAACCAATTACCGTCCAATGAGTTACACTCCTGAATTTATGAATTCATTTCAGAGGTAATAGATAATGGAATTTGTGGGCGGAACACTGAATATAACTATCTTAGCTTCATTTTATACAGTAGTAGGAGCTTTGCTGTCGATTCTTCTGTTTCATCTGTTTGATGATTGCGACGATGATTGGAAGAAGGAGGGACTAGGGTATCAACTAGGAGATATTGGGCTGGAATTAGGAATAATCGGAACAGTCGCATTTTGGGTAACGTATGTTATTCGCGACTATGCTCCTATTTTCCCAATAAGTAAGACGTTGGACGTGCTTATTGATACATACATTTCCGGCGTGTTTTTCGCATTTGCGATGTTTTTGTTCCTGGAAGAACTGAGCGATAAAATCAAATTTCTCTACCATTCGTATTTCCATAAACATATTGTGCGCATGATTCCGGAAAAGTGGTCTTTAATGAAATCTTTGTTTGCTGTGCGTAAAACGGATACGAAAAAGGATAGTGGAGAAACATACTAAGAATGGATTGTAAACACGAGATTATTATTGACGAAGGTGAGCAAGTATGTACAGTATGTGGAACAGTTATGGGAACAGTTATTGATGAAGGAGCCGAATGGCGAAATTATGATCAGGGAAAGGGTGGAGACCAGTGTCGAACTGGATTTACAACATCAGACCTTCTCCCCGAATCATCGTACGGTTCCATTATGTCGTTCAGAGGAATAACGTCAAAAGATACAAGTTTGAAAGCTATTCAGCGGCTTTCATCGTGGTCATTATCCTCAAATTCTCAGCGGTCATGGATGTCTATCTTTGACGCTATCCAGCTTTCATGTTCACATGCCGGACTTCCGAAAGCTATTGTTATGGACGCTTGTGGCCTGTACAAGAAACTTGAAGATGCTCAGAAAGTGAGGGGGGAAACACGTCGGTCAATGATGGGAGGCGCAGTGTTTGTAGCGTGTCGAAACCACGATGCCCCGCGCAGTCACGAAGAAATCGCCAAGATGTTTCTTGTGAATATTCGATCGCTCTGTAAAGCGATTACCCACTTCGAATCTACCGAAAATTCGGTATTGAAAACGGAGATTGGAATCGCTGAGAGGTTGTGTGCTTCACTGTCTCTGAACGACGAACAACGTGATAATATCATGGGACTTCTACTGGAAATTTCCACGAAATCCGAGGACGAGTTTGAGCATACACCCAAAACCATTGTGGCTGGAGTGGTTGCTCATATTATGGGTCTGAAAACCAAAACGCAAATGAAAGTTGTTTCTGATGCTTCAGGTGTATCGGCTCTATCTATTCACAAAATCGTACAGAAATTCGTGAATGCATAATCATAAATGGGCGATACAGGTTCTACGGGTATGGCTGGTGTAACTGGAGATATGTTTATGGTCCCTACGGGACCTACGGGACCTACATATATTATGACGATTGAGCAGCTTGTACAGTACCACGACACAACTGCCCAGTCCGAAACAACTGATAAAAACGCCATGAATGCGATTATCAATCCCAGTACATCGGGAATTCAACAGAATCTCATTCAATGGGCATCGCTTGGATTTCCAGTGGATTACCAGATTCTATCGGTTTCTCTAATTCTTCCGTCACCATGTTGCGATGGTCAGAGTCGCGACATGTTGTCGTATATTTCGTACCTTACGGGGTCGGATATTATGACTCTAACCACCGCCTTTCAGTCAAAGTTTTCGGGTATTTATTTTTCGTACAGCATTTCTGGAAATATCATAAACTTACACGCATCTAAGGTCTAAGGCCTGAATTTCTTGAACGCGTGTGTATCCGGCAACGATATCTGCGGTCCCCATTTCCATGCTAAGTAACCTTCTACTTGTTGACGTTGAGAATCAGTCAGAGCAGTATTGAAAATCAACATTTCGTGGATTGTACCTTGATACCCTTCGTAAGCATCGCCAATAGTCGATCTGTATTCCTTTCCTATAGATAATATATCGGTTGTTGCAGATCCAAGGGACACTGTTCTCGATGTTTGTACAGCTCCATTATTATATATTGATTGAGAGGTCGCAGAAATATTCGCAATAATCAAATTCTTCTGACCTGCTACTGAATTTTCGACCAATGTACCACTGTCATACGCTGGTGCTCCAGATACATTGCCGATATATCCTCTAGGCGTTGTCCCGTTCGTATACGGAAAAACCACTATTGTACCGACACTCTGAAAACTGAATATTCGCGTATTTCCTGTACCATTTCCGTTTGTAATCGTTGGATTATGAACAGCAATTAAACAGTGAGTTTGTGAAGAAACCGTTAAGCCCGATGTAATAAAAAACTGGTTCGCGTTAAAGGTCACTCCGTTGGTGCTTGATACGTAATTTGGTCCACCTGTTGTAGATATGGATGTCCCATCCCCACTTCTTCCGAGACCATGGTTTCCATTGCCGCTCTTATCGCTCCATTGTGACATATTGGTTCCGGAACTGAAAACCATACTGTTTGTATCTGATCCGTCCAACCATAAAGAAAGTCCAGAAATAGATTTTGGAGTGAATACTGTGGAAAAGGCAGGAAGAAGTTTTCCCGGATGACCAGTTGGAAGATTTACTACCAGTTTCCATTTATTGGCGAGGTACTGCTCTACTTGCAGACGTTGGGAATCGGTCAGAGCAGTATTGAATACAATAACTTCTCCAATATTTCCGTTGAATAAATTAGTTGCTGGATTGAAATCATTACAAATTCTAAAACGGGACACTGAAAAGTTTCCCGTTCCCACTCCAGTGATATTTGTTACAGTTCCGCCATTTAGATAATCAGCAATATTTCCAGATGTCGCTACACCAGAAATTACATACGGCGTATTGGCTGAGGCGACGGTATAAAAGTAAGCACCACTGAGTCTGTAGGCACCAAAATTTCTAAGGTACTGATACACCGCAACTAAATATAAGGCAGAAGCATAATCAACTTGACTTGATGCACACAAACTTAAAATGCGAGGTGAACCGGCCGTCTCGGTTACTGAAGAAGGTACACATACTACAAAATAAGTAATTGACGGAATTCCTGATAATGCAATAGGACCATCAAAGAAGTATGTTGGATTTGGTGACGTACCGGTATTGGGGAATGAAATCCCTTGTAGTCCATTGATTAGGTTTTGAGTAAGTACTGGATTGGCAGTTCCTGCCGATGTAGCTGTATTTCCGTTCCCTGACTTATCCGCCCAAGACGATATATTGGACCCAGAACTGAACGTCATACTTGATGAATCTGCCGCATCCAACCATAGCTGGCAACCGGGAATATCCACTGGTGAAAATGTGCGTTGGAATAAAGGTCGTTGGTAATTTTGGGTAGTGGATGTAGCATTATAAGGATGCGTTGAAAGCAACGAGCTTTGAAGTCCCCATTTCACCGCCAAATATCCTTCTACTTGCTGACGTTGAGAGGTGGATAAAGCCGAATTAAAAATAATGAATTCTCCGAACTTACCAGCAAATTGATCAGTATATGGGACGCTTGGGATATTACGTTTTCCTATTAGGAATGATGTCCAAGTAAAATTTCCAGTTGTTGTGCCAGACATATAAGACGTTCCGTTCCTGAATAATGTAATTGACCCCCCATTTACCGATGTAGACACTATGCTTACAACATATGTTGTATTTCCACGAAAGGTTGAATTAGCATTCGTTTGAAAAGAACCTCCAAGAGGTAAAAAATCATTGAGACTAGTAGTACTATCACTTGTGGCAGCTAAATCGAAAAAAAATCCATTCCCGTCTGTTGTTGTATTTGTTGTATACAATGGACCATTTATCGGATATGTTGCATTAAATACTGCAAAAATCGTAAATGGATCAGCGACACCCGATGTAACTGGTGCAGTCAACCAAGACGCTCCAGAATAGTTAATTGCTGGTAATCCATTCAGTGTTGATGTAGTTATAGTTGTTCCAGTAGCAGTTGCATTCTTTCCGTTACCCGACTTATCGTTCCAAGCAGTTACAGGTGAAGTGCCAGTAACTGTTGATGAATCTGCCGCATCTAACCATAAGGAAAGACCAGGAATAGATTGGGGAGAAAACTGCCACAAGTTTTTGGATTGGGTGCCGCTTAACGACATACTTATCTTATCAATTTAAAACAGAATATATCCTGTGTTTCCACCGATACCTGAAACCACAATTGTTGACGAATTGCTTGGTGGAATGACTAGTGGACTCGCCAAGTTTGAAGGATTAGTTACAGTTAGAGATAAGTACGCAGTCGTATTATTGCGAAGAACCCAGTAATTACCCGTGTCTCCCGCAGGAGTTGCCGGTAATCCCAATCCAGTCATTCCGGAATTCGTTAAGTTGTAATAAGTTCCGTACGTTGACCCAGTGATTCCAGGAGTTGTGGTTGATGTTAACGTTGACCCAGTAACTCCAACAACGGTTATTTTTGTGAATGCCGGTCCCGTTATCCCTGGTCCCGTAGGTCCTGTAACTCCAGTGTATCCAGTATAGCCAGTAAAGCCAGTGTATCCAGTATAGCCAGTAAAGCCAGTGTATCCTGTGTAACCAGTTACACCAGTGTAACCAGTAACTCCAGTGTATCCGGTATATCCTGTAAAGCCAGTGTAGCCAGTGTACCCCGTTACTCCGGTATAGCCAGTATACCCAGTGTACCCTGTAAAACCTGTGTATCCAGTATAGCCAGTTACTCCTGTGTAACCAGTGTACCCTGTAAAGCCTGTGTACCCAGTATAGCCCGTGACTCCCGTTGCACCAGCTCCCGTAGGTCCTGTGTATCCTGTATAGCCTGTAAAGCCAGTGTAACCAGTGTACCCGGTAAAGCCTGTGTATCCAGTATAGCCTGTAAAGCCCGTGTAACCAGTGTACCCTGTAACTCCAGTGTACCCTGTAACTCCAGTGTAACCGGTGTATCCGGTAAAGCCCGTGTAACCAGTGTACCCTGTAACTCCAGTGTAACCGGTGTATCCGGTAAAG
>Ga0208381_1000096_pt1 | contig 34621 bp, 31 predicted proteins | sample CryBogCBE13Jul09_FD_184572 | JGI IMG/M metagenome (GOLD analysis project Ga0208381, IMG submission 184572) | Freshwater microbial communities from Crystal Bog, Wisconsin, USA - CBE13Jul09 (SPAdes) (version 2) | ecosystem: Environmental > Aquatic > Freshwater > Lake | place: Crystal Bog...
AAACCGTTTATTGTTTGGCAATGAACAAAGTACGGGCCGCTGCGAGACAGAAAGGCGGCTCGTAGGTGCCATGGTAGCTGCCGTAGTAAGTGGCGAACTTGGGATCTGTTGGGCCGGGAGCAGCGCCGTTGACGCCAAAGGCGGCCTGAATCAAGGGGTCCACATCCACTTTGGAAACGTTCTTTAAGCCCGCTGCGGTCCAAGCTGCATACAACACATCGCGGTGAATGGCAGGGGGAACGGTGGGGTCACCCGCGCCGCCGCACAACAGGGTTTGGGCCTTGGGGGTCCATGCCAGCAAGTCGTTCTTTTTGGCGTCCAAATAAAGGGGGTTGCTGTTGTTGGTGCGCACATCGGTAATGTAAGCCGCTTGGAACAATGCATCACGGGCTTGGTTGGGCGTTTCGCCGTTGATGCCAGGCAACTTGCCGCTGGTGACCAAGGTGGTGTAGTTGAGGGTCGCGCTTGGCAACAGGTTTTCAATCCAACCCGAATAAGGGGCTTGGAAGGCCTGGCCCACACTGGTGTATGCGTCGCCATAAACCTTTTGATAGGCCGTCACCAAATAAGGCACAAAGAATTGATAACCCGCTATGGCGTCGGTCAACTTGAATGAGCCCGAGAGGTTGTAAGGGCCGGCCAAGTGAGCACCGGCCACCACATTGATTTCAGCCGCGTAGTTGGCTTCAATGGCCGCTTGCGTGGCCGCCGAAGAGTGGCCCCCTTGTGAGTAACCCGTCAACATGACCTTGCCGCTGAGATTGGCCAAATTGCTGTTTCGCGCTGCGCGAATGGAGTCGATCACCGACGTGGCCTCAGAGTTCGCGTGCAGGTAGGGGTGATAAGGGTAATTGGACTTGGCGAAACCCAAGTAGTCGGTCGCCACCACCGTAAAGCCTTGAGCGGCAAACATGGCGATCAAAGAGAAGGTTTCTGGGTCTTGTGGATTGGCCAATGTGCGGAGCTTTTGAACGTCGGTCCCTTTGGCATAGGCCACCAAAGCCGAAGGGGTCGTGGCGCAGGTGCCTGCGGGTACCAACATGACACCAGAGGCATCCGTCTTTTCACCCAAAGCGCCCTTCGTTTGGTAGTAAAGAGAGACCACTTGCACGTCGCATTTGGCGGCGCCGCTGATGCCGATCAGGCCACTCGCGGTGGTGGTGGCGTCAATTTGAGCCTTCGTCAAGGTCGTCAGGGTGGCAGGGGTCGCCAGCAAATTGTTGCTGTCAGAAGAGCCGCAGGCGGCGAGGAAAGCACTGGCGCTAAGGGCCAACAAGCTCAAGCCGATGGATTTGAAGGACTTCATGATTGATTTGTCTCCTAATAAAAATTAGAAAAAAATGATCGCTCAAATCAACGTCAAGCTTGAGGGGGTTTACCACTAAGCCCAAGACCTTTTGATGCGCTGTTTTCAAGCCCGTGCTGACTAACTGCCCGGATGACTGCCCGTTTGGCTGCCCGTTTGGCTGCCCGGATGACTGCCCCCTTAAAGGGGTGCTCGCCGCACAATAGCGGGATGAACTCAAGCCGGATGAACTTTTTTTGTTGGATTGCGACGTTGTCTGTGGGCATGGGGCTTTGCTTGGCGGGTTGTCATTCGTCGATCACGCACGAAAACACCGAAGCTGTGGCGAAGGTGGACTTGAATTTGGGTGGAAGTTCTTGGACTTCACCCGGCACGCCTCCCGCTCAGCTGAATTTTGACGCCGATGGTCAGGTGCATGGCTTTGGGGGATGCAACCACTTCAATGGCCGTTGGCAGGTCGCAGGGGCTCAATTGCAGCTTGTCGGCTTGGCGGCCACACAAATGATGTGTTTGGGTCCCGCGTCAGATCAGGAGGCCTCGTTTTTAAAGGCCCTAAGCGCCACTCAAAGTGCACACCGCGATGGATCTGAACTCATCTTGCAAGACGGAAAAGGCCGAGCGTTGCTTCGGCTTCAAGGGGCGCCCCAAAGCAAAAAGGCCTAGAACCGAGGTTCTAGGCCTTGAGACCTTTACGCCTTTGGAAGTCGGAAATGACCGCTTCTTTGATTGAGCCGGCTGGAATAACAAACCAGCCCCTGATTTGAAGCTCAAATCAAGCGGGATTCCACTCAGTGCAAGCCCGCAATGTAATCGGCCAGGGCCTTGATTTCTTTGTCGCTCAACTTGGCCGCCACACCCGCCATTTGTTGGCTGTTCAGGCGAATGCCATCGCGGAAAGCCGTCAGTTGGGCTGCGGTGTAATCGCCATGCTGACCCGCCAAACGGGGGTATTGGGCAGGAATACCCGCGCCGTTGGGGCTGTGGCAACCGGCGCAAGCGGCCATTTTCTTGTCGGCACTGCCGCCGCGGTACAGGGCTTCGCCCAGTGCCAAGGTGTCTTTGTTCTTGGCAAAGCCAGGTTTTTGGGCCTTGCTGGCCAACCAGTAAGCGATGTTCTTCATGTCGGCGTCGCTCAAGCCAGCCGCCATGCCGGACATGACGGCGTTGGCGCGGGCGCCCGACTTAAATTCTGTCAGTTGTTTGACCAAATATTCGGGGTGTTGGTGGGCCAATTTGGGGTAAGCGGGAGAGCCTGAGTTGCCATCCGCGCCGTGGCAAGCCGCGCAAACGGCGGTGTAACGGGCTTCACCGGCAGCCAAGTCGGGCTTGGTCGATTTAGGGGCCTCGGCTTTTTCCTCAGCGTGGGCAGCAGAAATGGGCAGAAACAAGGCCAGGCTGGTCAGCAAAGTGGCAAAAGTAGCAAGCAGCTTCATAGGTCAACTCGAAGGGTTAAATGGGTCGCTAATCGGCCGGATTCTACAATGAGGCAAAGCCCACTTTGGCGCTTTGCACTGGATCCTCATGATAAATATACCCGCCACGCCCTCAGACATCACTGGCAAAGAGGCCATGGGCTGGCTGCACACCACCCGTTTTTTGACCACCGCCGCCCAACTTCACCACTTGCCCCCGCTCGGCGTGCCTGAAATTGCCTTTGTGGGCCGTTCCAATGCGGGCAAGTCCACCTGCATCAACACCCTGACCCAGCACAAACAGCTGGCTTTTGCCTCCAAAAAGCCCGGCCGCACCCAGCACATCAATTTGTTTGCGGTGGGTCGTCACAATGAAACCGACGCCGTGTTGGCTGATTTGCCGGGCTACGGCTACGCGGCCGTGCCCAAGGACGACAAAATTCGCTGGCAACGGGTGATGGCCAATTATTTGGTCAGTCGCCCCAATTTGGTGGGTTTGGTCCTGCTTTGCGACCCCCGTTTGGGACTCACTGAATTGGATGAAAGCCTGCTGGAAATCGTCCGTCCTCGGGTCGAGCAAGGTCTTAAATTTTTGGTCCTGCTGACCAAGGCCGACAAGCTGACCCGATCCGAGGGGGCCAAGGCCCTGTCGATTGCGCGACTGCAAGCCGGCGGCGGAGACGTCAAACTCTTCTCGGCCTTGAAAAAAATCGGCGTCGAAGAAACGGCCCAATTGCTGTGGCAATGGGCCCACGGACCTGAGGCCGAAAAACTGGCCCTTGAACATTCGGCCTTAGAAACCAAGGCCTTAGAAACCCACACAGGAATTTCCGATGCAGCCCTCGCCCACCCCGTCTCTGAAAGCGAACCCCGGGATTGAAACTTTTCGTGCCGTGCTGCCGCATGGCATCGAATTGAGCTGCCGCGCCTCGGGGCCCAAAGAGGGCCCGGTGTTGTTGTTTTTGCACGGCTTTCCCGAGGCGGCTTTTGTTTGGGACGAATTGCTGTTGCACTTCGCCAAAGCCGAAAACGGCGGCTACCGCTGCGTCGCGCCGAATCTGCGCGGCTACGAGCACTCCAGCCGGCCAGCCGAGGTCGGTGCTTATCGGGCCAAATTTTTGTGTCAAGACATCTACGCCTTGATGGAGCAGATCAGCCCGAAAAGGCCCTTGGCCGCCTTGGTCGCGCACGATTGGGGCGGCGCGGTCGCTTGGAGTGTGGCCAACCAACGCCCAGAATTGATGCAGCGCTTGGTCATCGTGAACTCGCCGCACCCCGGCACTTTTTGGCGCGAGTTAAAAAACAGCCCCGAGCAACAAGCCGCCAGCGCCTACATGAACTTTTTGGTGCGCCCCGATTCCGCCCAGCTGTTGGCGGAGGACCATTTCAAGCGCTTGTGGCCTTTCTTGATGAACCCGGAGCGCCCCACTTGGCTCACCGATGAGGTCATGGCCCAATACGAGCATGTGTGGTCACTGGGCCTAGAGGCAGGGTGCCATTACTACCGCGCTTCTCCCCTGCGGCCTGAAACCGCAGACGACAAAACCATTGTCACTTTGGAACTGCCCCGCAGCATGTTGACCATTTCAGTGCCCACCCTGGTGCTGTGGGGCTTGAAGGACATCGCCCTGCGGCCTGGCTTGTTAGACGGCCTGGAGGACTATGTGCCTCAGCTGACTTTGCGCACGAATGCCAACGCCAGCCACTGGATGGTGCATGAAGAGCCTGCGTGGGTAGCGCAGCAAATGGGCGCGTTTTTGAATCAGTAAACCGACGCCACACCGGGAGGGCGGGTTTTGAAGCGCTTGTGCACCCAGTAGTACTGCGCGGGGTCTTGGTTGATCCAGCCCTCTAATCGCTGGTTCATCAAGGCCGTATCGGCTTGCACATCGTCGCTGGGAAAATGCGCCCAAGGCGGCATGACTTCAATTTCATAGCCGGTTCGGGTGACCCGCGACACCACCGGCACGACCCGCGCTCGGCCCAATTTGGCAAAGCGAGACAGCGAAGGAACGGTCGCGGCCTGCTGACCGAAGAAGGGGACAAAAATCGATTCCTCGGGGCCAAAATTCATGTCAGGCAGCAAATACAAAGCACCGCCTTTGCGCAGGCTTTGGACAATCGATTTCACCCCTTGGTCACGGCGCAACATTTGCACTTTGCCAAAGCGCTGACGGCCCTGGGTCATCCAGTCATTGATGGCCGGATTCGATTGGGTGGTGAAGATGCTGGTGTAGTCCCGGTCAATCGCCAAAGACATGGCCATCGCACCGGCCTCCAAACCATAAAAATGGGGTGAAAACAAAACCGTGGGGGTCGGAAGGGGCGTCGCCGTTGAGGTCGATGTCGAAGAAGTCAGTTCTGTTCTTTCAGCCAACGCCGCCAACTCAGACCAAGCCCCGACCCGCTTCAAGCGGCTCTCAATCACATCGGCCGAGGCGCTCCACAACCAACCTCGGTCCAACAGCGTTTGGGCAAAGTAAATGAAATTTTGCACGGCCCAACGACGCCGTTGGGCTTCGGAGACCGCTGGAAAACAAAGCTTCAAATTGGTCTGCACCACATGGCGACGCCCTGGAGCCGCCGCGTACAAAACCCAGCCCAAACCCCAGCCCAAAGCGCGCAACACGGGCAAAGGCAAGCGCCCCAGCAGGGTCAAAAGGGCAATGCCCCATTTAGCAGCCATGGTTCATGCCCCCGATCGAGGCGCTTTGTAGCGGTTGTAAGCCCACAGGTATTGTTCGGGGAAGCGGGCAATCAAACGCTCCATCTCCCCATTGATTTGTTGAACCGCGGAGTCTAAATCAGCCGCCAAAGGGTGTGCCAATTCAGCCAAATGAACTCGGTAACCACGGCCCCAAGACAACCTTTCGACAATCACCAACACCACGACCGCGTTGGTCTGCTGAACCAAGCGAGCCGCCAAGGTCATCGAGTAAGCGGGTTGGCCAAAAAAAGAGGCCCAAACGCCCTGACCTTCGGGCGGTACTTGGTCGGGTAACAAACCCACGGTTTCGCCAGCCCGCAGGGCTTTCAACATTTGACGCACCCCCCCCATCGTGGTGGTGGCTGTTTTTAGTGAAGGGCGTTCGCGTGCGGTGGCTTGGACCTCCGCCAAGCTGGCATTGCGAGAAGGTCGGTACAACACCGTGATGGGGCCGAGTGGGTCCGCAAACTGTTTGGCAAAGGACTGAGGCGCCATCTCAAAACAACCCAAATGAGGCGTCAGCAGCAAGATGCCTTTGCCTTTTGCATGGGCCCGGGTTAACAAATCGGCATCGATCCATTCGCATGGCGGCTGTTCACCCAACCACAGCCTGGGGGTCTCCCCGACCAAACAACCGGCCTGCCCCACGCTGGCCCAAACCGCATGAGACTGTCCCGCCAATTTGGCGTTGGCCATGAGCCGCTGCCGGTAACTCGGAGAGACCAAAAAAGTGGTCCAACCCAAGACCCAGCCCAAGGCGTGCAATGCCCACAATGGCCAACGGGAGAAGAATTTGAACAACCAAATCATTTTGAATAGAATACACACGTCGCCGAGTTACTGAACAACTTGCAGGGCGACGTTAAAAACAACTGCTAAAGCGTTCGCCACAGTCACCAAGCTGAGGGCAACGCCCCTTAACTGAACTTGGAGTTTTTTGACATGGCGAACGATTATCTCTTTACCTCTGAATCCGTCTCTGAAGGTCACCCCGACAAGGTGGCCGACCAGATTTCTGACGCGATTTTGGACGCAATTTTCAAACAAGACCCACGCAGCCGCGTGGCCGCTGAAACCCTGACCAACACCGGCTTGGTCGTGCTGGCCGGTGAAATCACCACCAACGCCCATGTGGACTACATCCAAGTGGCGCGCGACACCATCAAACGCATTGGCTACGACAACACCGAGTACGGCATCGACTACAAAGGCTGCGCGGTGATGGTTTGTTACGACAAACAATCGAATGACATCGCCCAAGGCGTGGACCATGCCTCGGACGACCATTTGAACACCGGTGCGGGCGACCAAGGCCTGATGTTTGGTTATGCCTGCGACGAAACGCCTGAGCTGATGCCCGCTGCCATCCACTACGCCCACCGCTTGGTGGAGCGCCAAGCCCAGTTGCGCAAAGACGGCCGCCTGCCCTTTTTGCGCCCCGACGCCAAGAGCCAAGTCACGCTGCGCTATGTGAACGGTGTGCCGCAAAGCATTGACACCGTGGTGCTGTCGACCCAACACAGCCCCGATCAGAGCGAAACCCCGCACAAAATGAAGGCCAGCTTCACCGAGGCCATCATCGAAGAAATCATCAAGCCCGTGCTGCCCAAAGAGTGGTTGGTCGACACCAAGTACCTGATCAACCCCACGGGTCGTTTTGTGATCGGTGGCCCCCAAGGCGACTGCGGATTGACCGGTCGCAAAATCATTGTGGACACCTACGGCGGCGCTTGCCCCCACGGCGGTGGTGCGTTCTCTGGCAAAGACCCCACCAAGGTGGACCGTTCAGCCGCCTACGCCGCGCGTTATGTCGCCAAGAACATCGTGGCCGCTGGCTTGGCGAAAAAATGCCAAGTGCAGGTGGCTTACGCGATTGGCGTGGCCAAGCCGATGAACATCACGGTGAACACCTTGGGCACGGGCGTGGTCTCCGACGAAAAGCTCTCCGCCTTGGTGGCCGAGCACTTTGACCTGCGGCCCAAGGGCATCATCCAGATGCTCGATTTGTTGCGCCCCATCTACGAAAAAACCGCGGCCTATGGGCACTTTGGCCGTGAAGAACCTGAGTTCTCTTGGGAGCGCACCGACAAGGCAGCGGCATTGAAGGCAGCGGTTTAAAAATCCATTCATGGATTTTTTAGGGCTGACATTTCCCTTCTTTGCGCTGGTCTTGCTGGGCTGGCTGGCCGCCCGGTTGGGGTGGCTGCCCCACAACGCGGTGCCCGGGCTGAACGGGTTTGTGCTGTTTTTTGCCCTGCCTTGCATGTTGTTCCGCTGGGCAGCACAGACCCCTGTGGATCAAATCTTGAATCCCCAAATTTTGGGTGTCTGGCTGACGAGTGCCGTGTTGATGGTGGGCCTGGCCTTGGCTTCTGGTTTTGCAATCGCCTTCTCATTGGCAAAACGAGCCCGCCGCAGCGGCGGGTCAGGATGGGATTGGAACAACGCGTCATTTGGCGCTTTGGTGGCGGCGTTTCCCAATTCCGGTTTCATTGGCATGCCTTTGTTGGTGAGCTTGCTGGGCCCCCGCGCTGCTGGCCCCACCTTGGTGGCCCTCTGTGTGGACATGGTGGTGACTTCGTCCTTGTGCATCGCGTTGTCCAGACTCGGAGGCGCCCAACCGACGGTTTCTCAGGCCCAAGAAGCCGTCGGCGTATCGACCCTGGGATCCATTAGCAGCCCCCAGCAAGCAGCCACCAAAGCCTTGCGGGGCGTTTTGAGCAACCCCTTGCCCTGGGCGATTGCAGCGGGCTGCGCTTTGGCCACCGAGGGGCTGGCCCTGCCTCGAACCCTGATGCAACCAATGGCCATGCTGGCCGACGCCGCCTCACCAACGGCCTTGTTCACCGTGGGCGCTCTGCTGGCACAGAAAAAGACTTCGTCTGATGGGCCTCATGGGCCTCATGGGGGACATTGGGGCCATTGGGACATCCCCGCGGTGGTGGGCCTTAAATTGGTCGTTCATCCGGGGCTGGTATTTGTCTTGTGCGCAGCGGCTGGCCTCTCTGCGTTCACGCAAATCTCCTTGACCCTCTTGGCCGCGCTGCCCAGCGCCAGCAACGTCACGCTCTTGGCAGAGCGTTATGGCGCCAATGCCGAACGCATCGCCCGAATTGTTTTGTGGTCAACCGCCTTTGGATTTTTGAGCTTCACGGCGCTGTCCAACGGGCTGATTCCAACCCCCTGAAACGTCCAGGTCAAGCCAGCGAGGGTTTAGGCAGCCTCGGTTTGAAGGTTTGGCGTTGCGACTCGTTGTGCTTGGCCAGTGCCCAACCCTTTTCAAGCGCCGCTTGCAGCACGGGCACCCCTTGGGCGGGTTCGTGCTGCACAGCCCGCACCACCGCCACGCCGTCGACACCGCACGCAGCGGCTTGTTCGACTTGCTCGGCCGACAATATGCCCCCAATCGCCACGACAGGACAACCGGCCATTTGCTGCCACCAAGCCAAGTTGTGCAGACCCTGGGGTAACCAGGGCATGGCCTTGGTCAAGGTGGGCCAGACGGGGCCACAGGCGATGTAACGAGGCGACAAGGCGCGCGCACGGCACAACTCCCATAGGCTGTGGGTGCTGATTCCCAAAGCGAGTCCACTGGCACTTAAATCCTGGCGTTCTTCGGGCGTCATCGCTGCCAAATCTTCTTGGCCCAAATGAACAGCGCTCGCCCCTTGGGCCAAGGCCTGACGCCAATGGTCGTTGATGAACAACGACGCGCCGTAATCTTTGGCAAGCGCCACCGCCTGTTCGATGTTTTGGTTCAGTTCGTGCCACCAATCGGCCCCAGGCTCCAGCGGCGCTTTGATGCGCAGCTGTACCGTGCGTATGCCCGCGTCCAACACCTGTTTTAACCACGCCAAATGGTCCACCACGGCATACAAGCCCAAGGTCTTTTGGTTCTGGTTAGGGTTCTGCTTCTGTTTCAGCTTTTGCGCCCCATCGGGTGCCTGCGAGGTGACCTCAGCAGCCTCCCAAGACAAGGTCGGGAGCAAGCTGGGGTCGTTGCCAAAGCCACTTTGCGCCTGTACGGGGCCCGCCCCTGCGCCCGCCGGGTAAGCGTGGCGCAACGCATGGGTGGTGGCCATCTTGGCCAAGACCACCGCGTCGGCGCAAACAAAACCCAAGGCCAAAGCACTGGCCGCACTGGTCGCAAAAGTGCAACCGGTGCCGTGGTGGTGCACCGTAGCGACTCGGGGCAAACTCAACCAACCCGAGGCTTCCGGGGTGCTCAGCCAATCCAAGGACTGGCCAGGGGCCAAGTCGGTGTCGCCGCCGGTGATGCAAACCGCCTGCACACCCTGGGCCATCAAACGCCTGGCCCATTCCGGCCCATCCAGCGGTTGCGGTTCATTCAAAGGTTTCGGGTTTTGATCTTCGCCCAACAAGCGCAATGCCTCACGCTGGTTCGGCGTGATGAGGGTCGCTCGGGGCAAGAGCCATTCGCGGTAGGCTTGCACCACGGCTTGATTGGCAAAAGAGGTTCCGGTGGTCGAGCCCAAAACGGGGTCAACCACCAAAGCGAGTGGGCCTTTTTCACGCAGACGGTCGACCCAACGCGCCACCACTTCAATTTGCGCCACGCCCCCCAGCAAGCCTGTTTTGATGGCGCGCGGCGGCAAGTCTTGCGCCAACGCCTTCAACTGGGCGTCAAGCCATTCAGCGTCCATCGGCACCACCGACTGCACCGCCACGGAGTTCTGTGCCGTGATCGCAGAGACCACCGGGCAGAGGTGCACGCCAAAGGCCTGCGCTGCACGCAGGTCGGCGGCCAAACCCGCTCCGCCGCCGCTGTCGTTGCCCGAAATGCTCCACACCACCACCGGCGCTTGCTCAGGACCTTGAACCGGATTCTGGGTCAATGTGGTTAGCGAAGTTTGCGAAGTTAGCGAATTCTGTGAGGTCGGTAAGTTCGTTGAGGTCGGTGAATTCAAGTTTGTCGGCGAGGTTGTCATGTGTGCCTGAACGCAAAGGAGTTTCAGCAGCCCTGTCAAAGCAACAGGGGGGCGCCGCCCACGGGCGTGCTGGCGACGGCAAAGTCTTGTGCCGGCATCACACCGGCCAAGTAAGCCATGCGTCCCGCCGCAATGGCGGCACCAAAGGCGTGGGCCATCGCCACCGGTGTTTTGGCTTGTGAAACAGCCGAGTTCAACAACACCGCGTCAAAACCCATCTCCATGGCCTGCGCCGCGTGTGAAGGGGCGCCAATGCCCGCGTCGATGATCAAGGTGGTGTCGGGCAAACGCTCGCGCAAGGTGCGCAAGGCGAACGGATTTAACAAGCCCTGACCAGAGCCAATCGGGGCCCCCCAAGGCATCAGCAAAGGACAACCCACGTCGAGCAAACGGCGGCAAGTGACGAGGTCGTCGGTGCAATAGGGAAACACCGTGAAGCCATCGCGCACCAATTGCTCAGCGGCGTTGACCAACTCGAACGGATCAGGCTGCAGGGTGTGCTCGTCGCCCACCACCTCGAGTTTGAGCCAGGGGGTGTCGTACAACTCCCGCGCCATGTGGGCCAATTGAATCGCCTCACGTGCGCTTCGGCATCCCGCGGTATTGGGCAGCAAACGAGCCTGGCCCTGCTTCAAGGCATTTTGAATGATGGCGATGAAACCGTTGTCACCTTGCGCGGCCAAAGTGCGCTTGAGGCCAACGGTCACGATTTGGGTTTGCGACACCGCAATCGATTCGGCCAGCACTTGGGGCGATGGATAACCCGCCGTACCGAGCAAAAATCGGCTTTTAAGTACCACGTCGCCGACCTGCCACAGGTCCGTTGCGTCTGGATTTTTCACATCACTTGGCGTTGCATTCATTTCATTGCTTCTCATTAGCCACCCACAATCGGCTGGAACAACAGCACCGCATCGCCCTTTTGCAAAACAAAAGAGCCGCGCTGCGTGCGGGGAACAAAAACCCCATTGACGGAGGTGGCCACGGCTTGGGGCAACTTGTCCAAAGAAGCCAGGAGCGCGGACAGCGTGGTCCCCAAGGCCACGGCGTGGGGCTGGCCATCCAGAGAAATAGGGGTTTCAACGGTTGTTTGATTTTCCAAGGCAGGCTCAGACATGTTCAGTGTCCCCAATCATTTCGGCTAATTGGGTCAGGGCGTCTTCCACGATGGCCGGGGCCAACAACCAACCATGGCGGAAAAGCCCGTTGATGCGCAACAAGCCTGGCGCCATTTCTGTCAAAGGTTCGTTGTCGGGCAAAGCCGGACGTAAATTGGTGTCCAGCCTCAAAACCCTTGATTCAGCCAAGCCAGGCATCACGCTGTGTGCAGCGGACAAGAGTTCCACCACGCTGCGCAATGAGACGGGCGAGCGGTCTTCGCTTTCAATTTCACTGGCGCCCACCAAGACGATGTCGGCGGTTCTGGGCACCACATAAACACGGTGGCGGGGGTGCAACAAACGCAGCGGTCGGTTGAGTCCATGATTCGGGGCCTGCAACCAAGCCACCTCGCCCCGCACACCTCGCACCGGCCACTCGGGTTTGGCCCCCACCCCGCGCACGTCAATCGCCCAATCAAAACGGGTGTTTTCACCAGACGCCAATTGCAGTTCATTGGGGCGCACAGCCGTCACACGTTGGCCCCAGTGCCATTGAACCTGTTGGGCCTTGGCATGCAGCGCCAACAAGGTCGCCACGGGGTTGATTTGCCCCTCTCCCGGCAGCATCCACGCATGGGCCACCCCGTGAACAGCGGGCTCTAACTCAGCCAAGTCGGCCATCGTCAGCGCTTGTGCTTGGGGCAGGTCGAGCCCTCCATTTGAGAGGCGAGCCAAGACCCGTTGGGCCGCCCCCAAATCCGAGCGGTGCGCGACCAAACAACTGCCCCGCACTTGCACCAAATCCGGTTGTTCCAAAGCCACGGCATGGGCTTGCCACAAAGGAATCGAACGCCAACCCAAACGCGCCACTTCGATGGAGCTGTTGTCCAACTCGGCCAAGGGGCTGAGCATGCCCGCGGCGGTGAAGCCGGCGGCCTGCTGACCCTGGACCTGCTGACCCTGGACCTGCTGGCCATTAAATTGGGGCTGCTCGTCCGCCGCCGGGTCGAACACGCTGACGCGGTGCCCGGCCCGAGACAGTTGCCAAGCCAGCAAACGGCCCAGCAGGCCCGCGCCGGCGATGCCGATGGACAGACTCGGGCCCGTTGGCATTTCCATGCTCATCAAGATTCAAGCTGGATGGGGATGTAAACCTCATGGCCCACGGCCTTGAACTCGGCCGACTTATCCTTCATGCCTTGTGCCAAGGCGTCGTTTTCGTCCAAGCCTTGTTTGGCGGCGTAGTCACGCACATCTTGGGTGATCTTCATGGAGCAGAAATGCGGGCCGCACATGGAGCAAAAGTGGGCCACTTTGGCCGATTCTTTGGGCAAGGTTTCGTCGTGGAACTCTTTGGCCTTGTCGGGGTCCAAGCCCAAATTGAACTGGTCTTCCCAGCGGAATTCAAAACGGGCTTTGGACAGCGCGTTGTCGCGAATTTGCGAACCGGGATGGCCCTTGGCCAAGTCGGCCGCGTGCGCCGCCAACTTGTAGGTGATGATCCCTTCTTTCACGTCTTGCTTGTTGGGCAAACCCAAGTGCTCTTTGGGCGTGACGTAGCACAGCATGGCCGTGCCGTACCAACCGATGGTGGCTGCACCGATGCCGCTGGTGATGTGGTCATAGCCAGGGGCAATGTCGGTGGTCAATGGGCCCAAGGTGTAAAAAGGCGCTTCGTGGCACTGCTCGAGTTGCAGGTCCATGTTTTCTTTGATCATGTGCAGGGGCACATGGCCAGGGCCTTCAATCATCACCTGCACATCGTGCTTCCAGGCAATTTGCGTCAGCTCGCCCAGGGTCTTGAGTTCGCCCAATTGGGCTTCGTCGTTGGCGTCGTAAATCGAGCCGGGGCGCAGGCCATCGCCCAAACTGAAGGCCACGTCATAGGCCTTCATGATTTCACAAATTTCTTCAAAGTGCGTGTACAAGAAACTTTCTTGGTGGTGTGCCAAACACCATTTCGCCATGATCGAGCCGCCCCGACTGACGATGCCCGTCATGCGGTTGGCCGTCAAAGGCACGTAGCGCAACAGCACGCCCGCGTGGATGGTGAAATAGTCCACGCCCTGCTCGGCTTGTTCGATCAAGGTGTCTCGGAACAATTCCCAGGTGAGGTTCTCGGCTTTGCCATCGACCTTTTCAAGGGCCTGATAAATCGGCACGGTGCCAATCGGCACGGGTGAATTGCGCACAATCCATTCGCGGGTTTCGTGGATGTTCTTGCCGGTCGACAAATCCATCACCGTGTCGCCGCCCCAGCGGATGGACCAAGTCATTTTGTCGACTTCTTCGTTGATCGATGAACCCAAGGCCGAGTTGCCAATGTTGGCGTTGATCTTGACCAAGAAGTTGCGGCCAATGACCATGGGCTCGGACTCGGGGTGGTTGATGTTGTTGGGAATGATGGCGCGGCCACGGGCAATTTCATCGCGCACAAATTCGGGCGTGATTTGCTCGGGAATGCTGGCCCCAAAATTTTGTCCGGGGTGCTGGCGGTTCAGCAGCTTGGCCATCCGCTCGCCCATGGGTCCTGTGGCCTTGAGCGACTCGACATATTCAGCGCGGCGCAGGTTTTCGCGAATCGCGACAAACTCCATTTCAGGCGTGATGATCCCACGGCGGGCATAGTGCATTTGCGTCACATTGGCACCGGCTTTGGCGCGACGCGGTTGGCGATGCAAACCCGGAAAACGCAGCTCATCCAGCTTGGGGTCCGCGGCGCGCTCACGGCCGAATTGGCTGCTCAAGCCAGGTAAAACTTCGGTGTCGCCGCGCTCTTCAATCCAAGCCTGACGCAAGGGCAACAAGCCGTTGCGAACATCGATGTTGGCTTGAGGATCGGTGTAGGGGCCGGAGCAGTCGTACACAAAAATCGGCGGGTTCTTCTCGCCACCAAAGCCCGTGGGCGTGTCGCTTTGGCTGATTTCGCGCATCGGCACCTGTATGTCGGGGCGTGAACCAGGCACATAGATTTTGCGGGAATTGGGTAAGGGCTTGACCGCGGCTTCGTCCACCTTGGCGGTGGTGGCGATGAATTTGTCTTTGGCGTTCATGGGCGTTCTCCTGCAGTGCTGTGCTCCGAAGATCGCCCTTTTTTCCAGCGGCCAAATTTAAGTTTTTAGGCAGAGGAAGCGGGGGAGAGGCTCTTCTTTCGCCGGTGTGAACCGTATCAAGTTCTCGGGTTTGGTCCAACCATCTCAGCCCACAACATGTGGACACCCCGGAGCGCATTTTTTAAGTATAGCTCTTGAATTGTCAAAAACATCCCTTATCATTAGCACTCGAACGGGTTGAGTGCTAACAATTTCTACCTCAGCAATTTGGCACCCACCCCGTCGCTGGTTTAACCCTTATTTGTTAACTTGGAGATGCAATGAACCTTCGTCCTCTGCACGATCGCGTGATCGTCAAACGCCTCGAACTCGAAACCAAAACCGCCTCCGGCATCGTCATCCCTGACAACGCCGCCGAGAAACCCGACCAAGGTGAAGTCTTGGCCGTCGGTCCTGGCAAAAAGAACGACAAGGGCGACGTCAGCCCCATGGCCGTCAAAGTCGGCGACCGTGTGTTGTTCGGCAAGTACAGCGGCCAAACCGTCAAGATCAACGGCGATGAGCTGCTGGTCATGAAGGAAGACGACCTGTTCGCAGTCGTCGAAAAATAATTTTTCTTTTCATCAAATCACCTAATTCGGAGTATTCAAAATGGCAGCAAAAGACGTCGTTTTCGGCGGTGAAGCCCGCGCGCGCATGGTCGAGGGTGTGAACATCCTGGCCAACGCAGTTAAAGTCACCTTGGGCCCCAAGGGCCGCAACGTGGTGTTGGAGCGCTCTTTCGGCGCCCCCACCGTGACCAAGGACGGTGTGTCGGTCGCTAAAGAGATCGAACTCAAAGACAAGTTGCAAAACATGGGCGCCCAGCTCGTGAAGGAAGTGGCCTCTAAAACCAGCGACAACGCTGGCGACGGCACCACCACCGCCACCGTGTTGGCCCAAGCCATCGTGCGCGAAGGCTCCAAGTACGTGGCCGCTGGCCTGAACCCCATGGACCTGAAGCGTGGCATCGACAAGGCCGTGACGGCTTTGGTGGCTGAACTGAAGAAGGCCACCAAGGCCACCACCACCTCCAAAGAAATCGCCCAAGTGGGCTCCATTTCTGCCAACAGCGACACCTCGATCGGTCAAATCATTGCCGACGCGATGGACAAAGTGGGCAAAGAAGGCGTGATCACCGTTGAAGACGGCAAGTCCTTGCAAAACGAACTCGACGTCGTTGAAGGCATGCAGTTCGACCGCGGCTACCTGTCGCCCTACTTCATCAACAACCCCGAAAAGCAAGCCGCTTTGTTGGACAACCCCTTCGTGCTGTTGTACGACAAGAAGGTTTCCAACATCCGTGACCTGTTGCCCACTTTGGAACAAGTGGCCAAATCGGGCCGTCCTTTGTTGATCATTGCTGAAGACGTCGAAGGCGAAGCCTTGGCTACTTTGGTGGTGAACACCATCCGCGGCATCTTGAAGGTCGTGGCTGTGAAGGCCCCTGGCTTTGGCGATCGTCGCAAGGCCATGTTGGAAGACATCGCCATCTTGACCGGCGGTAAAGTGATCGCTGAAGAAGTCGGCTTGTCGCTGGAAAAAGTGACCTTGGCTGACCTCGGCTCGGCTGCCCGCATCGAAGTGGGCAAAGAAAACACCACCATCATCGACGGTGCTGGTGTGGCCGCTGACATCGAAGCCCGCGTGAAGCAAATCCGCGTGCAAATCGAAGAAGCCACTTCCGACTACGACCGCGAAAAGCTGCAAGAACGCGTGGCCAAGTTGGCGGGCGGTGTGGCCGTGATCAAGGTGGGCGCTGCCACCGAAGTCGAAATGAAAGAAAAGAAAGCCCGCGTCGAAGACGCCCTGCACGCGACCCGCGCTGCAGTGGAAGAAGGCATTGTGGCCGGTGGTGGCGTGGCGCTGTTGCGTGCCAAGCAAGCCGTGGGCGACATCAAGGGCGACAACGCTGACCAAGACGCCGGCATCAAGCTGGTGATGAAGGCCATCGAATCGCCCCTGCGCGAAATCGTATTCAACGCCGGTGGCGAACCTTCAGTGGTCGTCAACGCTGTGTTGAACGGCAAGGGCAACTACGGCTTCAACGCCGCCAACGACACCTATGGCGACATGATCGAAATGGGTATTTTGGACCCCACCAAGGTCACCCGCACTGCGTTGCAAAACGCCGCTTCTGTGGCCTCCTTGTTGCTGACGACCGAAGCCATGGTCGCTGAAGCACCTAAGGAAGAATCTGCCGGCGGCGGCATGCCTGGTGGCATGGGCGGCATGGGTGGTATGGGCGACATGGGCATGTAATTCAGCCCGGCGGGTTCAACCACCCGCCAGTCCCCAAAACAAAAAGCCACCTTCGGGTGGCTTTTTTTATGGCTTGAAAAAGAAAAGGCTAAATCACGCCCAAGCCTTTGAGCCGAGCCAACTCATCGGCGGGCAAGGCCAACAACTCAGCCAGCACCGCTTCGGTGTGTTCGCCCAACATCGGCGGGGCATAACGGATGGGCAAGCGCTCGCCGTTGATGCGGTAGGGCGGCGCCATCACGTGGGTTTTGCCACCGCTGGCAAACGGGTGGGCTTGCTCGGTGACCAAACCGCCTTGTTGGGCCCGCTCAGATTGCAAGGCTTCGAGGACCCCGAGCACCTCGCCACAAGGAATTTGAGCGGCCTTCATGCGCGCCAACATCAAGCTGCGCGGACGCGCTTTGATTTCCTTGAGCAACTCGGGCACCAAGGTGTCGCGCACCTGGAGGCGACTCAAATTCGTTTTTAGATCGGGGTTATCGGCCAAGTCGGGGCGCTCAATCACCTCGCGGCAAAACCGCTCGAACTGGCTGTTGTTGCCCACCGCAATCACCATCGGCCCATCGGCCGCTTGGAACACGCCGTAAGGCACGATGGTCGGGTGCTCATTGCCATAGCGCAGCGGTTCTTGCTGGTGCAACAAGGCTTCCAAGCCCACATACGTCGTCATCAGCAAACCCGTGTCAAACAACGCCATTTCGATGTGGCGGCCTTTGAATGCAGGCGGTTCTTGGCTGGCCTCCCCTGCTTTGGTCTCCCCTGCTTTGGCCTCCGCCATTTTTTTTGCGGCTTGACGCGCCTGCTCGCGCTCAAACAGGGCCGCCAAAATGGCTTGGGTGGCGTACATGCCGGTGAACATGTCGACCGCGGCGACACCAAATTTGAGGGGTGGTTGGCTCACTTCGCCGTTCAAAGCCATCAGGCCGGCTTCGCCTTGCACCACGATGTCGTAACCAGGCCGGGCGGCTTCGGGGCCGCTGCGGTTGTACCCTGAGATCGAGCAGTAAATCAGCTCCGGCTGAAGGGCTTGCAAATCGGCAAAGCCGAGGCCCATTTTGTCAACGCCGCCAAACTTAAAATTTTGCAAGACCACATCGGATTGCTTGGCCAATTCGCGCACGATTTGCTGGCCCTCAGGCGTTTGTAAATCCACCGTCACTGAGCGCTTGTTGCGGTTCGCGCTGGCGTAATAAGCGGTTTCGGTTTTGCCAATTTTGACGCCCCAATCGCGCGTGTCGTCACCGCGTTTGGGGTGTTCAATTTTGATGACATCGGCGCCAAAATCGCCCAGTGCTTGGGCGCACATGGGGCCGGCCAAAACGCGTGACAGGTCCAAGACCCGCACGCCCTTCAAGGGTAAATGAACACTCAAACCGAAGGCTCTTAATCGGTTTTTTGTTCTTCGGGCCAATCGCGGATGTAGGCCTTGAGCATTTTGTTCTCAAAGTTTTGTGCATCCACCACGGCCTTGGCCACGTCGTAAAAGCTGATCACGCCCATCAGCATGCCGTCGTGCATCACGGGCACATAACGGGCGTGGCGCTCCAGCATCAGGCGGCGAACTTCGTCGAGTTCTGTGGTGGGCTCGCAAGTTTGAGGTTGGTCGTCCATGGCGCTGCCGATGGTGGCTTCCCCCACCGAACCGCCGTTTTTCACCACAGCCCGAATCACCTCGCGAAAAGTCAGCATGCCCGCCAACTGGCCGCGCGACATGATGACCAAAGAACCGATGTCTTTTTCCGCCATGAATTCTGCCGCTTTGGACAGCAGGTCTTCCGGGGACATGGTGAAAAGTGTGCCCCCTTTGACTCGAAGAATGTCACTGACTTGCATGGTCGTCTCCTGTGCGCCAGACAGCGCCTGTTAGGAATCGAAATATAGCCCACAATGAAGCCGTTTTGAGGTCCAAATTGAGAGGAAAACACCATGCCCGGTTACGCTGATCCCGGTTTTGACACCTTGGCGCTGCACGCAGGCGCCAGCCCCGACCCCACCACCGGCGCGCGCGTCACGCCCATCCACCTGAGCACCTCTTTTGTTTTTGAATCCAGCGACCATGCGGCGTCGCTGTTCAATTTAGAGCGCTCGGGCCACGTTTATTCGCGCATTTCGAACCCCACGAACGCGGTGTTGGAGCAACGGGTCGCGGCTTTGGAAGGCGGCATTGGCGCAATTGCCACCGCCAGCGGCCAAGCCGCTTTGCACCTCAGCATCGCGACGCTCATGGGGGCGGGCGCCCACATCGTGGCCTCCACCGCGCTCTATGGGGGTTCGCAAAATTTGTTGCATTACACACTGCGGCGTTTTGGCATCGAGACCACCTTCGTGAAACCCGGCGACATCGACGGCTGGCGCGCCGCCGTGCGGCCCAACACCAAGTTGTTTTTTGGCGAGACGGTCGGCAACCCCGGCTTGGATGTGTTGGACATCCCCACGGTGGCGGCCATCGCCCATGAAAACGGCGTCCCTCTTTTGGTGGACTCCACGCTGACATCGCCCTACCTGATTCAACCGCTGGCCTTGGGGGCCGACTTGGTTTACCACTCGGCCACCAAATTTTTGTCGGGCCATGGCACCGTCATTGGCGGCGTGGTCGTGGACGGCGGCAGTTTCGATTGGGATGGCCCCGCCACCAAAGGCCGCTTTGCCGAGTTGACCGAGTCTTATGCCGGCTTTCACAACATGGTGTTCAATGAAGAATCCAGCGTGGGGGCCTTCTTGCTGCGGGCCCGGCGTGAAGGCTTGCGCGATTTCGGGGCGTGCATGAGTCCCCACACGGCGTGGCTGATTTTGCAGGGCATTGAAACCCTGCCCCTGCGCATGGATCGCCACATGAGCAACACCGAAAAAGTGGTGAACTTTTTGGCCGAGCACCCGTTTGTGGAGCGCGTTGGCCATCCGCTTTTGAGCAGCCACCCCAGCCATGAACTGGCCAAAAAATTGCTGCGTTTTGGTCCGCGCGGCGCCGGTGCCGTCTTCAGTTTTGACTTGAAAGGCAGCCGCGAACAGGGCAAAAAATTCATTGAAACTTTGAAGCTGTTCAGCCACTTGGCGAATGTGGGCGATTGCCGCTCTTTGGTGATTCACCCCGCCAGCACCACCCACTTCCGCATGGACGATGCGGCCCTGCGCAGCGCGGGCATTGGGGCTGGCACCATCCGCTTGTCGATCGGTCTGGAAGACCCTGCCGACCTGATTGACGATTTGAAGCGCGCTTTAAAAGCCGCCGAAAAATCCAACCACTGAACTCAGACAGAACCAAGTTATCGGGGGTCTCCATGTTTTTACAAGTCAACGGCGCCACCACCTACGCCTACACGGGCGGCAAAGCCTTCAACCCAGCGCAGCCCACGGTGCTTTTTTTGCACGGGGTTTTGAACGACCACAGCGTTTGGATCTTGCAAAGCCGCTACCTCGCCCACCACGGCTGGAACGTCTTCGCGCTCGACCTGCCGGGCCATTGCCGCAGCCAGGGCGAAGCCCCGTCCACCGTCGAGGCGGCGGCCGATTTTGTGGTCGGCGTGATGGACGCTTTAAAGCCTTTGGGTGTTGAGAAAGTGGCCCTCGTCGGCCACAGCTGGGGCTCTTTGTATGGGCTGGAAACCGCCAGCCGCGTGCCGAATCGGGTCAGCCACTTGGCGCTGATCGGCACTGCTTATCCGATGAAAGTGTCGCCCGCCTTGTTGGAAGCGTCATTGAACCAGCCCGAGCAAGCCATTCAAATGATCAATGTGTTCTCGCGCAGCACCTTGTGCTCACCCAATTCGTCGTTGGGGCCGGGCACTTGGGTGTTTGGCAGCAGCGTGGCCTTGGGCCGCAAAGTGCTGCGCAGCAACCCCAACGCCAATGTGTTCCACCGAGGCTTCAGTGCCTGCAACGACTACAGCCACGGCTTGGAAGCGATGGCGCAGGTGACGGCCCCGGTGTTGTTCATCTTGGGCGAAAACGACCAAATGACGCTGCCCAAAGCGGCGGGCAGCCTGGTCTCAGCCGCACAGAATCGACCGCACCTGGGGGCGAAAACCCAACTCGTTTCACTGCCGGTGGGCCACCATCAAATGACCGAAGACCCCGAGGGCACCTTGAATGCTTTGAAGGCTTTTTTAAGTTTTTGACGAGGGCAACAGCGCCTGGGCCAAGGTGGTTTTGTCTTCGTCCCAACCGGCCAAGTGCCAAACCGGCGCCAGAGCACCTTCTGGCTTGAAGAGCAGGGCTTCTAACAAAGGGCCCAAGGGCACTTGGGAGGGCTCCACCAAAATTACCCAGCGGGGCTCTTGGTGGCGTTGAGCGCCCACCACATCATCGGTTTCGTTCAGGGTGGCCACCCAATCGAGTTCGCGCAGACGTTCTGTCACCAACTCCAATTGGCCTAAATCCAAATCAAATCGGGTGGTCAGTTCGGTGCTGGTGAGGCCCTTTTGGGGTGTTTGGCGCGCGGCTTGCAAGGCTTGTAAGAGTGTCAAGGCCAACTCCAATGGCCAAGCCTGAGATTTCAAACGGGGTTTTTCAGGCTGCAACAAGAAGGGCAGGTAGGCGGCCAACTCCGCCCCCAGCAAGACGACCATCCAAGCCACATAGATCCACACCAACAAAATGGGCACGGCGGCAAAAGCCCCATAAATCAGGGAATAAGTGGGGACTTTGAGCAGGTAGTAGCCCAAAATATTCTTTGCCAATTCCAGACCCAAGCCCACAAAAAAGCCGCCCGCCCAAGCATCGCGCCAGCGCACATAGGTGTTGGGCACATACTTGAACAGGCAGGCCATGCCGCCAGACAACAACAAAATGCTCAAGGGGTCGAGCCACCACTGAGACGAAGCGTGTGCAGTGCTGGCACTGGCACTCACACTCGCGCCCCCATGCAAGCCACTCAAACCACTAAGTCCTTGGAGACTGCTCGGCAGACTCAGGCCCAATTCCGCCCCCCAGTCCTGGGTCCAACCCAAAACCGAGGTGGTGGCAAACAACGTGAAGGCCAAGAGCAAAGGCCCCAAGGTCAAAACGGCCCAATAAACAAGCACCCTTTTGCCCCAGCTGCGTGCATGTTGCACGCGCCAAATGGCGTTCAGCGTCCCATCAATGGTCATGACCAGGCTCAGCACCGTGACCGTGAAGGCCGCAAAACCGGCCAATCCCAAGCCGCTGGCTTTGGCGGAAAACTGCGTGATGGCCCCCATGACCGGCTTGACAATCGAGTCGGGCACCAAACTGGTCAGCAGCCAATGCTGCAAAGTGGCCTCCACTTGCGAAAACACCGGGAAGGCCGTGAACAGGGCCAAGACCACGGTCACCAAGGGCACCAGCGCCAGCACGGTGGTGAAGGTCAAGCTGCTGGCGGTTAAACCCAAGCGGTCTTCTTGGAAGCGGTCAGCCAAACTTCGCAGGGCTTTGAAGAATGGATTTTTTTTGAATGAAAAAGCAGGCATGGCCGGTATGATGCCACCGCTATGAACGTTCATCTCAACCCACAACAAACCGTTATTTGGAGCCGGCGCTTGGCTGTCGCCAGCCTGATCGGTTTGATTGCACTCAGCTTGGCCTGGGAATTGGTGCTGGCCCCGTTGCGGCCCGGCGGCTCTTGGCTGGTGCTCAAAGCCCTGCCCCTGTGCTTGCCTTTGGCTGGCCTGCTGAAAAACCGCATGTACACCTACCGCTGGGTCAGCTTGGTGGTTTGGCTTTATTTCATCGAAGGCGTGGTGCGCGCTTACGGCGACGCATGGCCCAGCAATGCCTTGGCGGGGCTTGAAATTGCCCTTTGCCTCAGCCTCTTCACCGCTGCCGCCCTGCATGTGCGGTTGCGGCTTTATCACGCCGACCAAGTCGGTTTGGACAAGACAACCCGCCCTTCAAATTCCAGCCCCGTTTCTGGAACTGGCACCGAGGCATCCCCCCACCCTTGAACGGGGGGACTTTTAGCGGAGGGCTTTGAATCACCATGCCGGCATTCACCCCGCTGCTCAACGCCCTGCGGGCCTTGGTGGGCCCTGGCCATGTGTTGACCTCGGCGAATGGCGATGACCTGTTGGCCTATGAGCAGGATTGGCGAAAACGGGCCCAAGGCCGTGCCCTGGCCGTCGTTCGTCCGGGCAGCACTTTGGAAGTGGCGGCCGTTGTCAAAGCCTGCGCAGCAGAAGGCGTTTCGATCGTGCCGCAAGGGGGCAACACCGGGCTGGCTGTTGGCAGCGTGCCCGATGGCAGCGGCGAGCAAATTGTCTTGAGTTTGCGCCGTCTGAACGCCATTCGGCAATTGGACGCGGCCAATTTGACGCTCACCGTCGAAGCGGGTTGTGTCTTACAAACCGTACAAGCGGCGGCGGCACAAGCCGGTTTTTTGTTTCCCTTGTCACTCGCGTCCGAAGGCAGTTGCACCGTGGGCGGCAACCTCGCCACCAATGCCGGGGGAACCCAAGTGCTGCGCTATGGCAATGCGCGTGAACTTTGCCTGGGTTTGGAAGTCGTGACCGCCACTGGTGAAATCTGGAACGGCCTTTCGGGCCTGCGCAAAGACAACACGGGTTACGACCTGCGCGATTTGTTCATCGGCAGCGAGGGCACGCTGGGCATCATGACGGCGGCGACGCTCAAGCTCTTTCCCCAACCCGCCGCGACCTTGACGGCTTGGGCAGCGGTGGCCTCAGTGGACGCTGCCGTGGTCTTGCTGGGTTTGGCCCAACGCCGATTGGGGTCAGCACTCACGGGCTTTGAAGTCATGAATGCGTTGTCCCTGCGTTTGGTCGCCAAGCACTTGCCCCAACTGCAGGTGCCGTTTTTGGGTTCGCCTTACGCCGTGCTGCTGGAGGCCTCGGACGCTGAATCCATGGCCCACGCGCAAGCCCAGTTTGAGTCCCTCATGACCGAGGCCCTCGAGCAAGGCGTGGTGCAAGACGCCGTGGTGGCGCAGTCTTTGGCGCAAGCGCAAAACCTGTGGCAGGTGCGGGAAAATATTTCGCTGGCACAGTCGCAAGAAGGACTGAACATCAAGCACGACATCAGTGTGCCGGTGTCGCAAATCCCGGCATTCGTGGCCAAGACCCATGCGCGGTTGGCCAGTGAAGTCCCGGGCGTCCGGCTCGTCACCTTTGGGCATTTGGGCGACGGTAATTTGCACTACAACGTGCAAGCCCCAGAAGGCGTCGATGCGGCGGTTTTTTTACACGAGCAAGAGGCCTCGATCAATGCGCTGGTCTACGAGCAGGTGAGTCAATTGGGCGGGTCCATTTCTGCTGAACACGGCATCGGTTCGCTCAAGGTGGCGGCTCTGGCGCAGCACAAATCACCGGTGGCCCTGGACCTGATGCGCAGCATCAAAGCCGCGCTGGACCCCGACAACCGACTGAATCCAGGCCGCGTTTTGAGCCTTTAACGCGGCAAGCGGTCGGCACCGCCTAGCGCCGATGCATTTTCAATGTTCTGGATGACGTCCAAGGTCGTGATCGCCGGGGCTTGATGGCCCCAAGACTGGCGTGTGTAGGTCAAGACATCGGCCACGTCTTTATCGCTCAACAGGGTTCTGAAGGGGGGCATGCCGGGCGGCAAAGGATTCGCAGCCGTGGTCGGCGGAATGCCCCCCCACAAAACCGTTTTGATCAAGTTCCCCACGTGCGGTGTCGTCACATGCCGGTTGCCCGCCAACGCTGGAAACCCGGCTGACGAACCTTGGCCCTCTTTGCCGTGACAGCCCTCACAGTGCTCTTTGTACAGGGCTGCGCCGTGGGAATGGCCTTTGGCTTCCCCCTTTGAGTCCCCATTCACCCCTTGGGGAACGGACGCTGCGGGCGCTGCAGCCGAGCTCCCCAACGACTTGAGGTAGACGCCGATGGATTTCGCGTCTTCATCGCTCAAGTACTGCGTCCCTTTGTAAACGACCTCGGCCATGGGGCCACGCACAGTGCCCTTTTGAGTCATGCCGTTTTGCAACAGATTGGAAATGCTTTTAATCGATTCATTTTGAACCCCGCCCTCTTGTGGCGATAAGAGGCCTGGCGCCACCCATTGCCCTTGCGAAGCCAACACCGCGCCTTTAAAAGCGTGGTCACCGAGGCTCGCACCCAAGGCATTGCGGGGCGTGTGGCAAGCGCCGCAATGCGAGAGTCCGTTCACCAAATAAGCGCCCCGATTCCAATCGGCGGTTTGCTTGGGGTCGGGCTTGAAGGCCGTTGGTTTGAAGTACAGCGCCCGCCACACCTGCAACGCCCACTGGGTGTTAAAAGGCCATGACAAGGTATTGGGCTTCACCACATTCTTCTGAGGCGCCAAAGTCTGCAGGTAAGCAAACAAGGCGTCAGCATCTTGGCGTGAGACTTGGGTGAGATCGGTGAAAGGAAATGCAGGCGTCAGCAGGTGCCCGTCTTTGGAGCGTCCTTCATGCAAGGCTTGCCAAAAATCGGCCGCGGACCAGCGGCCGATGCCGGTCTGCGCATCGGGCGTTAAGTTGCTCGAATAAACCACCCCGAAAGGCGTTTCAATGGCCTTGCCGCCCGCCAGGGGGACGCCCCCTTGGGCCGTGTGGCAAGCCTGGCAGTTGCCGATGCGGGACAAATAAAGCCCCTGACTTTGCTGGGGCGAGAGGGGCGCGTCATGCCGTGCCTGAACGCTGCCACACTTCAAAGCGGGTGAATCGGGCTGTGGGGCGGATGGCGCTCCTGGTTTTGGCCCCCGCTTTATGGGCGCTTGTGTTGCCAGCCAACGGGTCACGGCGTTGATGTCTTGCTCGGTCAGGCTTTTGGCAATCTGTGCCATGCAGTCGGGCTCGCGGGCGTGGCGTTGGTCGGTGCGCCAATTGCCCATTTGTCCCAACAAATAATCACGCGGCAACCCCAGCAAGCCGGGAATCGCCGGTGAAACGCCGCCGCTGAGTTGCTGACCATGACACGCCGCACAGGCGGGAATCTTTCGTTCAGGGTCCCCGTGCATCGCCAATTCTTGACCCCACTTCAACTGAGGCGGCGGGGTCGAAAAAACCGCAGGCGCTGGATAAGGAATGTCTTGCTTGGCAAAAAATTGGGCCAGCTGTTGCAGGTAAGCGGCATCGACGTTTTCAAGCAGGTAACCCATCTGAGCGTAATGGCGTCGACCCGCCTGGAAATTCTGCAGCTGGTTCAACAAATACGTCTCGGGCTTGCCCGCCAGCCTGGGGAAATAACCATAAGGGGTCGAACGTCCCTCGGGCCCGTGGCACAGCGTGCAAGCCTTCACCAGCGCGTCGTCACCCCCCTTTTGAGAGGCCTGCTCGGTGGCCCCCAAGCCGAGCGAAGTCAGGAGCAGCAGAGAAACAAATAGGGCGCGGAAATTCAACATCCAGAAATTATGAACTGGGGACCCGATCCACCTTTCTTCAAACCCCTTTGAAGGGGTTTTCAATGGGAATGGGCATCGGCCGAGTCACCCGACAACAGCTCGAGTACGGCGGCGGGGTACTTGAGGTCCGACAACTTTTGACCGGCCTTGGGCACCTCCACCCAATCCATGCGGCCCTGTTCACAAATCTGCTGAACCGGCCAATACACCAGGCCGGCTTGCTCGGGCAAGGTGCCGACCAAAACGAATTCATCATAAAAGCCATTGGGCAAGACATCTTCAGGGGTTTTGGCCGTCCAGGTGATGCGGCTGACATCCTCGGTGATGGTTCGGCCGTGGCTGGTGTAGGGTTGCGCCAGTTTTTCTTGCGTGACGTCGATCTTCCAACCCGGCTTGGGCATGGGCTTGGCGCCCTGCACCCCCGCGGGCAAGTCGACCACAATTTGCCGAGTGGGTGAGGCACCGCAGCCATGGCCCACCTTGAAAGTGGCTTTGTAGCTTTTCCCGGCGGTAGCGACTTGGTATTCCAGCACGGTGTGGGCCGAGGCCGAGACCGGGGCCAGGCTGGCTGCGACCAGGCCGAGCGCCAGGGTCTGCACGAATGAGCGTGCACCCATCAATTTTGTTTTGAATTTCATAGACGTTCTTGGGATCAAAATTAAATTTAAAAGTCGTAATGCACGTTGGCCACGACCGTGCGTTGGGCAAAGGGGTGGTACAAAAAGTACTTGCGGTCGAACAAGTTGTCGATGCCCGCCGAGGCCGACAACTTGTCGTCAAAGCGGTAACGCGCCTTGAGGTCAAACAAGCTGTAGCCGGAGAAACCTTGGTAGGTGTTGGCGTTCACATCGTTGTTGTCGATCGACGAGTAAAACTGCTTTTGGTAGCTGCCGGCCAAAGCGAGTGTCAGTTTGTCATTGGGGCGGTAAGTGGCGACGAACTTCAGGCGCAGCGGCGACACCCCGGGGGTCTTGTTGCCCGCCACCGACTTGCCCAAGCTGGTGACGCCGTCGTTGGCCGCCATGACCGAGTCAACGACGGTGAGCGAGGACACCAAGGCCAATTCGTCGACCCAGAACTTTTGCACCTCACTGCTCAATTCCAGGCCACGTGAGCGCACCTTTTTGACATTCATCCAATAGCTGTAAAGCCCATTGGGTTGAGCGGGGTTCAAATGGCCATACTGGGCAATCAAGGCGTCTTTCACGTCTTCCGCAAAGAGAGAGACCCGGACGTTGGCGTGGTCAAGTGGCTTGGCATAGGTCAGCTCAAAGGCGTTGACGTTCTCCGGCTTGATGATGGCGGGATTGGGCGAATAAGGAAAAGCCTGGTTGCCCGTGCAACCCGTTGTGCAGGTGGCCACGTTGTACAACTCGCCCACTGTTGGAAAACGTTCCGCATTCGCCAAAGACGCCTTGAGCGAGGCGCCGTCCTCCAAAGACCACAAGGCCGACAATTTGGGCGAGAAGTGATCCACAGAAACCGCCGGCTGAGTCAGAGCGCCGGTGCCGCTGGCAAAGACGCCGCCGTGGTTGGATCGCCAATTTTCAAAACGCCCCCCGACCGTCGTGAGCAAACGCTCGGACGCTTGGTACGCGTCTTGAAGCCAAGCCGCCTGGGTTTGATTGGTGCCTTGCGCCAAGCCCGTCATCGTGCCTGCGTTGGTGTTTTGCCAATCCAACACGTTGTTGGTCTGGCTCTTCAATTGGGTGTTGTCGAGGTGGTAGCCCAAGCTGATTTGGTGGGCTGGCGCGTCGGTGGGCCGGTAGATGCCCTTGGCGTCGAATTGGCTCCACTGGGTGCCTGACAGGTCACGAACGCTGCCTGGTTTACCGGCCACGTTGTTCACCGCCGAGCCATCGTTGTTCAAATAGCCTGCGGTTCTTTGGACATCATGCAGATAGCGGAAATTGGACCATTGGAGGTCGTAATCCCAAACGCCTTGGGTGTTCGTTTTCAGCGAGACCCCATTGACCCCTTGTTCTTGCTTGTAACCATAAACGCCGCTGGCCAAGGTGGTGCACGAACCGTTGCCTGTGGCACAAAATCCATTGGCCATGTAGGACTGCGCGCTTGAATCGGTGTCACCCAAGAAGACGCCGGAACTGAGCGCCAATTGGGTGTCGCGGTTCAAATCCAAGGTGACTTTGGCGTTCACGTTGTCACTCACGCCGTGCAGAAATGAGGTGGCCCCCAAGTAGTAGCCGCCGTTGCTGCCGTCTTTTTTGACATAAGGAAACGCCTGGTCGCTCGCAATAGAAGAGGCCCCTGTCGCAAAAGTTCTTGGTTGTGTGTGGGCGTCTTCGTGGTTGAGGTTCAAGCGCCAAGTCAACGCCTCGCTGCGCCCGCCCAGCAGGGCCGCGGCTTCCTCTGTGTGGTAATTGCCTCGGGTATTGAAGAGGCTGAACGACTGGGTCGCCGAGGTCATGCTGAGGGCGCCCTCGAACGCTTTGGTGGGCCGCTGGGTCGTGATGTCCACCAACGCCCCCATGGTATTGCCCGAGTAAGCCGCCGAAAAAGGGCCATACATCACATCGATGTGGTCAATTTCTTCTGGCGACACCACGAACCATTTGGGTGGCCCATAGTTGTTGTCATTGAAGAGTTGGTTCGAAATGGGCATGCCATCGACAGTGACCGTGCTTTTGGCGCTGTAAGAAACGCCCCAAATTCGAGTGGCCAAGGTCGCGCCGCCAAAGTCTGCCGAGTCGCGTTTGCGGACCATCAAGCTGGGCAGGTATTTCAAGGCATCTGGCGTGTCCAAGATATTCACGGTTTCGCCTATTTTTTGGGCGGTGATGCCCTCCACGGTGTTGGGGCCAGCAAATGGGGACGAGGTGCTTCGTTCTGACGTCACGTTGACAGAAGGCACCTCGGTTTGCGCGATGGCGTTGCGGCCCTGGGCGATCGCCAGCAAGGCCAACAAAGCAGGCAAAGACGCCAAAGACGCCATTTGGGATTTTTTAAACCAACTCAATTTCATTCTTTTCATCCAAAACTGTCTTGGTCAAAGCGGGTCGCCTGCTGCAGACCATGGCCTGCCAGGCACGTCGGTTAACCAAGTGAAAAAACTCAGGAAAATACAAGCGCAAAGTTGGCCAGGCCAAAGCGCTTAAGTAAGCCTAATTAAGGATCCCATTGGGGACCCATTGGGGATCAAGAATGAAGCGGAGGGCCGCGGGGCGGCAGGGGGGAGCCGGTCAGCCAAGCAATGTGGGCCGACGGTAACGGGAGGGTGGCGTAGGACAGCGCGCTCGAGGCGTCAAAGTGGGGCGCGCTCAGGGCTTGAGGGGGGCAGACTTGGGTGCACAAAGGGCAATCCAACTTGCCCGCCAATGAGGCCTTGGTGTCCGACCCCGAGTTGGCGGTAGACCCCGCTGAGTCGCCACCGGTTTTGTCATCCAAGCTGACCATTTTGAGGCCGCCCATGGCAGAACAAACCAGTTGGGAAGGATCCGTGCTGACGAAGGGCGAAGCCAGCGAGACGCCGACATAAAGCGCAAACCACACCAGCATGAAGCGGGCGATGAGGTGGGCCTTTTGAAAGCATTGCATGGCCGGATTTTAGCTTTATCAATAGAATGTTCAGCATGGAAAGCCATTTGACCTTGCAGTTGAACGCCCAAAAGACCGAAGACGGCTGGGCTTGGTGTTTCAAACGGAACTGCTCTATTTCGCCCACCCAGCTGGCCACCATTTTTGCCCTGCTGGGTTTGCTTTCAGTGGCCATTAGTTTGGCTTTTTACACCCTCGGGGCGACGCTCATCCTGCCCTACTCCTTCATTGAAATCACCGCTTTGGCCATCGCATTTGCCTTCACGGTTAAACACGCCAGCGATTATGAAAAGCTCGAGGTCGGCCCCTTGCATTTGACTTTTGAATATCAAGATGGTTTTTCAAAAAACAAACTCCAAATGAACCGCGCGCTGACTCGGGTGGAGGTTCTCAAAACCGAAGGCCATTTGATCAAATTCAGCCAGGGGAAAGAATCGGTTCTGTTTGGTCAACACGTTCATGCCCATTTCAGGGAAAAGCTGACCCGGCAAATTTTGAGCAAAATTTGACTGACAAAATCGAGGTCCATTCACGAGGCCCATTCACGAGGTCCGTTCAGGACAGCCAAAGACCAACCAGTCAAACAAAGTAACGAACCAAGCAACACGGGGCGTTGGCCACTGGGCTTTAGAATTTGTGCATCCCCTATTCCGACCTGCTTTCACCATGACTTCTGCTCCCAGCGCCCCACCCCTTGAAGGCCAAACGCAACGCCCCGTGCGCTCGCAATACGAAGACTTCATGCGTCATGTGGCCGAACACGGGGTGCAAAAATCCGACCGAACCGGGACGGGCACCACCAGTGTGTTTGGTCACCAAATGCGCTTCAATTTGAACGAAGGCTTTCCCCTGGTGACCACCAAGAAGGTGCACCTGCGCTCCATCATCCAAGAATTACTGTGGTTTTTGACCGGCTCCAGTAACAACAACTGGCTGAAAGAGCGCAACGTCAGCATCTGGGACGAGTGGGCCCGCGAAGATGGCGACTTGGGCCCTGTGTACGGCGTGCAATGGCGCAGTTGGCCCACCCCCGACGGTGGCCACATCGACCAAATTGCAGAGGTCATCAACACCCTCAAAACCAACCCCGATTCACGCCGCATCATCGTCAGCGCTTGGAATGTCGCCGAGTTGTCCAAAATGGCCTTGATGCCTTGTCACGCTTTTTTCCAGTTTTATGTGGCACCGGCCACCGAGCCCGGCGGCCGCGGTCAGTTGTCTTGCCAGCTATACCAGCGAAGTGCCGACATCTTTTTGGGCGTTCCCTTCAACATCGCCAGCTATGCCTTGCTGACCCACATGGTCGCGCAGCAGTGCGATTTAGAGGTGGGTGACTTCATCTGGACGGGCGGCGACTGCCACCTTTACAGCAACCACGCCGAACAGGTGAAGACGCAATTGGCGCGCACGCCCTTTGCCTACCCAACGCTCCACATCAAACGCCGCCCGGCGTCCATTTTTGACTACCAATACGAAGACTTTGAAGTGCTTGACTACCAATGCCACCCCGCTATCTCGGCGCCTGTTGCGGTTTGAACTGACGCAACACCGATGGCCATCCATTCCAATTTAAACCTCATTTATGCCCGTGCCCGAAACGGCGTCATCGGCATTGAAAACCGCCTGCCATGGCACCTGCCTGAAGACTTGGCCCATTTCAAACGCACCACGCTGGGTTGCCCGGTCATCATGGGGCGCTTGACCTGGGAGTCCCTGCCGCCTGCCTTTCGGCCCTTACCGGGTCGACAAAACTGGGTCCTGACTCGCCAGGTCGGTTGGCTGGCCGAAGGCGCCACCACCGCCCCATCCTTGGCTTATGCTTTAAGCCAACTGCCCTTAGACCAACCCCTCTGGGTGATTGGCGGCAGTGCCGTTTATGCGCATGCTTTGCCCATGGCGGCCCGGGCGGTGGTGACCGAAATCGACCAAGAATTTGCAGGCGATGCCTATGCACCCGAACTGGGGCCGCAGTGGCGCGAAGTGGCCCGTGAACGCCACACCAGCACCAGTGGCCTCGGCTATAGTTTTGTGACTTACGAACAAGTTCAAGAACCGATTCAAAAACAAACCCAGGAGACCTCTCATGTCCAGTGATGGCTTTCACGTGCACGGCCCCCATGACCACGCTTTGGAACACGCCGCCCAAGGCGGCCACGCCAACGACGGCGAACACGGCGGTCATGGCGACGCCATGGTCAACCAAATCGCCATGTTCACCGCCGTCTTGGCCACGGTCGGCGCTATTTTTTCTTACATGGGGGGGCTGACCCAAGCCAACTCGACGATTGCCAAAAACGACGCCGCGATTCAAAAAACCGCCGCTTCAAACCAATGGAACTATTACCAAGCCAAAAGCACCAAGCAGGCTTTGGCGGAAATGGCCCGTGACTTAGCCCCCGCTGACAAAAAAGAGGCCTACCAAGCCAAGGTCGACCGCTACGAAAAAGAAAAAGCCGACATCAAGGTCAAGGCCGAAGCCTTGGAAGAAAAATCGCACGAATTTGACGAACAATCCGAGGCCGACATGCACCAGCACCACCGCTGGGCCCAAGCCACCACCGTGTTGCAAGTGGCGATTGCCTTGGCGGCCATTTCTTTGTTGACGCGCAAACGCTGGCTGGAATACGCCATGTTTGGCACCGCGGGCGTGGGCGTCTTGGTCGGCGTGGCCGCCGTCATGCACCTTTAAGGCTTTGGGGTTAACTTTTAGGTTAAGTCACCCGAGGCTGTTTTTGTGCCCAGAGCCACATGGCGATGCCGATCAAAACCATCGGCACGCACAGCCACTGGCCCATGCTCAGGCCCATCGACAAGAGGCCTAAAAAGGCATCGGGTTCGCGAAAATACTCGGCCGTGAAACGCATCACGCCGTAGCCGATCAAAAAAGCACCAGACACTTCGCCCAAACGACGGGGTTTTCGGGCATAGAGCCAAAGCAAAACAAAGAGCAGACAGCCTTCCAATAAGAATTGGTAAATTTGCGAAGGGTGACGCGGCAGCATCGAGCCGCTCTGGGGAAAGACCATGCCCCATGGCAAATCGAGCGGGCTGAAGCGGCCCCACAACTCGCCGTTGATGAAATTGCCCACGCGCCCCGAAGCCAAGCCCAAGGGCACGCAAGGCGCCACCAAATCGGTCACCTCCAGCCACGACTTGCCCCGCACGCGCGCAAAGACCGCCAGCGCCACGAGCACCCCAATCAGGCCGCCATGAAAGCTCATGCCGCCATGCCAAACTTGAAAAATTTCCTCAGGGTTCGCGGCATAAAAGGCGGGCTTGTAAAACAAGCAATAACCCAAGCGGCCGCCGAGCACCACCCCGAGGACACCGTAAAACAGCATGTCTTCAATGTCTTTGCGATGCCAAGCGGCGTCCCCTTTTTGGGCGGCATAAGGCAAGTGGTGCAAGCGCCTGAATCCCAGCAGCATGAACAGGCCAAAAGCCACCAAATAGGTCAGGCCATACCAATGAATGGCGAAGGGCCCTATTTGCAGGGCCACGGGGTCGAAGTGCGGGTACATGAGCATGGTCGAATTGTGCCGTGATTGGGCGCGGCCCATCCACAGAGTCCCCCGGCAAGAAACGCGATAATGACCGGCTAGCCAATCGCTGACATTCACAGACCTTTATTCTTTGAGACTCGCCATGGAAACCAAACCGATTCAAATCAACCGCCGCTCGGCCAACATTGTCGAGGGCAAATCACGCGCCCCCAACCGCTCCATGTACTACGCCATGGGCTACGAAGAGAGTGATTTCAAGAAACCCATGGTCGGCGTGGCGAACGGTCACAGCACCATCACGCCCTGTAATTCAGGCTTACAAAAGTTGGCCGACGCCGCCATTGCAGGCATTGAAGAGGCGGGTGGCAACGCCCAAGTGTTTGGCACCCCCACGATTTCAGACGGCATGGCCATGGGCACCGAAGGCATGAAGTACAGCTTGGTCAGCCGCGAGGTCATTTCGGACTGCGTCGAAACCTGCGTGCAAGGCCAGTGGATGGACGGGGTGCTCGTCGTCGGCGGCTGCGACAAGAACATGCCCGGCGGCCTGATGGGCATGCTGCGCGCCAACGTGCCGGCCATTTATGTATACGGCGGCACCATTCTGCCGGGCCGCTACCAGGGCAAAGACCTGAACATCGTCAGCGTGTTTGAAGCCGTCGGTGAAAACGCCGCTGGCAAGCTGAGCGACGCCGACCTGCTCGAAATCGAAAAGCGCGCCATCCCCGGCACCGGTTCTTGCGGCGGCATGTACACCGCCAACACCATGAGCTCGGCTTTTGAGGCCTTGGGCATTTCTCTGCCCTACTCGTCCACCATGGCCAACCCGCACGATGAGAAAGCCAACTCGGCCAAAGCGTCGGCCAAGGTGCTGATCGAGGCCATCAAAAAAGACATTCGCCCGCGCGACATCGTGACCCGCGAAGCCATTGAAAACGCCGTGGCCGTGATCATGGCCACCGGCGGTTCGACCAATGCGGTGCTGCACTTCTTGGCCATTGCCCACGCGGCCGAGGTGGAATGGACCATCGACGACTTCGAGCGCGTTCGCCAAAAAACCCCGGTGCTGTGCGACCTCAAGCCCAGCGGCAAGTACTTGGCGGTGGACCTACACAACGCCGGTGGCATCCCCCAAGTGATGAAAATTTTGTTGAAGGCGGGTTTGCTGCATGGCGACTGCTTGACCATTTCAGGCCAAACCATTGCCGAAGTGCTGGCCGATGTGCCCGACGAACCCCGCGCCGACCAAGACGTGATTCGCCCCATCAGCAACCCCATGTACGCCCAAGGCCACTTGGCCATTTTGAAGGGCAACTTAAGCCCCGAAGGCGCCGTGGCCAAAATCACTGGGCTGAAGAACCCCGTCATCACCGGCCCCGCCCGTGTGTTTGACGACGAACAATCGGCCCTCAAAGCCATTTTGAACGGCAAGATCGTC